>Ga0209102_1000354_pt1 | contig 30855 bp, 22 predicted proteins | sample ConPoolayeHmetaG_FD_185483 | JGI IMG/M metagenome (GOLD analysis project Ga0209102, IMG submission 185483) | Hot spring microbial mat communities from California, USA to study Microbial Dark Matter (Phase II) - Cone Pool mat layer H metaG... ...
AAGCCATCAACGAAGTCTCCATCTGCAAAGGCCACCGCTATCTGACTGTGGTTCTGGACTACGAGACCGGCCGGGTGGTTTGGGTCGGCGAAGGCTGCAAAGGGAGAACCCTGCGGAGATTTTTTTCTGGCGTGAGTCGCGAGCAAAGACAGAAGTTGGAAGCTGTGATGATGGACATGTGGGACCCTTCTCCTAGAAGATCTTTCAGGCCTTTACCAGCTAAATGGGAGAAGAACCTTATATTTTTATCCCCACAGGTGGATGAAGAGCGCGGCCAGGCCGCTGGCCGTGACTTGAATGGTCAGGTTGTCGGCTCCATGGGGGGAAAATGCCTCGACCAGGACGACAGCCGCGGAGAGAAGAAGGGAAGAGAGAAGAGACTGGCTCGAGGGGACAGGCTGAGGAGAAACGTGATGATTTCTTTCATTGGCCGAAGCCATCTTATCTCGCTCCTCAGGGTCGCTCAAGCCGAAGCAGGTGGCAGGCTCCGGTATCCAATGTCTCGGACGACTCTTTACTCTTAAGAAATCTTCGGCAGCAGAAGAGCATTGAACAGCAGCTTATAGGCAGCTTGAGTGGAAGCCCGGAAGATCGGGCTAAACCCGAAGAGAACCAGTTGCCCCTTGCCTTTCTTAAGCCAGACAAGGCACGTTTTGTCCCCGACGAGCTCCTGCTTTTCGCAATAGCCGCTCATGAGGATGTTTTTCTCCGGGAATCGAGCGATGACGCGGCGGTCCATGTCGAAAATGGGGACGGAAGTCGTGAAGACAGGATTGCCGTTAAAAACGACGCCGATCTCATGGGGGAGGCCATAGGTCAGGGGATGTTCCTCAAGAAGAAGGATTCTCAGGAGGGCGCCGGGGCAGTAGAGTCCTGATTTCTGGAGGCCTTCGGAGATGTCCTGGACGGGGAGCTGGAACTCTTCTTTCTCTTCCTTGCCGCGAGGAATTTCCAGTTTTCCGATGAACAGAGAGGTGGAGGCGCCCCAGGAGAGGATGGTTCCGCCCGCATCGAGAAAAGCCATCAGGTTATCCATCCCCTTTTTGCCGATGCCTTTCGTATATTCGGGCGGGTAATCGGTGACGAAATATTCCTCCCTCGCTTTGTATTTTCCTTCCATGAGGATGGATTTTTCCGCGTCGGGGAAAACGATGATATCGAACTTCTTGACAAAGTCGGTTTTTTCGAAGTCACCGGGACGAACGACCGTAAAGGGGAGGCTGTAGGAATCGAAGATAAAGCGGGTCCAGCCAGCGTCCATGTCGTGGAAATAGGTTTCGACCAGGGCGATGCGCGGCATGCTCAGCGGCGTGCCCTTGATGTCCGAGGATTCCGTCAGGAAAATGGGCGAAACAGTGAGCTTTTCCAGGAGGGGTTTCAATCGGGGATCATGGGGAACGATGAAGCTTCCGGCCGGGATTTTTTTTCCGGCGAGATTTTCCTGCTTATCCAGCCTTTCGACTTTAATTCCGAGCTTCAGGGCTTCAAAAGCCACCTTGAAACTCTCGTTATTGGAAGCGCTGAAAACGGCCATCCGGAATTCAGCCGGAATGTCCTTGTTGAGGCTGAATTCACGGGGCACTTCGACAAGGAGCTTTTCGACCCCCTCAGCCCGGCGGTTGATCTCGAATGCCTTCAGACCGCGGTGCAAGGGCAGTGACCAGGAGGTGATGTCATAGGGCTTGATAACCTCGCCGCCAGGCGTGTAACGCCGCACCGGATACTCCTGTTTTTCCATGACCTCTTTGATGAAGGCCCGAAAAGGCTGGGCAAGGGGGATGACGAAATCTCCGGGCTCGAAAGTTCTGCCGTCAACCACCGCCGCTTGAGAAAGCCTGTAGACGTGGACCCCGTGTTCCTGGAGGAGGTTGACCAGGCCAACGAGTTCGCTCTGGTCAAGCTGGGCCTGGGGGAGGATGTAATAGAAGGGTGGCTGGCTCATCCCCTTTTTCACTTCCCGGCGGCAGAGGTCGTTCTGGAATTCGAGGAGTTGCCGTCGATTGAGGGAAGCGGTTTTGAGGATGGACATCGTCGAGGCGACCTCGTACTGGATCATGTCGCTGAGTCTCCACCATCCGCCGGGCCAGGGGAGGGGCATGTTGATGCTGATTTTGTATTCGGAGAGGCCCTTGCCGTAGACAGCGAGTTCGTTGGGTTCGACAAAAACAGGCGTGGCGTCCTTGACGCTGGCCATTTCGGTCAGCATCCCGATGACGTTTTTCCAAATGCACGTTTCCGTCGAGCCGGGCCAGTAATCATCAAAGATGTAGCTGTGGCAGACGCCGGCCAGCCCTGCTTCCGTCATGTCGGTGATCATCTGGGACCCGAAGACTTTGGTCCAGTTCCAGAGCCCGGGGTCGATGTTCTCGGAGATGGGGTCGTGCACGGGCGGGACAAAATACCTCGGCCCGCTCGTCCACATCTGGTGTTTGTCGACGAGCGCGTGGGGGAACCAGTCGAGGTTGTAAATGCGGGCCACGGCGCGCGTATCTTCCTGGGTCAGGTTGACGAAATCCCGGTTGTTGTCGTGTCCGACGTATTTGTGATAAACGCCGGGCATGGCGCTTCCCTCGTACTTCGTTCCCTTGTATTTCCTGTAATGGGCGACGACCATATCCATCCCATCGGGATTATGGCACGGGAGCATCATGTAGACGGTGTCGGCCAGCCATTTCAGCCGCTGAGAATCCTGGGTGGTGGCGAGTTCATAGGCGATGACGGGCGCGGCCTGGGAGGGGCCAACCTCGTCCGAGTGCATGGACAGGGAGCCGACGACGAAAACGCGGCCCTCATCGAAAAGCGAAGCCCTCTCCGAGTCGCTCAGGTTGGGCTCCAGGGCGAGCTTGCGGTTGATGTCTTTGAGCCGGTCGAGGCGACGGATGTTTTCCTCAGAGCTGAGGAAGGCAATGAACATCGGCTTCCCCATCGGCGAGCGGCCGATTTCGAGAAGCTTGACTCGGTCCGAGGCAGCGTCGAGTTTCTGGAGGTAGCTCACGAGCTCCTCATAATTGAAAAGCATCCGGTCGGCGCCGGGTTCAAACCCGAAATGCTCAGCGGGAGTTGGAACTCCCTCGGCAGCACGGGAGTGCGCGAAGCCAGCCTGAAGGGGAAGGCTGAGCAGAACAAGAAACAAAGAGAGGAGCCTCGCTTTTTGCTTCAAAAACGCCTCCAACCTCATACCTTTCCTCCTTTCTTGTGCCATTCAAAATCTCGGGCCGCCTTTACGGCGAATAGAGTTATTAATATCTCACAAAACAAATTTTTTCTCCAGAGTCATTCGAAGGTCGACGGCAATAAAATTCAAGATTTTGGGGGTTGAAAATAACAATTCCATACCGAAAGAAGCCGTATCTTTGAGGTAATTCCTTTCCTTTATTATCATTTTGATAGTACGCCCTGACCACAGATTGGTAGCAATGCCATTTGCCGGTCGGGTGGTAACGGCGAAAAGTCCTTGCTATAATGCATGGCATGGTTGATTGGAATGAAGTGAGAAAGGCGTTTCCGGTAACAGAGAATTCTGTTTATTTCCAGAGTGCGGCCATGTCGCCGCTGCCCACACCCGTCTTCGAGGCCATTATCGAAGAATACCGCAAGCTCAGTTTGTTCGGAGACGTGGGCTGGATGGACGACATGGCCAGGTTCAAGAAGCTGTGTGAAAGACTGGCGGTGCTGCTCAACGCCGGACCATCGGATGTGACGTTCGTCCCCAACACGTCAACAGCCATGGTCTTCTTAGCCCTGTCTTTCAAGAACCGGCTCTCGGCGTCCTTTAACATCGTCTCGATGAAAGACGAATTTCCCGCTTCAACGGTCGGCTTTGAGTACCAGGGCATCGACATGCGCTATGTCGAACCCGTGGCTGGCCGCTACCCCATCGAATCGATACTCCAAGCCATCGATGGCCACACCCTGGCTGTCATCACCTCGCAGGTCCAGTACGCTACAGGTTTCCGCCAGAACATCAGAACGCTCGGCCAGGAGCTCAAGCGCCGGGGCATCCTCTTGATCGTCAACGCGACCCAGGCCTTTCCCTATTTCCCCGTGGATGTGAAGGCTTCATCCGTCGATATCCTCACCGCTTCTCTCCATAAGTGGGGACTCACGGGGCACATCGGGACGGTCTTTTTCACGACCCCGGATTTCCGCGAAAAATTTCCTTCCCCTGTGGCTGGCTGGCTTTCCGTAGACACTGAGGGGGAAAGTTTTATCCACACAGCTAAGAATGTGCCTTTCCGCCTTCTGCGCTCGGCCCATCGCTACGATTTGGGGACGTTCAACCTCCAGCCTCTCCTTGCCTTGGAGAAGGCCCTCGATTTTATCCAGGCTATTGGCCTTGAGAATATCCAGGCGAGAATCTTCGAGCTCACGGATTATCTCATCGCTCGTTTGGCGGAATTCAGAGTGCGCATTATCTCTCCGGTGGCCAGCCGGGAGGAGAGGTCGGCTATTGTTTGCTTTACCCTGGGCGAGAAGAACAGGGAATTCGTCAAGAAATGCGCCGAAAAAAAGATCTTCCTCACCCTCAGGGATGGAAACATCCGCGTCGCCGTGAACGTGTTCAACGATTTTGCCGACATCGACCGCCTGGTCGAAGTCTTGCCGATGTTCGCCTAATTCAAAAATTCGCCTCCAGCGCAAGAACAAAATTCCGGCCCGGTCCAGATATGCCTGAGCTATAAGGACGGTAGCGCTGGTCGGTGAGGTTTTCGATCCCGGCGCTGACGCTCAAAGAATCGGTCAAGCGGACCATGGCCTTGAAGTTCAGGGTGTACCATCCAGGGGCATAGGTTTTTCCGTTGGCGTCCTTGGCGTAGATTTCGGTCTTGCCCTTTTCTTCTTCCGCCAGGTCCTCGTGTTTTCGCTCTCCCTGGTAAACGGCGTAGAGCTCGAGGCGTAGTTTTTCCGTTGTGTAGGTGAAGCGGGAAACGCCAAACCAGGGGCCGGCATGTCGGGAAGGGCTGACCGTTCCATCGTCCAGCTCTTCCTCCCCATCCTGGAAGTTGAAGTCCGAGACGAAATCAAAGCCAGCTGGCAGCTTGACTTCGATTCCCGCTTGAACTCCGTAGACATGGGCGACAGCGGCATTCTGCATGGCTTGCACCCGACTCCAGACCCCGTCGTAGATGATGTATTCCTGCCCGTTGAGCGTGAAGTCCCGGCGAACCAGGGCGTTTTGAAGGGAAGTGTAGTAGCCGGCCAGGTCAACGCGGACGACGTCACCGAAAGCTCGGGCTAAGCTGAAATCGATATTGTAGGCATATTCCGCTTTGAGGTCGGGGTTGGGCACGACAACAGAGCCGGGCACAGAATCAAAGACTTTGCCCATATCATCGACGTTGGGCGAGCGGAAGCCGGTGGCCAGGTTGAGGCTCATGATCCAGGAGTCGGAGGGCCGGTAGACGGCGCCGAGGCTTCCGGTCAAGGCGCCGTTGTTCAGGCTGGCGGTGGTGAAGGGGAAGGGATAGAAGGTCGTGTCGAATGTGGCGTCCAAGAGGAACTGGTTGTAGCGGAGACCGGCCTGAACATGAAAATTTTCAGAGAGCTTGAGCTGGTCGTGGACGTAAGCGGCCATGGATTGCCACGTCGCCTGCGGATAGCGCGATGGGCCAGGGACACGGGTCCCCTTGGAGATATCCTCATTGGTGCCGGTCGACGTCACATCGTTGAGAACATACTCGACTCCGTAGGCGATGGTGTTCCGGAGTCCCGTGGATTTCAGAAAATCAAGATTAACAGAATAAGCCGTCACTTCTTCGATTCGCACATGTCTCTCGTTGTTGTTAAAAGAGCGGTCGATGCGGCTCTCCTCAAAAGACTGGACAGCCAGGCGCGTCGTCATCTGGTCGAAGAGGAGGTTGTGGCTCTGATGGAAGACGTTCAGGTTGTTCATCATCCACTTCTGGGGGCCGTAGTTCCATTCCGCATACCGGGGCAAACCTTTCCTGACCTGGCAATGGCGGTCGTATCGGCCGTAGGGGGATGTCTCGGAATAATGGAAGCCGTACTGGAAATCCCAGCTTTCGTTGGGCTCAAAGCGCACCTTTTGCATCATGTTTTTTTGAGAGTAAGCCGACGGAATCTGGAGCAGCGGGTCTGCCTGCTCGATTACCCGGTCTATATTGTCCTGGCGTTGGACAAGGTAGGGTTTAACATAGTCTTTTGGACCATGGTTGCCCTGGCGAAGGTGGTCGAAATCGAAGGAGCTGAGGCTTGTCACGATCGCCCATTTTTTCCAGCCGACGCTGATGTCGAGGTGACCGGTCTTTTCATTGTTTGCCGATGAGTACCGGCCGATGGATTTTCCGGCTATCCGGGGCTTATCGGAGAGGGAAAATTGGGGAGTTAGCGTCTGGAAGCTCATCACCCCGCCAATGGCGTCGCTCCCGTAGATGACCGAGCCCGGACCAAACAACACTTCGGTGCTCTCCGTGGCCAGCGGGTCGAGGGAGATGACGTTCTGGATGTTTCCGGCCCGGAATATGGCTGTGTTCATGCGGACGCCGTCCACTGTATAAAGGAGGCGGTTAGTCGCGAAACCCCTGATCATCGGGCTTCCTCCAGCCTGCTGGCTTTTCTGGATGAAGACTTGCCCCGAAAGTCCCAGCAGATCAGCCGCTGTCTGCGGATTCTGGAGGGCCACTTCGGTGGGCGAGATGGAAATGATTTTGGAGGGCACCTCGCTCGAGGGCTGGCGCCAGCGTGTAGCCGAAACGACGACCTCGACCATCTCAAAGGGTGAGGGCTGGAGAAAGAGTTCAAAAGATAGCGATTCCAGCTCGGCATAGCTCTTGACGACTGTCTTATAGCCGATTCGACCGATGGTGATTTTTGTGGCGCCGCGGAAGGCGGCGATGTCTGCTTGTCCCCTTTCGTTAGTCATGGCGGAGGCTCTTGGGTCTTCGCTCCTCAGCGAGGCGCCGGCAATCGGCTCCTTGGTTTCCTGGTCTTTGATTGTCAGTGTCTGGGGAAAAGCAAGGGATGAAATCCCCAGCCCGATAGAGATGCTAATTAGCCATAGAATCCATCGCTTATTCAATTTCTATCCTCCATTTTCTGTTGAGCGAAAAGAGACTTAGACCTGTCGAGACCATCTGCCCGGATAGCTCATATCTCGGGCATTGGACTGACTTGAAAATGGATTGGGTTAGCTGAGGCGAGGCGGGGGTGTTGGAGGCGGGATGGGAATCGAGGCAAAAAAACAAGACAAAATGCAAACGGGCTTGCCCAGCCATCCGGGAGCTGGGACTTTTGAGGGAGCTGAAAACGTGGCCTTCAGCGACTTGAGCCAGAGAATCTCGGGTGCGAGGCTGCCCAGATTTCTGGCGTTTTTTCCCAGGGCTTTGGCTGCCAGCTCTTCCATTTCCCTGTTGAGGGCCGTTTCTTCATCATCCCGCCAGCACAGGTAATACACCGTGTCGCCAAGCGTCACCATGGCGACGACATCGTACATGTGATCATCGTGCTCAAATTCTCGAGAACCGTGCCAGCGGAGCTTAATCTGCGCTTCTTCTCTGGAAAACTTAAGGGTGATCAGCCTGCCCTTGTCGATTCCTGCTTCGATGTGTCTTCTAACTTCCTTCCTGAGGATGGCCTTCTTGTGATGAAGCCAGGTGAAAGTCCCGACCAGAGGGTCCACAGAGAAAGAAAGAAACAGGAGCAGGCAAAGAAATTTTTTTCCCGACGATGTCGAGAGGGTGATCATAATCAGGAACCCTCGATTCCTCAGTCCACCACGCGCCAGTATAAATTGCGCCCTGAAAGAATGTCAAGGCAGCGACCGCGAGGCCGCTGAAGGTGACCCAGGGGTGGGCTTATTTCATTTAGCTTCAGTTTTCTTAGGGTATCCCACGGATTGAGCGAGGATAATTCTCTGGTCGGGCCGCAGGTTCATCCTCTTGGCCAGCGCTTCCTTATCGACCATGCCCCGCACCACCGTAGCGAGACCTTCAGAGGCGCAATAGAGATAGACATTCTGGCTGATGAAACCAACATGGGCCGCGCTGTATAAGAGTTTGTCCTCATCGGAGCCCCTTTGGAACTTCGAGAAGTCGGCCACAAAGATAAGGTTGAGGGGGACCTCCTTGACGAACTCCTGCTTTCCTGTGTCTGACCGTATGTCTTCCTTGAGAATGGGTTTCAAGACATGCCCCACCGGATCATAGACATAGAGCCCGTCAGCCATAGCCGCGTAAATGTCTATGTTGCGGATGTTCATGGCCGAGGGAGCGGTTCGCTTTCCCGAATCGGGGCGGTTTACTCCATTGGCTGCCCACAAGAGGTTGGAAAGGACCTGAAGGGGAAGTTTCTCGGAGCTGAATTCCCTCGACGATTGCCTCATCAGGAGAGCCTGCATGAGGGGCTTCCCGCTATCTGTCTGCGGTTTCAGGAGTTTGATTTCCTCTAACTGCTGGGCCGGAAGGCATAAAGGCTGAAAAAAAGAAAGAAATGCTATCAAGCAAGCCAACACCATCATTCTCCCTATCACGACCTGCCTCCTTTCTCTCATAATTTTACGGCAGAAGTTTTTTGTGCCTTTTGGCTCATCTGCTTATGGACAAAAAATATAAGCCCCGACCCGAAGGAATGTCAAGCCAGGGCAGAAAGAAAAGGATGCTTTTTTCGTTTGATTATCGTATATAATTAAAAAGACCAAGAACATTGTCCATGAAAAATGCGGAGGTGCGCTGATGATCAAATTCCTGCTCTGGCTCATCCTTCTGGTTTTGTGCTGGCCGCTTGCGCTGCTGGCCCTCCTTTTGTACCCCATAGTCTGGCTCCTGGCCCTCCCTTTCCGGCTCGTTGGGATTACCGTTAGCGCTATCTTCGAGCTCCTCAGGGCTATCATCACCCTGCCGGCTCGGCTGCTGGGAGGCGTCAAGAAATAGGCCTTCACCATTCCTACTTCCCATGTTCGTCCTTTAGATTTATCTCCATCTGGTTTTGTCTGAATCAGCCGAAACAGCGAGGTTTCCTCGACCTTCCTAAGGCCGCAGATATACCGCGTTAGCCTTTTTCATCTCAAGGTCAAGCTGGACGAATTCGATAAGGTGCTTGCCGCTCGTCCGTCGCTCGGGGCGCTCAATCCTCACGTTGGGCGAGAAGCAGAAAATGCGAGGCGCGGAGTAAAGAGAGAGATCTGCTTGTGAAAAATCATGGTCTTGGTGATTTGATACTTGAAGCCGTAGCACTTATTTCTCCCCTGACCCTGAAATCAGTCAGGGGATCGGTAAAAGGTGAAATGATCACGGGCAGAATCTCTATAAACCCTCTCTCCCTGAGGAATTGGCGTGCCCAATCAAGGATGCCGTTTTGAACCCGGAGGGGGGCCAAGATGGCCATATTTCACCACACCACCCGTTCGGGTATAATTTTTTCCATGGCTGCAACAGCGCAGAAGCGAATGGAGTTAATAATAGAATAAAGAAGGACGAGCCCAAATATGAGAGAAAAAAAGAAACGCTTGTGTCTTTTCCTGGGAGGGGCGGCGGTCGCGAGTCTGGCTTTGAGCCAGAATGTCGAAATGGTTGATGGCGTCCGCCTTGTCCACAACGATAAGGAGGGGTTGTGGGGGAAAAAGCCGAAGGTTGAGCTCAAGCTCGTCCGGACGTTGGGGGATATCAACGCCGAAGACGAGACGATTGCCTTCCACATGCCCTCTGGTCTTGCTCTGGATAGCCGGGGAAATATGTACATTCTGGACACCGGGAACCATCGCATCCAGAAGTTCAGCCCGGAAGGCGCCTACATCGCTACCATCGGTCGTCAGGGTCAGGGGCCCGGAGAATTCTCCTATCCCGATTCCATCGACATCGACGACGCCGACAGAATATGGGTTTCTGACCCCTTCAACAGCCGGGTTCAGGTCTTGACACTCGAGGGAAAAGAACAAAAGACATTGGCTTTCAATTTGGCCAACGAGCAAGTCGGGAATATCCGATGCACGCCGTCTGGCCTGATTATGGCCGGAGGAAGGCGTTTTCTGCGCGCCGAGCCGGACATGAAAGAGGCGGAAAAAACGCTGCCGCCCCTTTTCAAGATACTGGACAGGGAAGGAAATGTCCTGGGAGAATACGGCGAGCCTTATGATTTCAAACACCTCCTCCTCAACACAGCCGGGAACCAGGTCAAGTTTGCTGTGAACAGAGAAGGAGCCGTCCACCTGGCCTATCTCTATCAAAACCGCATCGAAAAATACTCGCCTCAGGGGAAGCTTCTCTGGCGGGCAGACCGCAAGCTTGATTACAGCCTGGAACTGCCCAAGGATAAAGGAAAACTGGAGGCCAAAGGCGGGGGAATTTCCATCCGCATGCCCCGCCTCAACCAGTGCGCGAACGGGATTGCCGTCGATGAGGCCGGCCGGGTCTGGGTTGTCACCCTGACCAGGCAGCCTCGAGAAGGTGAGCGAGTGGGAGTGGCCATGAGTGTGGTGTCCACGGATGGCGAGCGGAAAATGTCGATGAAGGTCGAGGGCAACACAGAAGTGGAGAAAACGGATATGTACAAGCTTGAAATTTTTAGCACCGAGGGAGAGCTTCTCGGCAGCTTAGCCGTCGACCACTTCGTCGATGGCATTTACATCAAGGGGTCGAGGCTCTTTCTCTGGGATGGGCTCCGGGCCGCCAAATTCTATGAATACAAAATCGAGGCGAGGTAGCCAGGCTGGCCTCACCTTGAAGAGGCCAGCCAGTTAGGCTCAGCTCCTTTTCTCGCCAAGGGTGGGGGAACCGTTTTTCCGTAAAAAATCTCTCCCTGTGAGAATTTTGGGGGATTCCTCACGTCTATATTCTTATAAAGGAGATAGCATGCTTTCTCATAAGAAAGATGAAACTGACGCTGTCCTCAACCAAGGCTTGATGTTTCACTGTCTGAACTGGGGAGAGCCAGGCTGTCGGCCCGAGATTTTGGAATTTTTTGATTCGAAGAAAACCTGTCGCGGTGACCAGGAGACTGTGCGCTTACCCACTGTCGAAGAGCTGAAAAAACTCAATGACATGTGCCGCGTGTGTCACAAAGCTTACCTCGAAATCCAAAAGAAGGAATGCCCGGCCTGCGGAAGCGACAAGATTGTCGAAGGGTTTGCCCCTAACTTCAATGACCGAGCCGGGCGAAAGCCACGCTTTCTTTATCCCTACTATTGCGTAGCTTGCGGGAAGTATCTTTTTTCAGCCGATAAATTATAGGCGTTGGGCGGCCAGGAAGTCGTCCTGATGCCCCCTTTGGGGAGGGGGGACCCGCCGTGTTTTCCGACGGGGGGAACCGCCGTCATTGGTCCTTACCTAAATGATGGGGGAAGGGCGGCTCCGGCCGGCACGATTTCCCCCTCTCGACCTTTTGCTGCTTTCCGAAATTGCTGATAGGGAGTTCTTGCCGACCGAAAGTCCGTGCGCTCTTGAGAAGGGCGCCAAAACATGATAAATTAACTCCCTCTCAAGAAGAGCTGGGGCTCTTTTGCCCTTTGAGAAGTGGTGAGAGCGTCGGCTCCTGTAAAGGGCCACGAGTCCGGAAATAATCCCCGGGGTGGGCGGTTAGCTCAGCTGGGAGAGCGCGGCGTTCGCAACGCTGAGGTCGGGGGTTCGAATCCCCTACCGTCCACCATTCTCTTTGGGCTTGGCAGGAGAAAGAAGCGTCAGCAGGAGGAAGGGCTTAATTGCTAATATTTCGATAGATTTTATAAGAATAATAGGCATTATGGGAATAATAAAATAAAAAAGAATCAGGGGCAAAGACGGGGCAAGAGAGTACAAGATTGAACGAACAAAAGACGAATAGCACTACAAGGGATGCCCGCCGCCCCCGGACAGGGCTCAGGCCATGATTGGCCGCGAAATCCTGATTTTGACGGGCACAGCAGCCTCGATCGGGTTTCTCCACACAATTCTCGGCCCCGACCATTATCTTCCCTTCATCGTTCTCAGCCGGGCTCGAAAGTGGGCGCTGCCCAAGACCCTGTCCGTTTCGTTCTTGTGTGGACTGGGCCACGTCCTGAGCTCTGTAGCACTGGGCTTCGTCGGCCTGGCTCTCGGAGTCGCTGTCAGCCGTCTGGAGGGTATCGAATCGGCCCGGGGTAGTCTGGCGGCTTGGCTGCTCATCATCTTTGGATTCAGCTATTTCGTCTGGGGTCTCCGGCGGGCCGTGAGGCGGCGGGCCCATTCCCATCCCCATCGCCATCCTCTGGGCGGAGAGCATGTCCATGCCCACGTCCATCAGGACGAGCATTACCATCTCCACGGCGAAAATGAGAAAGCCTCTCTAACGCCGTGGATTCTGTTCACGATTTTCGTCTTTGGCCCCTGCGAGCCGCTCATCCCGCTCGTCATGATTCCGGCAGGAAAGCACAATCTTTCCGGTGTTGTCCTGGTGACAGCCGCTTTCGGGCTGACGACCATCCTGACCATGCTTATCCTCATCTCCCTGGGCGCGTGGGGTTTGAGCCTTCTTTCGTTGGGCAAACTCGAACGATATGCCCATGCCCTGGCCGGGGCGATGATTTTCATTTCTGGCCTGGCGGTCCAATTCCTGGGCCTTTAGAGACCTCCCGGTTGATATAATTTTTTTTCTCGGGTATCCTCGAGGGAGCGAAAGCCGATGAAGTTCGTCGTTGACTGCATGCTCGGGAAGCTGGCCAAATGGCTGAAAATCCTCGGCTTTGACGTTGTCTACTTCAACCGGGCAGAGGATGATGCCCTTCTCGCTCTGGCCCGGACAGAAGGCCGCTGGCTCTTGACGAGGGACCATCGGCTCCAGGATAGAGCCAGGGATATCTCTGTTCTTCTTATCGCCAGCGAGCGATGGGAAGAGCAGCTCAGCCAGGTGCTCGAAGAGCTTGATTTGAGGCGCTTCGTCAACCCCTACTCCCGGTGCATCGATTGCAACGTTCGGTTGAAGGCCCTGTCCAAACGCCGGGTCAAGAATCTGGTCGCTCCTTTTGTCTATGAACGAGCCACTTCCTTCGCTATCTGTCCGGCTTGCGGTCGGGTCTATTGGCAGGGAACCCATTTTGAGGACATGGAGAGGAAGGTCGGAGAAATCCTCGGCGGCCAGAAGAGAAGGAAAGAATCCGATAAAAACATAAATATAAAGACCAAGAAAGAGGTGCGCCGATGACCATGACCGGGTCCACGCCATCGCTGAGAAAATCTTCAAAGCAGAGCACGAGGCGGACATGGTCAAAAAGGAAATCCGGAATAACCTGCCCAAGAGCATTTTTCTCCCCGTTAACCGGGGGGACATGCTTAACTATCTCCGGGAGCAGGACAAGATCGCCGATTCGGCCGAGGATTTGGCCGTGCTCGTCACGCTGAGAAAAATGACCGTGCCGTCAGAGTTGCGGGACTATCTCAAAGTTTTGGTTGAGAAAGTGCTCCTGACCTTCGACTTTTTCGGCCTCCGGCATGAATCCATTGGATGAGGCGCCGCCTCCCGTTTTCCGGCTGCCCCACGATATTGACATTTGTCCCTGAATCTCTTAGATAAGGGGAAAGTGAAGCTTGCATCGCGGGAGGGAAGAGCTATGTCTACGAAAGCCTTTTCGGGAGCAACTTCTCTTTTGGAGACGATAGCTGCCTTGGCCTTCCTAATTTTTTTCTCATGCCCGAAGTCGACCCTGGCTGAGGAGTCGAAAGTTTTGAGGATTCCTTATTCTCGTCAGGAGCTTTTCCAGCTGGGGGAGCAGAGGGTCTTTGAAGGGGCTGGGCTCAAGGAGATTGCCTTTCCCCTCGGGGGGATCGGCACGGGGACTATATCTCTCGGCGGCCGGGGCAACCTGCGGGATTGGGAAATTTTCAATCGACCGGGCAAAGGGGTTAACCTTCCCTTCACTTTTTTTGCTCTCTATTTTGAGCCGGAAGGGGGAAAAGGAGAAGTCCGTGTGCTCGAAGGCCCGTTGACCCCTCCGTTTACAGGCGGACATGGCCTGCGCCGGGGCGAAGTGCCAGGGCTGCCGCGGCTGGAGAAGGCGCGCTTCAAGGGTGAGTACCCCTTTGCCTGGATAAATTTCACTGACAGGAGCGTACCGCTCGAAATTGAGCTGGAGGCCTTCAACCCCTTTATCCCCCTGCAGCCCGAGGCGTCGGGCATACCGGCCATCCTTCTCCGCTACCGCATCAAGAACCTCTCCGGCCAGAAGGCCCAAGTGACGGTGGTGGGCTCGATTATGAATCCCATCGGTTTTGACGGAGAGGGGGAGCTCAATTCCATTTACGACGATAAGTTCGGGCAAAACCTCAATCAGTTTCGCCGTTCTGCCCATCTTTCGGGCCTGGTGATGAGCTCGAGGAAAGTCGAGGCGACCTCGCCGCTTTTTGGTACTCTCGCCCTGGCTACTCCCTGGAAAGATATTACCTATCTTTCTCATTGGGAGAGGGGCGAATGGTGGGACGACCTCCAGCTCTTTTGGGATGATCTGGCTGAGGATGGCCGGCTCAAAGACCTGGATGAAGCTAATCCTTCGCCGGAAGGCCGAACGGACATTGGCTCGCTCGGGCTTTGTGCTTCACTCGGGCCGTTCGAGGAGGTCAAGCTGCCTTTTATTCTCGCCTGGAATTTTCCGACGATCCTCAACAATTTTGACATTGTCAAGGAGCAGCGGGGTAGATGGCTGCGGAATCATTATGCCCGGCGTTTCCCCGATGCTTGGGCTGCTGCCGAATACCTCGCCTCCAACTTGGATACCCTGGAAAGGGAGACGCGTCGTTTTCACGACATCTTTTTTTCGACGACCCTTCCCCCCTATGTTCTCGATGCCGTGTCGAGTCAGATGTCGACGATCCGGACGACAACCTGCTTCTGGCTCGAAGATGGGAAATTTTTCGGGTTCGAAGGATCGAACGATCGGCGAGGCTGTTGCCCCCTGAACTGCGCCCATGTCTGGAACTACGAACAGAGCCTGGCTTTCCTTTTCCCGACCCTGGAGCGGACGATGCGGGAGACAGATTTTCTCCATCAAGTCCGGCCCGAGGGAGCGATGATCTTCCGGACATCCCTTCCCCTTGGAAGCGGCGTCTTCTGGGATTTTAAGCCCGCCGCCGACGGCCAGATGGGCCGGATTATCAGCCTCTACCGGGATTGGCAGATTTCGGGCGACGATAGCTTCCTCAAGAAGCTGTGGCCACAGGCCAAAAAGGCCCTCGAATACGCCTGGAAATCCTGGGATGCGGACCGCGACGGCGTGATGGAGGGCGAGCAGCACAACACCTACGATATCGAGTTTTACGGCCCCAACAGCATGATGGGTGGGTTTTATTTGGCCGCCCTGCTCGCCGGTACGAAGATGGCCGAGGCGGTGGGGGATCGGGAGGCGGCGCGCCTCTACAGGGATATTTTTGAAAAGGGAAGAAAAAAGTTTGATGAGCTTCTATGGAATGGGGAATATTATATTCAAAAATATGAAGGACTGACGGAGAAAAAATACCAGTACGGCGAGGGCTGTCTCTCTGACCAGCTCCTCGGCCAATGGCTGGCCATGGTGGCGGGCCTGGGAAGATTCTTGCCCGAGGACCGAGTCCGGACAACCCTGCGCTCGATTTTCAATTACAATTTCAGGACGGACTTCCGTAATTTTCCCAATTGTCAGAGGACATACGCGCTGAACGATGAGAAAGGGCTTCTCCTCTGCTCCTGGCCGAGGGGCGGTCGGCCGCCCCTGCCCTTTGTCTACTCCGATGAAGTCTGGACAGGAATTGAATACCATGTCGCATCCCATTTGATTTATGAGGGATGGCTGGAGGAGGGGTTGAGCCTTGTCAAAGCAGTTCGGGACCGCCATGATGGCTGGCGCCGCAATCCCTGGAATGAAGTCGAATGCGGACACCACTATGCCCGGGCTATGTCATCGTGGGGGCTTCTCCTTGCTCTTTCGGGCTATTCCTACTCGGGTCCGGAGATGAGGCTCGGCTTTTCGCCGGCTCTTGAGCAAGAAGGATTTCGCACGTTCTGGGTCACGGGAAGCAGCTGGGGCGATTACTCTCAGAAAGCAATGGACGCAAGGAAGCTTGAGGCCAGGCTTAAGGTGGCCAATGGAGAGCTCAAGCTTAAAGAATTTTTCTTCGCTGTGCCACCACCTTACCAGGAAAAGAAAGTCACCTCTTTCAAGGCCTTTCTCCGGGGCAAACAACTCGATGTCGAGGCCGTCAAGAACAGCGCCCGGATCATTCTCCGCTGGGAAAAGACGGCCCATTTAAAAGCTGGCGATGAGCTCCTTCTCGAGGCCCTATTCTGAGTTCGTTACTCTCCCGGGGATGCCGAGGATGGCTTATGGGCGGATGGATTCCCGGAGTTGTTGAGTGTAGACGCAGTACCTGTTTTTTCCTTCGAGCTTGGCTCGATACATGGCGACATCCGCATTCCTGACCAGGATATCCGCGCTGTCGCCATCATCTGGATAGAGGGTCAGGCCGACGCTGGCCGTGATGGGTAACTCGATTCCCTCGAGGTTAAAAGGCTTATTGAAGGAGAAGACGATTCTTTCGGCGATATTCCTGGCCACCTCGAAGGCGGGCATTTCCGGGACGAGGAGGACAAACTCGTCCCCACCGAGACGGGCGATGGTGTCGCCCCGCCGGAACATGTGAGCCAGACGGCCGGCCACAGCCTGAAGGAGTTTGTCGCCCACATTGTGCCCCCACGTGTCGTTCACTTTCTTGAATTCGTCCAAGTCCAGCATGATGATGGCTATCTTGTGGCCGTCTCTCTGGGCCTGGGCCAGGGCAAGGCTAAGGCGGTCAAAGAAGAGAAAGCGGTTCGGGAGCTCGGTGAGATGGTCATGGACAGCGTTGAAACGAAGCTTCTCTTCATAGCGCCGGCGTTCGGTAAGGTCGTGGAGAACGATGACCAAACCGGTAGCGTTGCCCTTGCTGTCGGTAATCACTGTGGTCGTCAGCTCGACCGGAATCTTTTCCTCATAGTTGAGGACGAGGATGTTGCCGTTCAGGGGATTGCGGACGTCTTCGCTGATCAGCCTGGGCACAGAAAGGCGCTGGAGTTGGCCGGATTCCTCGTCGATGAGATGGAGAACGTTGGTCAGCGGTTTATGGATGCTCTCGGACTGACGCCAGCCGGTCAGCCTCTCGGCCACAGGATTCATGAAGGTGATGTTGCCCAGCCTGTCGGTGGCGATTACCCCATCGCCAATACTCTGGAGAATGGTCGTCAGCCATCCCTCTCTTTCTCTCAGCTTGAGTTCCATCTGATGCTTGTAGAGAGCCATCTCGATGATAGTCAGGAGCTCTTTCTGCTCGATAGGCTTGAGCGAGTAGCCAATCGGCGCCGTCAGCTTGGCTCGCCGCAGGGTGTTATCATCGGTATGGGCCGTGAGGTAGATAACGGGAATGTTATGAAGCTCTCGAATTTTCTCGGCTGCTTCGACACCGTCGACCTCCCCCTTGAGGACGATATCCATGAGGATTAGGTCCGGCGCCGTGGCTGCGGCGACTTCGATGGCCTCTTCCCCAGAAGTGACCACCCCGCAGACCTCGTAGCCGATGTTACGGACCATGTTCTCGATATCATGAGCGACGATGCTTTCGTCCTCGACGATGAGAATGCGGGTCTTGTCCATCCTCAGGCCCTCTGAGTTTCCCTGATTTCTCCGAAGAGGACTTGGAATTCTGTGCCCGCGCTCCGGTCGAGGTCGATTTTTCCGTTGAGCTGGGTGACGAGGGTGGAGACGATTTGGAGGCCGAGGCTTTCTGTCTGGCGGAAGTCGAGCCCCTCGGGAAAGCCGACGCCGTCGTCGCGCACCCGCAGCTCATAGCCATCGTCGGCCAGCCGCCGGAAGCTTATCTCGACCTCGCCGCTTCTTCCTTCGGGGAAGGCATGCTTGAAGGCGTTGGAGACGAGCTCGTTGACGATGAGGCCGCAGGGGATGGCGGTATTGATGTTGAGGTAGAGTTTTTCGGTGTGGAGGGAGAGGCGGATGCGGGAGGAGTCGGCCTGGCAGGAGTGGAAGAGGTGGGTGGCGAGGTGGTTGAGGTAGGAGGAGAATTCGATGCGGGAGAGGTCGGCGGACTGGTAGAGGCGCTCGTGGACGAGGGCCATGGAGCGGATGCGGCGCTGGGAGTCCTTGAACATTTCGAGGACGGTGGGGTCGGCGATGCGGCGGGCCTGGAGGTTGAGGAGGGAGGAGATGACCTGCATGTTGTTCTTGACCCGATGGTGGATCTCGCGCAACAAGACTTCTTTTTCGCGCAGGGATGTCTGAAGACGGTCCTCAGCCTGTTTTCTCTCGGTAATGTCGCGGACGTATTCGATGACGCCCTCCATCTGGCCTGTCGTCTTATCGATGAGAGGAAAGCTGAAGAGGTCGATCCAGCCAGTCACCTTGCCATGCCGGCCGATTCGGGGCACGACCTCATAAGCGGCGGTCCCGGTTTCAAGGGTTTTTCGCGTCGGGCAGACAGTGCACCTCTCGCTCCGTAGATGATAGGCCTCGAAACATTTCTTGCCGCGCAACGGCATGGCGTGGGCGTACCATTTTTCGATGGCCGGGTTGACGCGGATAATACGGTAGTCCTTGTCGAGGATGGAGATGCCGTCTTGGATGCTTTCGAAGATGCTGCTCAGGAAGCGCTCCCTCTCTTCCACCTCCTCGGCCGATTTCTGGCGGTGGATGGCCATGGCAACCTGGTCAGAGACGAACTTGAGGAGGTTTTTTTCTTCCTCGCCATACCGGACTCCCTCCGTGTAGCTCTGGACGACAAGCACCCCGATGGTCTGGCCATCGATGTTCAAAGGGACGCCGAGCCAGTCGATGGAGGGCGCGCCGATGGATTCCACTTCGCCTCGCCTTTCGAGCTCGGCGAAGACCTCGGGCGAGGCCAGCAGCGGTTTTCCTGTCCTGAGGACATATTCGGTCAAGCCTTTACCCAAAGGCTTGGGTCCGGGAGGAGAGTCGAATTCGTCCACAAAATAGGGAAAACTGAGGATGTTCTGGTCGGAGTCGTAAAGGGCGATGTAGAAATTCTGAGCCGGCATGAGCTCGGCGATAATCCGATGGATGGAGCGATAGAGGGATTCCAGGTTCCGTGAGGAGATGGCCGCTTCCGAAATCTTGAAGATGCTCCGGTTGATTTTCTCTGTCCGCTGGCGCTCCCAAGCTTCCAAGGTGGTGGCGACGATGTCGCTCACGGAAATGCCAAAATTTTGTTCTTCCAGCGTCCATTTTCTGGCCGGACCTCTGTGCTCGTGGCAGACGATTCCGATGACTTCTCCGTGACGATGGATGGGGACATCCATCATCGAACTGATGCCCAGGGGTTTCAGGTAATTCTCGGAGAACTCGTTTGTTCGAACGTCAGAAAAAACGTCGTCGGCGGCGACAACTCGATTCTCCTCGAGAGCCTGGAAATAGCGGGGGTAGTCTTTCATCTCGAGGCGCAAACCCCGCTCATGGCGGGATTCTGGCATGAGAAAAAGGTCCTGGCAAATGATGGACTGGTGGTCCGGGGAAAAAAGCCAGATGCTGACCCGGTCGACATCGAGGGTTCGAGCATCGATTTCCGTGATGAGCTCGAAGGCCGAACCCAAACTCGAAAAGCTCAGCTTGGCTAAATCGAGAAGGGCTGATTGATAGCGGAAGACGTGTTTTGATTTTTCCCGGATGGTTGCTTTTCGAACCGCTAATCTTTCGCTCTTAGCCATTGCCTCTTCTTGCGCCAAGTGCCTGCATCTTAAACCTCGACCCTCTGGAGCGCCTGAACTTTGATAGTACTCGATTACCTTTTATCCGTCCGCGTTTCTTCTTTTCTGGTCAATAACACTCTAAGGAGATGGAGAGGCGTTAGCAATAACCCATGACGATGATTCCCGGGGGGATTTTCCTCCCCCTTTCCATCACCCCCGGCGAGGGCAAAAAGAAAGGTCGTCTCGAAAAGCATTGGAGGAAGGTTAAGCTTTCCACGGTTAGTCGGCTCTTGGCTGATAACAGAAGCCAAAAAAGCTTGAAAAGCCGATGCCGGGGTGGTTAAGATAATCGCTTCGGAGGTCGAATGAAGAAGCGGCGTTCGCTTTTCCGGCGCTTCCAGTTCCCCGGCTATTCTTCTGGATTTCCCCTCCTCTGTCGTCTTTTTGATTCTTATGAGAGGGGGGTGATTGGGGGGGACGAACACGGGCGTCGCGGTGATGTCCGAAATACGGCGCTTTTTTTAACCCCTTCACAGTTGGACAGCTCAAGCGGCGTTGACTCTTAAAAGAGGATGGACTGACCAGGGTCGGTCGAACTTTCTTTAGCAAGATTGGTTGCCCCTGGAACGCACAGGCTCGGCGTAAAAAAAAATAGCCGGCGTGAGCAACCTTTTTGCCTTTTCCGTCATCTATACCCATTGAGGAAGAAATGAGCCTCGAAATTGTCGCTTCCCCTCTTGCTATGGCCTTCCGGTTGGGCGATAATGGCAAGCAGCTTATTTTCCCGGCTACTCCAGGAGAAGCGAAGCTCGTGCCCTCAGACGAAGAAAAACCCGCTCGAGAACTCACGCCTCTCGACCCCATGCTCTTGAGCCTCCTCCGGAGAGGCCAAGCCGGGGACCAACAGGCGATGGAGCAAATCTATGAGCGCTACAAGAGGACCTTTTTTAACCTGGCTTATCGCTACACGTATGACCGAGTGGAAGCGGAGGACCTTCTCCAGGATATCTTCATCAAGATATTTACCCACCTCCGGGATGTGGATAAAGAAGAGACTTTTATCGCCTGGATGTACCGGATTGCCGTAAACGTCTGCTACTCCTATTTGCGGAGCAAAAGGGGTCGTGACCGCCGAACAGTCGCTCTGAGCTCGGTCGAAGGGCGCGAGGAAGAGGCGGTCTACGATTCCCACGAGAAGAGCCTTCGTCTGTCCCTGGAGGAGGCTATCCAGGAGCTTCCCGACCGACTGCGAGCTATTTTCTTCCTTCACGATGTCCAGGGGTTCAAGCATGAGGAAGTGGCCGCCATACTCGGCATCGAGGTGGGTACTTCCAAGTCCCAGCTTTTCAAGGCCAGGCTCAGGATCCGCGACTTTCTTAAGAGAAAGCAGGCTCTTTAAAGGAGAAAGAAGATGAAATGCTCGACCGCCCGAAAATGGATTGGCGATCATCTCGACGGCGAGCTCGACGGCGAGCAGGAAAAAATGCTGGAGCGCCATCTCTCTGGCTGCGCGGCTTGCCGGGAGCTTCTCGAGGATTTCCAGAAAATATCTCGCGTCGCTAAAAAAGTCCCCTCTCTCGAGCCGTCTCCGGCTACCTGGGAAGCCATCGCCACGGGAATGAAGAGAGCGCAGCCAGAAACAGGCTTGGCCCCGGGGCGAAGGCGGCGCTGGCTTCCCTGGCTCTGGCCCCAGCCTGTCCTTCGCTATGCGATGGTGAGCGTGCTCGCCTTGATCCTCGTCGGCGGGCTTGTCGTCGGGCTCAAAATGGGGAGGGGGTATGTCTCGCCAGAAGAGAAATCCCTTGCCTTTACAATGGCCAAACTGAAGGAGGCTCAACGCTATTATGAAAAGGCCATCGCTTCTCTCGAAGAGGCGGTGGGAGCCCAGGGAAATGATCTGGACCCGCAATTGTCTGAAGTGTTCCGGAGTAATCTCAAAGCCCTGGATGAGACCATCCAGGCTTGCCAGCAAATGGTCAGCCTGGACCCTGATAACGTGACGGCCCGGACTTACCTTCTGACCGCCTATCAAGAGAAAGTCAGCTTCCTTGACGAGTGCATGGGCATTAAGAGAAGCTCAGCCGGGAAGCCTGCAGGAATATCCCTATGAGGAACAAAAGAAAAAGAATTAAGAAACAAGGAGGTTTACCATGAAACGGTTAGCCATGCGCATAATCTTGCTTTTAGGGTTGTGGCTTATGATTTTCACTTGGCCAGCGATCGGGGCGGCCGATCGACAAACATACGAGGAGCCGTTTGAAAAGACGGTTGCTCTGGCTCGAGACGGCAAGGTTCAAATCAGCAATGTGTCAGGCGAGATCGAGGTGAGGACGTGGGGTGAAACCCGGGTCAAGATCAAAGCTGTGAAGAGGTCGCGTGCTTCTTCCTTTGCCGAGGCAAAGGAAAACGCGGCGCGAGTGAACATCGAAATTGTCGAGGAAGGGAATCTCCTCCGCATCGAGACGAATTATCCTCGCAGCGACCGATTCTGGGGTCGACATTCCGCCAATGTGAGCGTCGACTACTGGCTCTGGATTCCTGACCAGGCCAGCTTCAGAGCGAAAAACGTCAGCGGCGATATCGATGTTGAGGGAACGGGGGGAGCGGTTAACCTCAGTGCCGTCAGCGGCGATATCCTTATCCGGAAGGGTCGGGGCCAGGTGGAGTGTAACGCGGTCAGTGGAGACATAGAAGCTGCAGACATTGTCGGAGATGTCTTCCTTAAATCTGTATCTGGGGATATCAAGGCGAAAGGGCTCAAGGGTGGTGTCGATGCTGAAACCGTGAGCGGCGATATCGAGCTCATGGAGGTTACTGAGGCGAACAAAGTGCGCGTCAAAGCGCTGAGCGGCGAGGTTATCTACCGAGGAAGCATCAACCCGGCCGGAAATTATAACCTGAAATCCCATAGCGGGAGCATCACTCTCTATCTTCCCGCCAGCTCGGCCTTCGATTTGGAGGCGGAGACGTTTAGCGGGAGCATCGAGATGGATTTCGAGATCAAGATGACGGGAAAGATTTCGCCGCGGGAGATAAGCGGTGTCGTCAATAACGGGGGCGCGAGCCTCCGCATATCCTCCTTCAGTGGCGATATCAAGCTCATCAAAAGCTAAGCCAAAGATGTAGCAGGAGGTCCCCGCGGGGGATGGGTGACGCGAGGGCCGACGGGGACGCAAGAGGGCAGGACCCATTTTCATTACCGAATTAAGGATGGTTACCCATCCTTCCGTCCAGTTGCCATCAAAAGGGTAAGACGACTATAATAGCTCGCTTCAGTTCCTGCCATGGACAACGCGAGATGTGTTCACGCCCTCAACTTCGGCCGCAAGTTGTGCGTTAACGCCGTTTTTTTCCTCATTCCTCTCCATTTCTTAAAAATCGGTTACAAGGGGTGGCAGATTGGGTTGGCCGTGTCCCTGTTTGCCTTTGCCCCCCTCCTTTTTTCTTTTCCCACGGGGTGGCTCAACGACCGTCTTTCTATTCGGGAGATCGTCCACGCTGCTCTGGCCGCGACGAGCCTGGCGTTTTTTCTTCTCTGGCGTGTCCAGCATTTTTTGCCTGTCGCCCTGATTTTTCTCCTTCTCGGCGTGGCCAACAACGCCCTCGACGTCTCCCTCAATAGCCTTTATTTCAAAACAGAGACAGCTCACGATCTCAACCGCCGGTACAGCCGCCTGGCTTTCTGGCAGTCGCTGGGAGCAGCCTTCGGGACTTTGCTTGGCGGAATTCTCGTCGCCGTCACCGATTTCGAGCTGCTCTTCATCGTGCTGGCATTCTTTATCCTCCTCTTTCAGGCTTTGGCCGCTCGGCTGCGGTCAGTCCCGTTCGTTTCTGTGCCGTTGAAAATCTACAAGCGCCGCATCCTCAACCGGAGGCTGATTCTCTTTTCGGTCATGATTTTCTTCATCGGGCTGCACTGGGGTGTCGAGGGGACGGTCTACAGCCCATTCCTGAGGGAATATTTTAACCTCGGTTTGACTTCCCTGTCCCTCTATATTTCCCTATCCCTTTTCGGTCTGGCTTTCAGCGCCTTCTTGATCGGGCTCATCCGCCATAACCCTCGTCTCAACATGAGGATTTTCCTTTTCTCCATGTTCCTCTCCGGAATGGGGCTCATCCTCATGGTCAACCGGCATCTTTTTCTGTCCTTCTTTTTCCGGCTCATCCATGAGGTCGGGGACGGTTTCCTGGGCGCTTTGCTCTGGCTTTTTGTGTCCCGGCTTTTCGAGAAGACGAGCATCGGTGGCGGCGCCGCCATCCTTCTGACCGTGATGACGCTCGGTCAGGTGGTGGGTTCTCTGTCCTTCGCCACCATTGGCTTTCGTTATGGGCTGGCTTATCCTTTCTATATTGGTGGTCTTCTCCTCGTCGCCGACGCTTTCTTCGGGAGGAAGGTCATCGGAGCTGTTCTTCGCGAGGAACCTTCGTCCCCGTTTTCTTGACACAGGGTCTCTCTCTTCGTATATTACCCGTTCAAAATTGGCTTCATTGTGCGAGGAGGCCCGATGTCCGTCCGGCCGGAGGCGAGGATTTATATCAGCACATTCCTCCTGACCTTCTCTACTCTCCTCTTTGAGATCGGACTCACCCGGATTTTCTCGGTGCTGACCTGGCATCACTTCACGCCGATGATCGTCAGCATGGCTCTGCTGGGGTTCGGCATGGCTGGCGCCTCGCTAACGCTGCGGAACAGGTCGGGCTCAGGGGCGGTGACTTTGGGATTTGTCTCTCGCCACGCTTTCCGGTTCGGGTTCGCCACGATTCTCTCCGTCCTCCTTATCACCCGCATCCATTTTGAGCCCCTGGCCATCACCCGGGACTGGACTCAGCTCTTGAGCTTGTTCAGCTATTATGTTCTGCTTACCATTCCCTTCTTTTTTGCTGGGTTGGCCCTTGGTGGAATCATCTTTCTTTTCCAGACGGATATCAGCCGCGTCTATTTTTCCGACCTCCTCGGCGCCAGCACGGGCAGCCTGGTCAGTGTCTGGGCTATCCCGACACTGGGGGTCACCAATCTTGTCATCGGGGTAGGCCTCCTGGGAGCCTGTGCCGGTCTGGTCATGGATTCTTTGGAAAAAGGTTTTGGCAACGTTAAGAACTGGCTCCAGGTGACCTTCTTGGGGCTCTGTCTGGCGGCTGGACTCTATTTTGACCCCTATCTAGTCCATGTCCCCCCTTCCAAGCCCCTCTTCTATGGAGTTAACCCGTGGAAAACGGATAGCGATTTGGTTTTGAGTCGGTGGAGTGTAGTCGGTCGGATCGATATCACCCGGCCGATTCGGCGGCAACTCTCTGCTTTCGGCGGGGAAGTGAGCTCCCGCGTTCGCGATATCCAATGGGAGCATGTTTTCATTTACCAGGACGGCCAGGCGCCGACAGGGATTCTCAAAACAGACGGAAACCTGAGCAAGATGCCCTTCCTGAGGAACTATCTCCAGGCTGCACCTTATGCCCTCCAGAGGAATCCAAAGGTCCTCGTCATTGGCATTGGCGGCGGGGTCGATGGCTTGATTGCCCTCGCCCACGGAGCCACGGAGGTGGTGGGTGTTGATATTAACCGCTTCATCACTGAGGCCATCACTCGGCGGTACGACCGCTACACGGGCCGCATCTTTAACCGTCCTGATGTCAAAATCATCGTCGCTGAGGGCCGTCATTATCTTTCTCGGACCAAGGATTGTTACGACCTCATTCAGTTGAGCGGTGTCGACACCTTTACCGCCCTTGCCTCGGGCGCTTACGCCCTCACCGAAACTTATCTGTACACTACCGAAGCGATCAAGGAATACTGGAACCACCTCCATGATGGAGGAATTCTCTCTTTTTCTCGCTGGTATTTCAGGCCTCCCCGGGAAACGCTCCGGCTGGCGGCGATGATGGTCCAGGCTTTGGAGGAAATGGGCATCCCTGAGCCTTCGCGCCACATCGCCATTGTTAACGGCGCCAGCTGGGCAGAGACGCTTCTCAAGAAAACGCCTTTTTCGCCCGAAGAGATGGAGGTGCTCCGGACATGGGCCAGAGAAAATCGTTTTGAGCTCATGTACGACCCTTATGTGGTGATGGATTCTGAGTTCGATGCTGTCCTCCGCTCCTCAGGTCGCGATAGGGAAGAGTTTTTTGACCGTTATGTTTACAATGTCCGGCCAGCCAGCGATGACCGCCCCTTCTTCTTCGATTACTACAAATGGAAACATCTTTTCAGGAAGGAGACCGGCAAGTATGGCTTTATTGCCACCAGCATGCCTCTGAGTCTGTGGACGCTCCTTTTTAGCCTTATCCAGATACTTCTTCTGGCTATCTTCGGCATCCTTTACCCGCATCTCAAGCTGAAAGAGGCGCTCACCGCCAAGCGAGGCAAGCTGGCCGTCGTCTGTTATTTTGGTGCCTTGGGGCTCGGGTTCATCTTCATCGAGATCGCCCTCATCCAAAAGCTCATGGTCTTCCTCGGCGGACCGACCTATTCCTTCTCCATCACCCTTTTTTCCATCCTCCTGTTCTCTGGTTTAGGGAGCTATTTCACGGGATGGCTGAATCTGGAGCCGAAAAAAATCTTCCTCACCCTTCCCCTGGTCCTCGTTTTGCTTTCCGTCGGAGTGAGTCAGGCGCTTTCGCTGGCCGTTCCGCACTGGCTCGGTTTCAGCTTACCCGTTCGGGCTGGACTGGCTGTGCTTGTCTTGGCTCCTTTGGCTTTTGTCATGGGCATGCCCTTTCCTTCCGGGATCCGGCTGCTTAGCCGCTATGAGCCGAACCTCGTTCCGTGGGCCTGGGCGGCGAATTCCTTCCTGACGGTATTCGGTTCGCTCTTCTGTATCTTCCTCAGTATGATGCTGGGATTCCAGATGGTCTTTTACCTCGCGGCGCTCGTCTACGGGCTTGGTTTTCTTTTCTTTCAACCTGTGGTTCGGCATGCCGATTGACCCTTTCTCGCCGCTTTTTTAAGGGGAGATTAGCTTTGAGCTGTCTCTTGTTGTCGCATCGCCGGTCCCACGATTGAGCCCGGTTCTTGGGCGAACCCAGGATTGCCGATAGAACCACTCGATGGGTCCTGTCGTGGTTCACCCCCGGCCGGGCTCGGGGTTGGGATTGCGAAGCCCGCTCGTTTCCCCAGCGAGGAAACTCGCTCCGACTCAGCCTTCGCTCTTCTCTCGCTTCGCTCGAGAAACCATGCCCGCTCAGGCTTCGACGGGCTTCCTCACCCAAACCCCTCGCCTGTACCCCCCTGGCATCAAACGCTCGGGTGGACGTTCCGAGACGCTATCGAGAGCTTTGTTTTTTGTATATTAACCACCCCTACCCCTTTAAGCGAAAGACGCGCCCAGGAATTCTTTCTTAGCCATTAAATCCCCCTACCCCCTTTGAGCAATCAAAGGGGGCCTGAGAAAAGGAGGGCGTCTTTCGAGCAGGCCGGAGGGGGAAAATGGTCAGCGTCTCGGGTAAGGTCGGCCCCCGAACCACGCCACCCCTCGGGTGCACTCGCTATCGTGATAATTTGTAGAAGATCAAGCATTTTCGTTTGATGATAATTCTCTATCGCGAATTTTGGGGCGAACCGACAGCTTGATTTACTCTCAAGCCTGAGGTTTTGTTCAGAAGCCCGGGGAAAAGCGCGTGGTTTTTTGGCCTTCAGGCCGGGTTTGATTTCGAAAGAAAAGGCCAAGGCACCTTATCTTAGCTCGAAGCAAGCGGCGAATGTTTGAAGTATAATGGGAAGGATGATTGCGAGAGAAGGAAAAAATTTTGATGTCATTCTCGTCAGCGGGGAACCTTATGCTGACCATCCTCTTTCTCCCTCTGGAGTGATTGCTCGGGTGCTCGAGGCGAGGGGATACAGGGTCGGAATTATCGACCGGCCGAACTGGAAGAAGGACGAAGATTTTCTCAAGCTGGGCCGGCCGCGTCTTTTTTTTGGTCTCACCTCAGGAGCCATGGATAGCATGCTCGTTAATTATACGCCGTTAAGAAGAGAACGGGCTCGAGACCCTCATCGGCGCCATCTTTCGGGAATTCCCGATCGAGCCCTGCTTGTCTACGCCAACAAGGTCCGGCATTTTTTCCCCGGTGCAGTCATCGTCTTGGGTGGAATCGAGGCCTCGCTCCGGCGCTTCGCCCATTATGATTACTGGGAGGACACGGTTCGTCGGAGCCTCCTCCTCGATTCACGGGCCGATATCCTCGTTTATGGACCGGGCGAGCTCCAGGTGATCGAGATAGCCCGCCGCCTGGAGGGCGGGAAAGACCTGACCGGTATACCCGGGACATGCGTCGTTCGAAGGGAATTGCCGCCGGGTTTCGTATCCCTTCCTTCCTTCGAGGAGGTGAGCCAGGACAAAGAAAAATTTTGCCGAGCCCAACGTCTCTTTTCTAACCGTCGCTATCTAGCCCAGGCCCATGCTGGTCGCTTTGTCCTTCAATTTCCCATGCCCGAGTATACGCCGGAATTCCTCGATTGGGTCTACGGGTTGCCTTTCACCCGTCACATCCCGGAGAGTTTTCCCGAATTGGCGATGGCGCGCTTTTCGGTGGTCACCCACCGGGGGTGCATCGGTAATTGCTCCTTTTGCGCTTTGGCCCTTCATCAGGGGGATCGGGTCATCTCGCGGAGTGAAGAATCCATCCTCACGGAAGTCCGAAGTCTCGTTGAGCACCCCGAATTCAAGGGCTACGTCGATGACTTGGGTGGCCCAACGGCTAACATGTACGGGATGGATTGTCCTCAACCCTGTCCGGAAGGGCAATGTTTGCTTTGCCCAAAGCTCGACCGGAGCCATGAGCGCCTCCTCCGCCTGATGAAAGAAGCGAGACGAGTTCCGGGAGTAAGAAAAGTCTTTGTCCGCAGCGGCATCCGCTACGACCTGGCCATGGAAAGTCCCGAGTATATTCGAGAGCTTTGCGAGCACCATGTCTCTGGGTGGCTCAAGATTGCTCCGGAGCATGTTTCTCCCCAGGTCCTCCGGCTCATGAACAAAGGCCGACAGCGCCTCGAAGACTTCCGCCGCCTCTTCAAGAGCATCAATCAAGGCAAGCGCCAGCATCTCAAGTTTTATTTCATGGTTGCCCATCCGGGAACAACGGAAAAAGAGGCCCGCGAGCTGGCTGTCTACCTGAGCAAGCTCCGGAGAGAAGGGGAGAAGCCCGTTGAAGGCGTTCAAGTTTTTACGCCGACGCCGATGACGCGCTCGACCTGCATGTATTACACTGGTGTTGACCCCGTGACGGGGATTTCCGTTTATGTTCCCCGAACCTATAGGGAGAAGAAAGCCCAGAAACGCATGCTTTCGCTTTAAGCAAGAGGGTCAAAGGTGGAGGTCGGTTACCTATTTGTTGAATTTTCTGCCTTGCTTTTTTGGATCCGTTGGGGAGCCAGTCTGTCGTTGACTCATTCGGGGGTGTATGCTAATAGATAGGGAAAATGGCCAGCCAGCCAAAAAGAACCTCCCGCTTTGTCCTTCTCTTTCTTCTCTTCTCTATCCTTTTCCTCATGCGCTTCATCCATTTGGCCGCGGATGCGCCCAAAGACCTTGACCCCTTGAGCCCTGGTTACATCTGCGACCCGGGAAACTACGCTTTCAACGCGCGGCTGAAGATTCTCACCGGCCAGTGGAAAATTGACGATTGGGCGCTCAACTACATCTACATTACACCCATCCCTCACTACGTCACATACATCGTCTTCCGGCTCTTCGGCGTCGGTATTGCCCAAATGAACGTCGTGCCCGCTCTTTTCAGCTCACTCCTCCTCATCCTTTTTTACCTCCTCCTCCAGCGGACCGTCGGGATACGCTTTGCTGTCGTGGGTGTCCTTATCCTCGGCACAAGTTACGAATTCACCATGTTCAGCCGTGTGGCTAACCGGATCATGCCCATGCTCTTCTTCACCTGTTTGACTTTTTACCTGCTGATGGTGGCGGAAAGGAAGAAAGCTGTTTATTATTTTCTGGCGGGAATATCGTGTTTTATTACCTTCACGGCAAAAGCGACCTTCCTCTTGATTTTGCCAGCTGTTGTTCTGGGGTTTTTGCTTCACAGCTTCTCTCAAACGGGCCATGGGTTGAAGAAAACCTTGGAGCGAGCCGGCCTCTTTAGCTTGGGCGTTGGGGTGAGTTTGATTCCCTGGATTTTTCTCCTTTACCTTCCCAACCTGAAACTCTTCCGTGACATTAGCGCTGACAACATCCGCCGCCTCACGCCAGGCCGATTCTATTGGGTTGTCCGCAATTTCTGGGATAGGCCGCTCTACCATTGGTTCGAGGAGCCCGTGATCACGACGGTGACCGCTGTTTTCCTCCTTTTCCTCGCTTATGCCATCTTCAGGCAGCCGAGCCGGGTTCCTCTTCTCGGATGGCTATCCGGCCTCTGGATTGTTTCGAATTATGCTTACTTGTCTTGCGTTTACTATCGGCCCCTCCGGCATGACCTCCCACTTCTGTTTCCCAGCATCTGTTTGACCACACTTGCCCTCCACCAACTGGGACGAACAGAACGAATCCACAAGCCCGATAAACTACCACTGCCCTTTTATGTTTTTTTCTTTGGCTGGGTGTTCTATACGTCGACGGACATCTTCCTCTGGCGCAGGCGGTTGCCTTCGTATCCCGCCATGCAGGCCGAGACTATCCGCTTTCTTCTCTTCAGCCTTGCCGTTACCGTTCTGTTAGCCATTTTTTTCAAATTCATGCCCCGTCGCTCGCAGATTCCATTGCCAGCGGTGGTCAGATATGTCCTTATCGGTGGAATCGTGGTGGTTTATCTTTTCCTCAACTTGAAACCCTATCTTGCCTGGGCCCTTTCTCCTCGTTACGACGTCAGGGACATCTCCCGAGACCTGGGGCGGGCTTTTGAGAAAATGTCCATCGGTGGGCTGAGCGCACCCCTGATGGTCATGGAGAATGAGCACATCGGCCATGGCTACGATTACTACATCCACGAGCGAAGGGATTTCCTCAGCCAATACCATGTTACGCACTTATTCCTCATTCCGTATTTCAAGGAGGGAAGATTTTATTGGGAGTATTACCCGGAGGCGATGAAAAAGGCTCGCGTCATCGTCCGCTATCCTCTCTGGAAGACCCACTTTGAATTATGGGAGCTAAACCCGGCGCAGGCAGTTGAAGAGGAAGACGGCGCGTCCACCTATGAGGGGGAACTCTTTTACTGGGGGACCGGGATTCCCCGTTATGACCCCGACGCGTCAGGAAAATATGCCCGAGTGATGGAAAGAACCCCTAACAACCGGAT
>Ga0209102_1000355_pt1 | contig 30810 bp, 34 predicted proteins | sample ConPoolayeHmetaG_FD_185483 | JGI IMG/M metagenome (GOLD analysis project Ga0209102, IMG submission 185483) | Hot spring microbial mat communities from California, USA to study Microbial Dark Matter (Phase II) - Cone Pool mat layer H metaG... ...
CTAGAGGAGTTATCATGAAGGTTAAACCCGACAAAATTCTCGACTGTCTCGGGTTATACTGTCCCGAACCTGTATTCAAAACAAGAATGGAATTAGACGAGATGAAGGTTGGAGAAGTCTTGGAGGTTTTGGCAGACGACCCTGCCGCAGAAGAGGATATTAAAAGTCTTGTGAAAAATCTCGGGCAAGAGATATTAGGCATAAGCAAAGAATCAGATTCAATTCGCATTATTATCAAAAAGATAAAGTAATAGGTATGGAGGAGAAAAAAATGTCTGAGAAGAAAAAAATATTGTACGTGCAGACAAGCGGTGTTGACGCACCAGAACGCGCCTACGCGCCGTTCATTCTAGCCACGACAGCGGCAATGATGAACATAGAGGCAACCATATACTTCCTCATAAAAGGCGTCACACTAGTTAAAAAGGGAGAAGCTGAAAAAATCAAGTTAGGCAATTTTCCATCGCTCAAGGAAGTAATGGACCAAGCCACAAAGGCTGGAGTAAAACTTGTCGTTTGCGAACAAAGCTGCGGCTTGCTAGGAATTCCGCGTGGCGAATTCGCAAAAGAAGCCAAAATAGTGGGTGCTGCAACACTCAATGATTTAGCGCTAAATGCTGACGCTCTTCTATGCTTCTAAGTGAGACACAATGTCCACGGTCAAACGCATCTACATGGACCACATTGCAGGCAAACCAGTAGACTCGCGCGTTTTAGAGGCTATGCTGCCATACATGAAATTTTTCTACGGTAACCCATCATCTATACACCTTTTCAGCCAAGAAACAAGACAAGGGCTGGAAGAGGCAAGAACAAAAGTTGCAGAACTAATCAACGCTGAAGGCAAAGATTCAATAATTTTCACTTCAGGCGCCACTGAAAGTAATAATATGGCGATAAAATGTGTCGCCTACCGTAACAAGGACAAGGGAACGCACATAATCACGTCAAGCATCGAACATATGTCCATAATCAACCCATGCAAATATCTGACAACAAAAGGATACAAAGTCACCTTTCTCCCCGTTGACCAATACGGCTTCGTAGACCTTAACAGCCTAGAAAAAGAACTGAGCAACGAGACAATCTTGGTTACCATCATTTACGCAAACGGTGAAATTGGAACAATCCAGCCAATAGCTGAAATCAGCCGAATCGTTCATGGCAAAAATGCATACTTGCATGTTGATGCCACAGCTGTTAATGGACAGATTCCTATAGACGTAAAAAAAGATGGAATCGACCTTCTTACGCTTTCTTCCAATGACATGTATGGACCAAAAGGCGTAGGCGCCCTCTACATTAGAAAAGGCACACGAATAGAACCGTTAATTCATGGAGGTGGACAAGAACGCGGACTAAGGTCTGGAACGGAAAATCTGCCAGGCACAGTGGGTTTTGGCAAGGCGGCAGAAATAGCCAAAAATGAAATGCATACGGAAAGCGAGAGGCTTAAGAGGCTCAGAGACAAGCTTATCAAAGGATTACTTGAAAACATTCCTTATTCGTTTCTTAATGGGCATCCAACAGAACGGCTACCTGATAATGTTGCGGTTCGTTTCAGCTTCATCGAGGGCGAGTCGATTCTGCTTAGCTTAGATATGATGGGTGTCGCTGCATCTTCAGGTTCTGCTTGCACGGCAAAAACCTTAGAGCCTTCGCATGTGCTTCTTGCAGTAGGGCTCAAACATGAGATGGCGCATGGCTCTGCATTATTCACGTTGGGTAGGCAGAATACTGAAGAGGAAGTGGATTATGTGATAAGCATAATGCCCGATATCATAAGACGATTAAGACAAATTTCGCCGTTAACTCCAAAGGAGCTGAAAGAATAATGTACACACAGAAAGTGATGGAACACTTCAAAAACCCCCGTAACATGGGTGAGATTCCAGACGCTGACGGCGTCGGTACTGTTGGAAACCCCGTATGCGGAGACATGATGTCCATCTACATAAAAGTCAAGGATAACAGCATAGCCGACATCAAATTCAAAACTTTCGGCTGTGGTGCTGCAATCGCAACCAGCAGTATGGTAACTGAACTAGCGAAAGGAAAGACTTTAAAAGAAGCACTGAAAATCACACGCGGAGATGTCGCAGATGCTTTGGAAGGGCTTCCACCTATCAAAATGCACTGCTCCAACCTCGCTGCAGACGCTTTACACGCTGCGATAGAAGATTACCTTAGAAAACATAAAATGGGCGAAGAGGTGAAAAAATGAGCCCAGAATTTATACGATGCGCATTCTGCAAAACAGAAATTCCTCAAGAAGTGTGTAAACTAGCAGCATATCGCACCACTATCGATGGTAAAAAATACGTTTTCTGCTGCGTCCAATGCGCAAAGCGATACCAGCAAAAAAAGAAAGGCAAATAGTCACCGAATTTATCGGCATCCACATGAAACTCTGTCAAACTATTTAGCAGGTAATGTTTATATTAAAAAACGTTAGAGCCTGTTATGGGAGGCTTTTGAGATGGGTTGTTGGAAATGGTTTGACGGTGTTCTTAAGGAGGCGGGAGTGGAGGTTACTGATAAGAATAAGGGCAAAGTTGACGATGTCATTCACGAGTACATCAGCGAACAAGCCAGCTATGGACGTTGCTCAGCTGATTGGCGGAAAGCCCGTAAAGAGATACAGGCAGACGAAAAAATGAAAGGCGAACTTGGCAAAAAACTCAAAGCGCTGATATAGACTGAGCTTCTTTTTCTCTCTTTTTATACTGTTTATCTGCTGGTTTATGAGAGAATTTAAATAAGTTGAAACGTTAGAATGAGGTCTACAATGGTGAATAGTTTGGATAAGTGGGAATGCGTAGTATGTGGCTATATTTATGACCCGCAAGTTGGCGACCCAGAACACAACATACCTCCTGGAACAGCCTTTGAGGATTTGCCTGAAACTTGGCTTTGTCCAGTCTGCGGCGCACCAAAAGACCAATTCATAAAAAAGCAGTAGCCGCTTCCTTTATTTGGGCGACTTCTTATCGAGTTTTTGAAAGTTTATATCGCCTTTAATATACAAAAAGAACTTGATAAGTTATGTCCATAACAAAAATACGGAAAAGAGACGGAAGAATCGTCGATTTCGATTCTAGCAGAATTAAGGACGCTGTTCACAAGGCGCTGATTGCGGTTGAACTTTCAGACGGTGAAAAAGCTGAGGATATAACACGGCAAGTTGTTAGGCTTTTGGAAGAAAGATTTAAGGACAAGATTCCTTCAGTGGAGCATGCGCAAGACATTGTTGTTGAAGTTTTGAAGAAGAATGGCTATGATAAAGTAGCGTTTGAGTATCAGGATTATAGGAAGAAGAAGGAAGAGATAAGGGGTTTAAGAGAGAAGCTTGGCATAGAACCCAAACTTACCGTCAACGCATTAGAGGTTTTGAGGGCGAGATACCTCCTAAAAGATGAAACTGAAAAACAAGTGGAAACTCCAGCCGAACTATTCACACGCGTTGCCAGTGCAACTGCAAGAGTTGACAAGAAATATGGCGACGACCCAAAGGAAAGCCAAAAAATCTTCTTTGACATGATGGCGCGACTTGAATTCATTCCAAACTCTCCAACCCTATTCAACGCTGGAACATCACTTGGACAGCTTTCCGCATGTTTTGTATTACCCGTCGAAGACTCGTTGGAAAGCATTTTCGGCGCAGTCAGAAACATGGCTATAATCGAAAAAAGCGGCGGCGGAGTCGGCTTCAACTTCTCCAAACTCAGACCGAAAGGCGACATAGTCAGGTCAACAAAGGGCGTTGCCTCAGGTCCAGTCAGTTTTATGCGGGTTTTTGATACGGCTACCGAAATCATAAAGGCTGGTGGAAAGCGTAGGGGCGCCATGATGGGAATTCTGGAAGTCCAGCACCCTGACGTAATCGAGTTCATAACCTCTAAACAGAAACCAAGTTTTCTGTCAAACTTTAACATCTCTGTTGCTGTGACCGACGATTTTATGAAAGCTGTAGAAGAGAATAACGAATATTGGTTAATCAATCCGCGAAGCAAGGAGAAGACTGGAAGGCTTAATGCGAAAAATGTTTGGAATCTGATGGCAAAATCAGCGTGGGAAAGCGGAGACCCAGGCGTAATTTTCATCGACGAAATTAATAGGAATAATCCCACTCCAGCGGTCGGAAGGATAGAGTCAACCAACCCCTGCGGCGAGCAGCCACTGCTTCCTTATGAGTCATGTAATTTGGGTTCAATAAATCTTTCAAAAATGGTGGAAGACGGAAAAATCGACTGGGAGAAGCTTAGAGAAACGATAAGGAATGCGGTTCACTTCCTTGACAATATTGTAGATGCAAACAAGTATCCATTGAAAGAGATAGCTGCGATAACGTTGGCTAATAGGAAAATTGGCTTAGGTGTCATGGGCTTTGCGGACATGCTCATAAAACTTGGGATTCGCTACGATTCTGAAGAGGCTCTGCAGATCGGCGAGAAGTTGATGAAATTCATCGAGGAAGAGTCTCACAACAAGTGTGTGGAAATTGCTGAACAACGAGGCTCGTTTCCAAACTTTGACAAGAGCATTTGGAAGGACAGATACAGCGCTTTTAGAAATGCTACGGTGACAACTATAGCGCCGACTGGAACCATAAGCATAATCGCTGGCTGCTCCTCAGGAATTGAGCCTATATTTGCCATTTCCTTCATAAGAAACGTTCTAAGCGGCGCAAGACTCTTTGAGACTAATCCGCTGTTTGAGATTATGGCAAAAGAAAGGGGATTCTACAACGCCAAACTGCTTGAGGAAATAGCAAAAACTGGCTCTGTTCAAAAAATTGAAGGCGTGCCAGATTACGCTAAGAGACTCTTCGTCACAGCCCTTGACATTGCGCCTGAATGGCACGTTAGAATGCAAGCCGTCTATCAGAAATACACGGACAATGCCGTATCAAAGACTGTTAACATGCCTACTGAAGCGACTGTTGAAGACGTTAAGAAGGTTTACGATCTTGCGTGGAAGCTAAAATGCAAAGGAGTAACAGTGTTCAGATATGGAAGCAAGCCCGAACAGGTTCTCTACATAGGGGAGATAAAAACAAAAGAAACAAGATTCGTGGCTGCAGAATCAGAATATGCAGGCGGCTGTCCAACCAAAACCTGCCCCTTCCCAAGCTAGTTACTAGGCTTTGCAATCTTACCTGCTATTTCCTTACCGAATGCGAAGCACTTCTCCAGCTCTTCTTTTGTAGGCACATATTTCACTTCTAATGCTGGCTCATAAACGTCAAAGCCCGCTTTCTTGGCTGTTTCCACCATCTGTCTTGCTGCTCCTCCACCCCATCCGTAAGAACCGAAGAACGCCCATAGCTTTCCTTTGGGCTTCAGACCTGTTATGTATGTTAGAAAGGCGCTTATGGATGGGAACATTGAATTGTTAAGTGTTGGCGAGCCCAGGACGACGGCTCTTGTTTCCAAGATCTCGGTGGCAATGTCAGTGACATCTGAATCTCGTAGTTTGAAAAATTTGACTTCGATTCCTTGGCTGATTATCCCTTCAGCTATGGCTCTTGCCATCTTGTCAGTGCTTCCCCACATAGTATCATAGACTATCACGGCCTTTTTCTTCTGAACTCCTTCGCTCCAGTCCATGTACACCTTCACAATCTTGTTAGGTTCTGAACGCCAAATTATTCCATGGCTGGGAGCAATCATTTTCAAGGGAATATGCATCTCTGTAATTTCCTGAATCTTTCTAATAGCCAAAGACGCAAAGGGCATCAGTATATTTGCATAGTATTTTGCTGCTTCCTCCATAAGAAGGGGCTGGTCAATCTCGTCGTCAAAACGCTGGGAAGAAGCCAGATGCTGACCGAAAGCGTCATTAGGCATCAGAATTGCGTCTTCAACTACGTATGTGAACATGCTGTCGGGCCAATGCAACATGGGGGCTTCAATGAATCTGAGCGTTTTCTTTCCAAGCTTGAGTTCATCACCAGTCTTGACGGTTTTTATTGGCAAGTTTTCACCATAGTGTTTCGTCAGCCCTTCTTTTCCTCTCTGAGAGGCTATGATTGTAGCGTTTTTTGCATGTTTGATGATGTATGGTAAGGCGCTTGAATGGTCTGTTTCTACATGATTAGCTATGATATAGTCTAACTTTTCCACGTTTGTTATTTCGCCTATTTTTTTGGCGAGTTCTTCTGAAAATGGGTATTTCACCGTGTCAACTAACGCTGTTTTTTCGTCTTTGATTAGGTAGGCGTTGTAGGTTGTTCCTCGTCTGGTCTCATAGCCGTGAAAATCTCTGACGTTCCAGTCAACAGCACCAACCCAATAGACACCATCAGCCAACTCAATTTTTACCATCTTGTTTCACACATTCTACTGATTCTCAGTCTTTAGGTTATAATTCAATTTAACCCCAGCTTTCTCAAAAAGCTTTCCAACAGGACAATTTCGTATTGTCAGCTCGTGGACTCTTTGAAGCCTATCACGAGAAGCATCAACACTCGCAGAAATATTCAGCTTGGCTTCTGTTATCGTTCCAGCCTTTTCAGATTTGATTGCTTCTAAATGAACCTTCAAATATTTCGTGGCGACTCTCATCTTTTTTGCTGTTAACGCGAAAATAGTTGCGTAGCATCCCGCAAGACTCATAAGGGATAGCTCAAGCGCTGACGGTCCCATGTCGGTTCCGTCATCAGGCTGAAGGTCTAAGCATATGGCATGGGTTCTATCATCATCGACGTCTATTCGCATATTCTCGATCCATTTTGCGTTTGCGTAAAGTTTTGTCATAAAGCCTTCATCTCTGGCAAATTGATAATGTGGAGATGTTTATGAAAGTTTTTTCTTCCATTTCATCCATCTTCTGATTTTAGGAACAAAAAATTTTTATTTCAGACTATTTTATATATTTTTCGTCTTAGAAATTAGGAAAAACAGCTATATAAGTGCGAAAATCGGAATGAACCTTCATGTCACAATTGGATAAAATCAATACCAAAATACTTGAATTGCTTGAGGAAGATGGCAGAAAATCTTTCACGGAAATAGCTGATAGGCTAAAGATGAACGAGTCAACTGTAAGAAAGAGAGTCTTAGCCTTACAGCGCAACGGCGTCATAAAAAGGTTCACGATTGCTGTTGACCCTTCCAAACTAGGCATAAACACGGTGGCGATAGTAGGCATAGACGTGGAGCCTACAAGACTGCTTGAGATTTCTCAGAAGCTCTGTGATTTCAAGGAAATAAGATGCGTTGCCACGTCTTCTGGAGACCACATGATATTAACTGAGATTTGGACAAAAGACGGAAGAGAGTTGACGAGGCTGATTTCAGAAAAGATAAAAAATTTGGAAGGCGTAAAACGTATTTGCCCCGCAATAGTCTTAGAGAAGCTAAAAGGTTGACTCGTGTTATGGTGATGATGAGATGAGTTTGATTCCAGAAGAGCATAAGGCGCATCTGAAAACAGAGCTTGACGAGAAGCTGAAGAACCCTGTTCGAATTGTCATGTTCACTCAGGAAGTTGAATGTCAATTCTGTGCGCAAACTCGGCAATTGGTAACTGAATTGGCAGAATTGAATGATAAAATTGCGGTCGAGATTTACGATTTTGTAGCAGATGCAGACAAGGCAGGGGCATATGGCGTAGACAAGGTTCCAGCCATAGTTATTGTTGGCGAGAAGGATTATGGCGTTAGAATGTATGGCTTGCCCTTTGGCTATGAACTTCAAACTCTCATTGAAGGCGTGATAAACGTTTCAAAAGGAAAAACCGACATTTCAGAAGAGACTAGAAGGCGGATTGAAGAAATTAAGTCGCCTGTGCACATCCAAGTTTTCGTGACTTTAACATGTCCATACTGTTCAACAGCCGCTGGACTAGCCCATAAATTTGCGATAGAAAGCGATTATATCAAGGCAGATGTTATTAATGCAAGCGAATTTCCGCATCTGGGACTCAAATATGGTGTTATGGGAGTCCCAAAGACAGTCATTAACGAGAAAGTAGACTTTGTCGGCGTTCTACCCGAAGACCTATTTTTCGAGCACATATTACTCGCAATCTAAACGTAAAATGAGTGTTAACTGTGAAGCAAAATAGCAATAAAGAAACGTTAAATCTAGTCTTCATTTACAGTGGCGAGTTTGCAGAACGTGTAATTAGAAACCTAATAAATGATCCGAGCTTCTGCAAGTCATGCGGCATCTACTGCGACTCATGCAAATATAACGCTTATAGCCACGTACGCAGCATCCGCGCAGCTATACAACTTACAAATCCATTAGAATTACCTGCATTTATCGACAATCCAGAAAAGTATATGCCTCAGAAAATTTCGAAGGCAGACTTGTGCGTGGCTTCTGGGCTGCACAAGGATCTGCTTTTAGAACTGCCAAATTATCTGCAAAAATCTGGAGTTAAAGGATTAATTGTTCCAATTGAAGACTTTAACGAGGTTCCTTCTGGCTTAAGAAAGCAAACGGAAGAAAAGTGCTTGGAACTTGGTTTGGAATGTGCTTTTCCGAAGCCTTTTTGTTCTTTGGAACCGACCGAAGATAAACCGTTAATTTCAAGGTTTGTAAACGAATTTGGTATTGGCAAACCATCACTGGAGGTTTCCACAGCTAAAAGAGGCAAGCGTGAGTTTATCGAGTATGCAATTGTTAAGCGTAGCGCGCCCTGCGGTTCCTCGTGGTATATTGCCAGAAAACTTACCGAAGTTGAAACAAAACGCGAAATTCTTTATGATGCTATCGCAAAGGCGCATCATAGCTATCCATGCACTGCAACCATGAATGTTGACCCAGAACTGAAAGAGCCAATCCTCCACATGGGCGGCTATATTATACGGGAAGAAATAGAAAAGGCAATGAAAAAATCTCAAGCTTAATTCTGAGCATGCTCTAGCAACAACAGCAAGAATGACTGGAATGGCCACCAACATATTTCGCTGGGTTCTTGTCAAAAGATTCCTTGCACGCTTGACTGCAGAAATAGTACGTTTTTCCCATGTGTTCTGATTTAAGCTTGGCAGTCTTCTCGTTTACGTTCATTCCGCAAACGGGGTCTTTAGCCATATCATTCTCACCTCCTTTTTTCAGTCTTTTTTATAGTTTAAGCAGTTTGAGAGTTGCAGAGTTGCTTACTACGAAGAGTGAGCTGAATGCCATGGCTCCTGCGGCTATGATTGGGCTTAGTAGACCTATGGCGGCAATTGGAATGGCGAGGGTGTTGTATATGAATGCCCAGAATAGGTTTTGCTTAATTTTCTTCATTGTAGCCTTACTCAATGTTATTCCTCGCGCTACATCGCGTATGTCGTCTTTGATGAGGACTATGCCGCCAGTTTCTTTTGCAATGTCGGTTCCGCTGCCTATGGCTATGCCAATTTGAGCTTGGGCGAGGGCTGGAGCGTCATTGACGCCATCGCCAACCATAGCGACAACTTTGCCTTCGTCTTGTAATTTTTTGATGATGTTGACTTTTTCCCATGGCAAAACATTGGCGATTACCGTGTCTATGCTTAACTGTTTTGCAATTGCCTTTGCAGTGAGCTCGTTGTCGCCTGTTAGTATGGCTACTTCAAGTCTCATGCTTTTCAGCTGTTTTACTGCTTCAGCCGCATTGTCCTTCAGTGTATCCATGGCTGCGATAATTCCAGCAATTTTTCCATTTACGGCAAGGAGCATCGCAGTTTTTCCTTGCTTCTCAAGCTCTACAAGTTTATCTTCAACATGTATGGCGTTAATGTTGTTTGTTTCCATTAGTTTTCTGTTTCCGAAGAAAATCTCCTTGCCTTGGTAAGTAGCTTTAACGCCGTGTCCTGGTATTGCCTCAAACGAGTCCGCCTCTGAAATTTTTAATTTTGCTTTGTCTGCTGCATTAATAATAGCCTCTGCGAGCGGATGCTCTGAACCCTTTTCCGCAACTGTCGCCAATTCTAGTATCTTCTTTTCGCTGTGTCCTTGGTAAGCTATAATGTCTGTAACCGATGGCTCGCCCTTCGTTAGTGTTCCAGTCTTGTCAAAGACTACCGTGGTTAGCTTTCGCGCATTTTCAACGTATTCGCCGCCCCTCAGTAGCACTCCGTATTCAGCGCCTTTGCCGACGCCTGCAAGAATGGCGGTTGGCGTGGCTATGCCAAGGGCGCATGGACAAGCAATTAGAAGTATTGACAGTAGCACGAGAAAGGCGAAAGAGAAATCTACGGTAAGGAACCAATAGGCGAAGGCTATGGCGGCGGTTGTAAAAACGATTGGAACAAAATAGCCGACCACACGATCTGCGAATCTTTGTACTGGCGCATTGGAAGCTTGAGCTTCTTCCACCAAATGTACGATTTGCATTAAGGCTGTGTCTTCGCCGACCTTTGTTGCCTTAATCTTTAACATGCCCATTTTGTTAATCGTAGCGCCTATAACTTCGCTGCCAACTTTTTTCTCAACAGGAATGCTTTCTCCAGTGATTATCTTCTCGTCTACTGAAGAGTATCCAGCAATGACTATGCCGTCTGTTGGGATTTTTTCTCCAGGCTTTACAATAAGAATGTCGCCGACTTGTACATCGTCGATGGGAACTTCAGTTTCTTGCTCATCCTTTAGGACTCTGGCTATTGTCGGCTGGAGTTCCAGAAGTTTTCGTATGGCGGCTGCTGACTTTCTTCTTATGGTCTCTTCAATGAACTTGCCTAACAATACGAATGCTAGGATGGCGATGGCGATTTCCATGTAGGCGAAGCCTTCGGTTCCAAGCAATGGGAAAAATGTGCTGACTACGCCATAGCCCCAGCCTGCTAAGACACCTGTGGTTATGAGAACGTCCATGTTTATTGATTTGTTTCGGAGCGCTTTGTATGCTCCTTTGTGTATGCTCCATCCTGCGATCCATACGATTGGTGTTGACAGGATGAAGAAAGCGAGGTCCCATGCCGATATGCCGACTATTCGGAATGTCATGATGGCTACGGCGAGTCCGAGCATGGCTATTACGCGTAGGGCGGCAACGCTTACTACGCCAGCCAGTGCTAGGGCTACTCGGCGTTTCATTGCTTTTAGTTCTTGTTCGGGTTGTTCGTATGTTCGGGCGCATGTTTCGCTGCAGAAGTAGTATGTTCTGTCGCCGATTTTTCGTTTTATGCCTTTGTCTTTGTCTACTTCCATGCCGCACACGGGATCTCTTGGCATGTTTTAGTTGCGCCTCCCATGTTTTTTGAGCTTGTTTGTGTGTTTGTGGGTGCGAAGCATTTTTATACCTCTATAAGTATCATTATTTGTGTAGGATATAAATATATCGTTAGAAGATATATCTGGTATGACAATGTCGAACGAAGATATAGACGCAGTAGTTTCAGACTTCTCACGCTTCTACATACTCACCATACTGTATGAGGGCCCATGCCATGGCTACAGCATAATCAGCAGTTTTCAGAAGAGAATTGGGAAGAAGGTGAGTCCAAGTTTGGTTTATCCGTTTCTGAGGCGGTTAGAGAAGCAGGGTCTAGTGAGGCATTATGTAAAGAGTGTTGGGACGAAGGAAAAGAAGGTTTTTGAATTGACGGAAGAGGGCAAGGCGCTTTGTAGACAGTTGTTCAGGCGTTTTTCTTCTATTGTCTCGGTTGCTATTGAACCAAGCCTTAAAATATGTGCCAATTGTGGGTGCAAGATCTACGAGGGCGGTTATAAAGAGACTATTAAGGGAAAAGAAATGGTTTTTTGCTGTATACACTGTGCAGAGGCTTTTAAGAGAGAACGAAGAAAATAGCTTAACCATCATACTATCTATGTTTGCAGTCGCTGTTCTGTTTATTCGAGTCTTTTTATTATGTGGTATCCGAATTTTGTTTTGACTGTGGGCGAGACTTCGCCTTTTTTAAGTTTGAAGGCGGCATTTTCGAATTCTTTAACCATTTTGCCTCTTCCGAAGGTTCCGAGGTCTCCGCCTCGTTTTCCTGAGGGGCAGAGTGATGTTTCTTTGGCTATGTTTGCGAATTTTTCTCCTTTGTTTAGGCGTTCTATGATGGTTTTGGCTTCTTGTTCTGTTTTTACTAGAATGTGGGCGCAGTGAACTTTGTCTGGCATAAGCAAGTAATGTGTGTAATGTGTTTATAAGACTTGAGAAGCGTTTTTTCTTCTGCTCTCGAAGACTAGACCCCCCTTATATATAGGTTCAATTTTTTGTTGAATGTAACCATAGAACATTAGGAAATTATTTAGCCAATAAAAGAGCGTTTTTAGCAGAATTCGTTTTATTCTGTTTGTAAATCAAAAAACTACTGAGAAGTATTTTGCAGAGGGTTTTCGAGCGACTCGTTTAAATCGTATTTGCTAGAATAGTTATTCGGTGAATCAAGACATGGAAATGCTTAGCGTAAAGGATGTCTTTTCAAAGGGTTTTGTGAGTGTTCGAGAGGATGACATGCTTTCCAAGTGTCTTTCGCTTTTTAAGAAAGAAATGCCTCCCGTTTTAGCAGTTTTGAACAGCAATGGAAAATATAGCGGTGTTATTACACGAAGGTGGATAGTTAGGTCTAGGCTTGACGTTTCTAAAACTAAAGTGAAGAAGCTGATGCGCGGAGCGCCTGCCGTATCTTTGGAGGATTCTCTCAGCAAAGTGGCTAGGTTAATGATAGAGAGTGAAATTAGGCAACTTCCCGTGTTCAGCGGAAAGAAGCTGTTGGGATTTGTCACAGATGAGGATGTTATTCATGGAGCGGTGATGCAAAAGTGGGGCAACACTAAGGTTGAGGAGATAATGGCTGAAGACCCTTTCGTTGTTGAAGAAGACAATTCTGTAGGCGCTGTATTAAGCCTCTTCAGAGACGAAGGAATCTCCCACGCGCCCGTAGTCAAGGATGGAAAACTTGTCGGAATAATAAGCGTTCACGACATAATCGAAAACATTTTCAAGCCAAGACAAAAGCAAACATTAGGCGAGATAGTTGGCGAAAAAATTTCAGTCCTGAGCATTCCGGCAAAAGGCATAATGACAAAACACGTAATAACTGTTCTACCTGAAACAAAGCTGAGAGGCGCCGACGAACAGATGCACAGATTTGACATATCCTCTCTGGTTGTCATCGAAAAAGGAAGACCAGTTGGCATTGTAACAAAAAGAGATTTTCTCGAACCAATAGCCCAAATGGAAAAACCACCGCAGAAGCTAACAGTGCAGTTCTCCGTCAAAGACGTAGAAATAGACGAGATACAGAGAGGCTTCATAATGAGCGACTTTGAGTCTTTCACGCGAAGATACAAGAAGGCGCTGGAGTCTGGAACACTTTTTGTCTACATGAAAACCCACGGAACAAACTACAAAGGAGACCAGCTTGTCCATTGCAGACTACAATTCAGAACAGTAAAAGGCTCTTTCTTCAGCGCCAGCGAAGGCTACGGCGTGGAGCAAACTTTCCGCATCGCTCTGGACAGACTTGAGAGACAGATTCTAAAGAACAAGGATTTTCAGTATGACCGTGAATTTGCAAGAACATATTTGCGGCGAATACGATTTCCCTCATCAGAGCTTTAAACCTTAACGGGTTCCCATCAAGCATTTCTTTTCTATGGTTGCACGTTATCACTATTTTTATGTTGATTGTATTTGAAGGACACAGTAATTCTCAACAAACACGTTTGAACTTAGGTGCGCTTCACGCTTTCAACGCTATTGTAGTCGCAAGATTCTTATTCACAGACAGAATAGTTTTTTCTGATGGATTTTGAAGAGGTTAGAAGTTACTGTAACTTTGGGCGAAGCGAAGAAAGTTGAAGAACTATTCAAGCAAATGGAGCTTTTGTACACGTCTTCATCAATTAACATTGGAGATAGTAAATGTAGAATCTATTTGGTGGTGATGCCAGATGAACTGGTTGATAAGGCGGTAGATGAAATCTCGAATTGCATTGACCTGCGGATTAAAGAAAATACATTAAGCATCTATAAAGTTGAGGCTTTCGTGTCGACATTCCTAGATAGGTTAAAGGAAAAGGTGGCAAAATCAGCTCCTCCCCCGAACCCTCTGGAAATACTCGTGGAAAACACCGAGCGCTACACTCGTTTAAGCATAGACTTGCTTGCGATGTCTCTTTTTGCAGCACTTATAGCCCTTGTTGGATTATTCTTAGATAATGTTGCCATAATAATAGGCGCCATGCTACTTTCGCCCCTTTTAGGTCCAATAAACGCCTTTGCTGTTAACGCAAGCCTTGGAAGATTCGAGAAACTGATAAAAAGCCAGCTCGCAGTCTTTTCCCTTCTGGCAACTGTAATTGCCTTATCTGCAACTACAACATTTATCACATCACGCTTTGTAGCCCTCCCCATAACCAATCAAATCACGATCCGCAACCATGCAGCATTAACAGATGTTATGATAGCGCTAATACTAGGGTTTGCAGGAGGATTAGCCTTATTTATTGCAATACCCGAAATCCTCGTAGGAGTAGCCATCGCAGTAGCTCTTGTGCCACCTGCCGCAGTTTCTGGAATTGGTCTTGCTTTGTTTGATAGTAATCTCTTCTTAGGCGCACTCATGCAAACTCTTGTGTATCTTCTCGGGCTTCAACTAGGGTGCACTATAATGCTTAGACTCAGAGGCGTCTCACCAAGAAAATATTATCAAAAGAAAGAAGCAAAACTACGTTCTACATACTCCATCATAATCCTCTCCGTACTGCTAATAATTCTTTCTCTAGCTGTTTTACTAACACCCGCTTGAAAAAGAAGAATGTTCTCCAATGGCAAATACAGAAGATTTTGCGGGATACAAGTAGAAAAAGTAAAAGTATTAAAAGAATCTATAGCATGCATGAGGCGATTCCACATTGACTAATCTATGGAAAGAACTTCTTCCCGGCCCCAACCCTCCCAGCAGAGTCTACACAATAGTGGAAGTGCCCAAGGAATGTAGCAATAAGTACGAGTTTGACTGTGAAACTGGAGTTTTCAAACTTGACCGAGTGTTATACTCCGCCCTCTATTATCCAGGCGATTACGGCATAATCCCGCGGACATGGTCCGCTGACGGTGACCCCTTGGATATTCTAGTTTTGACAACAAAGCCTACGTTCACTGGCTGTGTAATGGTGGCAAAGCCTATTGGAGTGTTAACCACTGAAGATGAGAATGGTGTAGACGACAAAATTTTAGGAATACCCTTGGGAGACCCGAGGTTTCAAGAAGTCAAAAACGTGACAGACATCGCCAAACATTTGAAAGCTGAAATCGCTGATTTCTTCCTAAGCTACAAAAAACTTGAACCTAGAAAATGGGTAAAAGTCAAGGAGTGGAAAGATGCGAAAGCTGCTGAGAACATAATCCTTTCAGCGATTCAACTCTACAAGGATAAATTCGAAAAGACTTCTAAACCTTGAGCAAACCAGTATCTTAAAGACATAAAGTTTTAATCTCATTATTCTCTCAAGTCAACCTATCCAGTTTAAGAAGGTCTAGTCTTTGGTTACGTTATATTTAGACAAGATTTTTGACCCAAAAAGCGTCGCAATAATAGGCGCAAGCGACGAAGAAGGCACAGTTGGCTATGCGCTGATGAAGAATTTTACCGAATTAGGCTATAAGGGCAAGGTTTACCCAGTTAACATCCGCAAACCCGAGATTCTTGGCTTAAAAGCCTATCAGAGCGTGGAGCAAATCCCTGAACCCGTCGACCTAGCAGTAATCGCCACGCCAGCAAAAACCGTTCCTAACGTGGTAGAACAATGTGGAAAGGCGGGGATAAAGGGCATAATCATAATCTCTGCGGGCTTCAAGGAAATAGGCGCTGAAGGTAAGGCGCTTGAGGGGAAGGTGAATGAAATTAAGGATAAGTATGGTTTGCGCATTATTGGACCCAACTGCCTAGGCATTATCCGCCCAAGCATCAACTTAAACGCCACATTCATCAACAAGGTTCCTAAACCAGGCAACATCGCCTTCATTTCTCAAAGCGGCGCCTTAGGCTCGGCAATTCTTGATTGGGCTATAGATCAGAACATTGGCTTCAGCAACTTCGTATCCATAGGCTCAATGATAGACGTGGACTTCGGCGACCTAATCGACTATTTTGGCACAGACCAGAAAACCCGCAGCATACTCATGTACATTGAAGGCTTGTCAGAAGCAAGAAAATTCATGAGCGCCGCAAGACACTTCGCACGCACAAAACCCATAATAGTCGTAAAAGCAGGCAAATTCAGCGAAAGCGCAAAAGCCGCAGCCTCACACACAGGCTCACTCACAGGCGAAGACAACGTATATGATGCTGCATTCAAACGCGCAGGCATCGTCCGCGTGGAAGAAATCGCCGACCTGTTCAACTGCGCCGAAGTTCTAGGCATGCAGCCACTACCAAAAGGACCAAACCTAGCAATAATCACAAACGCAGGCGGACCAGGAGTTATGGCAACAGATGCGCTAATAGCCAAGGGCGGAAAACTGGCTAAACTAAGCCAGAAGACCATGGAAAAGCTGAATGAGGTTCTGCCTCACTATTGGAGCAGAGGCAACCCAATTGACATTCTCGGAGACGCGAAAGCCGACCGCTACAAAGCCGTAATTGAAGCATGCATGAATGATGAGAATGTGGATGGAATCCTAATAATTTACACGGCACAGGCAGTTGCGGAACCCGTTGAGATCGCAAAAACAATCGTAGACTTACACAAAAATCAGAGCTATCACAACAAGACAGTCCTCACTTCCTTCATGGGATACGGCGTAGTGGAAGAGGCAAACCGCATATTCAACGAAAACAACATACCCACATACTCCACGCCAGAACAAGCAATAAAAACATACCTTTACATGTACCAATACGAGCGTAACCTCGAGCTCATCTACGAGACGCCGGAAGAACTTCCAGTCAATGAAACACCGCCAAAACGTCCAATCATGGTGATTCTGAGAAATGCCGCCGTCGAAGACCGTGAACTGCTGACAGAAGCAGAAGCCAAAAAACTTCTGGAATACTACGAGTTTCCAGTAGTAAAAACATGCGTTTCCAAAACTCCTGAAGAGGCAGTGTCACTTGCAAATCAGATAGGCTACCCAGTCGTCATGAAAATTCTTTCACCGCAAATAACCCACAAGACAGACGCAGGCGGCGTAATACTCGACCTCAACAGTGACGCAGACGTTAAAAAAGCCTACGAAACAATCATACAAAACGCGAAGAAATACGACCCAAACGCGGAAATTGAAGGCGTAACTGTTCAAAAAATGATAAAGAAAAAAGGCTACGAGGTCATTCTTGGCGCAAAAACAGACCCGCTCTTTGGACCAGTAATCCTCTTCGGAATGGGCGGCATTGGAGTAGAACTCTTCAAAGACTTCTCTCTCGGGCTTCCGCCACTAAACCAGACGCTTGTCAGAAGAATCATGGAAGAAACCAAAGTCTACCAGCTTCTTAAGGGCTATAGAAACGTGCCCCCCGCAGACATTAAGCTGTTAGAAGAGATTATGGTGCAATTCTCGCAAATGCTCATTGACTATCCGCAGATTAAGGAGATCGACATTAACCCGCTTTTTGTAGGCGAGAGCGAAGCCTTTGCGTTTGACGCTAGAATAGTGGTTGACAAAAAGAGCGTATTCGAAAAACTTGAACCGCATCAGCATCTGGTCATAAGCCCGTATCCCAAAAAGTATGAAACCCTGTGGAAGCTTCGGGACGGCAGAACAGTGCTTCTTAGACCAATAAAACCCGAAGATGAACCATTATGGCTGGAAATGTTCCAGAACTTCTCCGAAGAATCAATACGCTACAGGTTCTTCCAAATAATCAAAGACACACCGCACGAAGTGAGAGTACGCTACTGCAACATTGACTATGACAGAGAAATCGCCATCGTGCCCGAACTAACAGAAAATGGACGTAAAAAAATCCTCGGAGTCGTCAGAGTAAGCCTTGAACCAGACTTGAAGACAGGCGAAATAGCCTTCATAATCGCCGATCCATGGCAAGGATTAGGGCTTGGCACAAAGATGGTTGATTACGTGCTTGAAATTTGCAAGGACATGGGCGTCGAAACAGTCTATGGCATAATGCTCCCAGACAATCAAAGAGCCATCAGCCTCATGCAAAAGATGGGCTTCACTATAAACTATCTGGACGATGGCACAGTCAAGGCTACGCTGAATCTAGGAGAAGAAGAGCCGCAACCGCAATACGCAGAAACAAAGAACGCAGAACAAGCACAAGAGCCGACGCAGGGTCCGTTAGAACAAGAAGAAAAGCAGAAAGAAAAGAAAGAAACTGAAGCTCTAAGCGAACCGTAACGATCCTCCCACCTCGATTTTCACTCAAATATAACTTACACCTAACACAGCGTCTATTTTTGCTTATTAATGGCTAAATTTAACAGTTGCACCTTTCATTGCCACGTAAGAGTGCCAACATCAAACAGTTGTTGTTAATAAAGGAGATTTACGTCATGTATGGTGCATATTTGACTTTATGCGCGAAAAGCTTAAAACCATGATGTCATAGAAAATGGGCTTCTATACTATAAGGAGAATATGGAGAAATGAGTTCAGAAATAAAACCATCTGAAGTACTGGATGTCAGAGGTGAAGTTTGTCCATATCCTGACGTGATGACACAGAAGAAAGTAAAAAGCATGAAATCAAGCGAGATACTAGAAGTTCTGGTCGACTATCCACTGTCTGCAGAGCGAATACCAGAGTCAGTCAAAAAAATGGGCCACGAAGTCTTGAAAGTCGATAAAACAGGAGCAAGCGAGTGGAAAATACTAATAAAGATAAAATAGGACAGTGAAACTTTGATCGAACCAACGTTTATTCTTTCAGGATTAGTAGTGGGAATACTTTTTGGTTTCGCATTACAACGCGGCAGATTCTGCATGAACTCAGCATTCAGAGACATAATCCTTTTGAAAGAATACACGCTTCTCAAAGCAGTCATAGTAGCGATAATAGTTTCAATGTTAGGTTTTCATCTGATGTCTAGCCTTGGAATTATACAACTCAATCCAAAATCCTTCTTTTGGGGCGCCAACATAGTAGGAGGTTTCATATTTGGCATCGGCATGGTCTTAGCTGGAGGATGTGCCAGTGGAACAACATACAGGGTCGGAGAGGGAATGGTCGGCTCCTTTATCGCATTACTAGGTTTTATGACATCAGCTGTCATAACTGGCTCAGGAGCACTAAGAGAAGTAAAGTCATATCTACAAACAACGACAAAAATAACTATTACAGACCCAGGCCCTCTTGTAACATCTACAAATACAAGCCCAACACTCGCTAACATAATAAGTGTAGACCCATGGATTATCGTTATAGTAATCGCAATCATTGGAATAGGAATTTTGGCTTGGAAACGGAAAGGCGGAGAAAAAACTGAAGGAAGCTTATCTGAAAAGATATTCAAACGCGGTTGGTCATGGTGGGCAACGGGAATAGTCATTGGCATAATAGCTATGATAGCGTTTCCAGCCTCGGCAGCCTCAGGACGAAATTATCCATTAGGAATTACTGGTGGATGGTCAACGTTTCTTAATACGCTGATCAAAGGAGATGCAAATGTACTGTCTTGGGAAACTTTTCTGGTCATTGGAGTCGTCATAGGAGCTGCCATATCAGCTGGTATTGCAGGGGAATTTAAATTGCGAGCACCTGGTGCAGGAAGACTAGTGCAACAGTTCATTGGGGGTTTACTGCTTGGAATAGGCGCGGTAATCGCCGATGGTTGCAATATTGGACACATACTTAGTGGCGTACCTCAACTTGCGGTAGGCAGCATAATAGCAGGGTTCTCTATAATTATTGGTTGCTGGGTGACAGCCTATCTGCTGTTGATGAGGAGATAGCAATGGTAACTATCAGCTTTCTGTTCTTTTCTGGTCCATACCAGTCTGAAAGCCCAGAAACCGTTATAGAATTAACAAAGGCAGCACTATCAAAAGGCATGAAAGTCAAAATCTTCTGTTACATGGACGCAGTCAACAACGTAATGACGTATCAAAAGAAAGTTCCAGGCGTTACTAACATGGAGGAGCAATTCAAAGATTTAATAGCAAAAGGCGTAGACGTACGTTTATGCACGCTTTGTATGCTTGTTCGAGGAACGAAAGATGTCATAGAAGGGGCCAAAAAAGCTGGAACACCTGACATTGCGGAAATGGTGGAAGAATCTGACAGGTTTCTGGTCGTGTTTTAGGAGGGAACAACATGCCAAAGAAAATTGTTGTCCTGTTAAAAAAGCCTCCTCATGGATCGCTGTTTCCAGCCGAAGGCTTACGAGTAGCTGTTGCAGTCAGTACATCCGAAACAACTGTTGTCTCCATAGGAGATAGTGTATACGCATTCCTTAAGGAAACTGACATGACACTTTACAAGCGTCATTTGGATTTCCTCTCAAGACCCATGCTAGAAGACGCTAAACCTCTTCTTGTTCATGTTGACAAGGATTCATTGTTAGAACGTGGATTAGCCGAAGAACACTTGGCAGAAGGCGTCACCATAAAAGAACGCAGTGAAATTCTAAGCATACTCGCAAAGGCTGACACAATCTTAACATTTTAGGTGATGGCTATGACTAAAATCCTTTACTTTATAACTGACATGGACCCGTTAGGTGTTGAGCTTGCTTTGAAACAAAAGGAAATGGGAAAGAGCATGGAAGTTGGAATCTGTTTGCTGCAAGATGCTGTCTACTTTGGCTGTCATGGAAGAAAAGGAATTGGAACAGTTACAGAAGCAATAAAACATGGCATCCAAGTTTTCGCTGCCAAAAAAGATGTTGAACTGAGAGGCTTAACAAAACTGCTTAATAAGGAGATCAGAATTTTGGATTACGCTGAGGTCATCGACTTAATCTTCAGTTACGAAAAAATAGTCAACATCTAGCTCCTTTTTTTTATCTAATAATACTATATTCAGCTAAAGATACAGAACAACAAGATTTCAGAGAAATTTTCCCCTGTAAAAAATTGTGGCAGGGCATCCCAGACATTTTTCAACTGGGTAGCAAGGCTGTTCTGCACAGATTTTTCCACACGGAGATTTATCCTGCCTTTCATAATATGTTTTGAGAGGAACCATCAGGTCCTTTACCGGAGCGACTACCACATTAAACTCTACGTCTCTAATATTTGGATTTTTCCTCAAGTTATGATTAACACAACAATCGATTGCTTGTAGCTTTTCACTTACGAAAAAAAGGCACATATTATGTTTTCCAGAGGTAATAAGCCCATTCACACACATAGGACAATTTTTGAAAAAATCCACAATTTTCCATGGATCTTTGGCGGTTATTTCTATTTTCGCTATATGAAGATTTGTATTCTTTAAATTTACGCCAACCAAGCGAGTTATAATTCCACACTTTTTTAACCGTTGTATTCTTGTATAGATAGCAGGCTGCGATAGATTCAAATGACTTGCTATTTCGTTTTGTGAGATGTCAGAGTTTTCCATAAGCAACGAAATAATCTTTCTATCCGTTTCACTTAGTTTTTTCAAACTCTTCATCTGTAATTACCGCATTTGGGTTTATAATTGATTGCAATAAATCTGAATTATAAGATTTTCATTTTTATAGTTTATTATTAATAACAAAAACGCAATATTACATGAGAAAATATTTAACCTTCCTCAACATATGAGTTTTTCTATAATTCGAGGATGAATGGGATGTCTGAGAAACTCAAAGTCGCCTTTTACTGGGCGGCAAGCTGTGGTGGCTGCGAAATAGCCGTTTTAGATGTAAACGAAAAAATCTTGGGCATCGTGGCAAAAGCGGACATCGTATTCTGGCCAGTAGCCATCGACATAAAATACAAAGACGTTGAAGCCATGCCCGACAAAAGCATAGACGCCTGTTTCTTCAACGGCGCCATAAGAACATCAGAAAACGAGCACATGGCAAAACTCTTGAGGAAAAAATCAAAAATACTCGTGGCATTCGGCTCATGCGCCTGCGACGGATGCGTAAAAGGACTCGCAAACCTCTGGAACAAAGACGCAGTTTTCGAACGAGCATACTTTGAGACGCCCTCAACCAAAAATCCCGAATCAATAACCCCGAAAACATCGTTTAAAGTTAAAGAAGGAGAACTCGAACTGCCAGAATTCTATGACACTGTGAAAACGCTAGGACAAACCGTAGACGTGGACTACTTCCTATCAGGCTGTCCACCGCCAATCCCAAGCATCATACAAACATTCGAGGCAATCATAAACAACAAACTGCCCCCAAAAGGCTCAAGCCTACTGCCAACCAAGTCAATCTGCGACGAATGCCCAAGAAAAAAGAAAGACAGAAAACTCTCACAAATAAAGCGCATCTACGAAATAGACGATGATTTTGAAACATGCTTCTGGGACCAAGGCGTAATATGCATGGGACCAGCAACACGCGCTGGCTGCGGGGCACAATGCCCCAAAGTGAACATTCCCTGCACAGGCTGCGACGGACCAGGACCACGCGTGACAGACCAAGGCGCTGCCATAGTAAGCGCGCTGGCTTCTATTGCCACAGACCCAAGCGTAATCGACCAAGTCGTCGACCCCGTGGGCACATTCTACAAGTATTCACTGGCTAATTCGATTCTCAGAAGGAAGGTGATGAAATGAAAGAAATAGTCATAGATCCAATAACAAGGCTTGAAGGTCACGGAAAAATAACAATATTCCTAAACGACCAAGGCAATGTTGAAAACGTTTACTTCCAAGTCCCCGAGCTCAGAGGCTTCGAAAAATTCTGCGAAGGAAGAAGAGCCGAAGACTTGCCCGTAATAACCACGCGCATCTGCGGAGTCTGCCCAGTAGCGCATCACATGGCAAGCGCAAAAGCCTTAGACGCTGCTTTCAATGTTGAGCCAACGGAAACCGCCAAAAAATTGAGGGAGCTTGAATATGTCGGCTACTTCATTTACGACCACATACTACACTTCTACTTCTTAGGCGGACCAGACTTTGTGGTTGGCCCAGATGCACCAGCAGCGAAAAGAAACATTCTCGGCGTAATAGAGAAGGCTGGCTTGCAGATTGCAGGCGAAGTTATAAAGCATAGGGCTTATGGTCAGAAGATAACAGGTATAATCGGCGGAAGACCAACACATCCAGTAAGCGCTTGTATACCTGGGGGAATTGCGAAGGCACTGTCTGAGGAGGAGCGTCAAGACATAGAGAAGATGGTTAGAAGCTGCGTGGAATTTGCCAAGTTTTCGCTTAAACTGTTCGACGATATTGTGCTCAAAAACGTTGATTATGTGAATCTGATTAAAAGTGAGCCGTACACTCTCAAAACCTATTACATGGGGCTGGTTGACAAAAACAATAAGGTGAACTTCTACGACGGCAAAGTGCGCGTAGTAGACCCGAAAGGAAACGAGTTCGTAAAATTTGGTCCAAAAGAGTATCTGGATATTATTGAAGAGCATGTTGAACCATGGACATACGTCAAACTACCATACCTCAAAAAGGTCGGCTGGAAAGGTCTCATCGACGGAGACAACAGCGGCATCTACAGAGTAGGCCCACTAGGAAGGCTGAACGCTGCTGAAGGCATGGCAACACCAATAGCACACGCAGAATACGAGCGGATGTACAAGACTCTCGGCGGAAAACCAGCACATGCCACGCTAGCTTTTCACTGGGCTAGACTGATAGAACTTATGTACGCAACAGAACGTGCCTTAGAGCTGATTACAGACCCTGACATCACTCGGAAGGACATTAAAAACAAGCCTGGAAAACCAGGAGAAGGCGTTGGCATAGTAGAAGCCGCCAGAGGCACGCTCATTCACCATTATATGCTTGATGAAAAGGCTTTGGCGAAAAAAGTCAATCTGATAGTCGCTACCACGCACAATGCACCAGGCATCTGCATGTCCATAAAAAACGCTGCAAAAGGTCTCATACGCAATGGAAAGGTCAGTGATGGCCTTCTGAACATGGTGGAGATGGCTTTTAGAGCTTATGACCCGTGCTTTGCATGTGCGACTCATTTTGCTGTTGGAGAAATGCCGCTGACAGTGGAAATTTACGATAGCGACAAGCGTTTAGTAAAAACTGTTAGAAGATGAGGGATAAAGTATGGTTAAGGTTAAAGTTGGAGTATTCCTATCCGATTGCGAAAAACAACTCTCTGAAATTCTGGACTTTGAAGCATTAGCAAGCTACGTGAAAAAGGTTCCCGATGTTGTCTTCGTAGCAAAAGGCAGCGAATTCTGGCGAGGCAAAGGACTGCAAGAAATCGTTGACGCCGTAAAGAGCAAAAAGATAAACAGAGTCGTAGTCGCAGAAAGCCTTCCCAAACTGAGCGAAATAAGAATAGTCCAAGCAGTTGAAGAGGCGGGTCTAAATCCTTACTTAGTGGAAGTAATAGACCTTAAAGACCACTGCGCCTGGCCACATCGTGACACACCTTCTGAGGCTACTGAAAAAGCAAAGGCAATGCTTCTCGCAGCCATAGAGCGTGCTAAACTTCTTGAGCCATTGGAAAAGTTAGAATTTTCTGCGCTGAAATCTGTTCTCGTCATAGGCGGGGGCATAGCTGGAATGCAAGCTGCGGAGGATTTGGCTGATTTGGGCTTTGAAGTGCATTTGGTTGAGAAAGAGCCCTTTTTAGGCGGCTTAGCTGCACGTGCTGGAAGGTTCTTTCCGACGGACGATTGTGCAATATGCATTCAGTCTCCAGCCTCTGACGTTAAAACAATTACGTATACTTCTCGAAAGTGCGTGTATCGTTCAGGCTTCTCTGAAATCCCAAACCTGAAAATATTAACTAATGCGAGAGTCGTTGGCATTGAAGGCGTTCCGGGAAATTATAGAGTTACAATTGAGAAGAAGCCTCGATACGTAGATGAGGAGAAATGCGTAGCTTGTGACCTTTGCACCACTGTTTGCCCAGTGGAAGTGCCAGACGAGTATAATGCGAAGCTGAAGACGCGTAAGGCTATATATGTGAATATGCCGAGCGTTTATCCGCCTACATATGTCATTGACGAAAACGCTTGCAAGTTTCAGGACTGTGCCAAATGCGTCGAAGTATGTCCCACAAAGGCTGTTGAACTAGACCAGAAGAGCGAGAAAATAACGCTTGATGTTGGCGGCGTAATAGTTGCCACGGGCTTCAAAGAGTATGACCCAAGCGTGATAAAAGAGTATCACTACGGCGATTATCCAAATGTCATAACCAATCTTGAACTTGCAAGAATGATAGACGGGTTCGGACCAACAAACGGCGTCGTAGTCAAGCCTTCAGATAAAAAACCAGCCAAAAAAATTGTCATGGTACTTTGTACAGGTTCGCGGGATAGACGCTGGAATCCGTGGTGCTCAAGCATCTGCTGCATGATATCGCTGAAACATGCCATGCTGATTAAAGAGGCTGACCCAGAGGCAGACATTACAATTTGTTATATTGACATTAGGACGACGGGAAGAGAACACGAGTACTATTATGAAAAAGCCAGAGAGATGGGAATAAAATTCGTGAAAGGCAGACCCACAGAGATTGTAGAAGACCCAGAAGACCACATACTAATAGTCGACGTTGAAGACGCAGTTTCACGAAGATTCTTAGAATTAGAAGCTGACTTGGTTGTTCTCGCAGCCTCAATGGTACCAACCGAAGACACAAAAGAACTCGCCCAACTTCTGGGCATAGAAGTGGACCAAGACGGCTTCTTCAAAGAATATAACGCAAAACTGCGACCAACAGAAACCAAGATTAGAGGGGTATATCTTTGCGGAGGTGCCACGTTTCCGAAAGATGCGCCAACATCTTCTCTTCACGCGCACTCGGCAGCGGTGAAAGCCGCCAAATTCCTATCTACTGGGAAAATAGAAAAGTATCAGAAAACTGCCTTCGTGAACGAAGACTATTGTGGCGACTGCGAATTCTGCCCAGTCACATGTCCATTCGGCGCTATAACTTTAGAGCCTAAGGGCGAAGACCATTTTGTGGCTAAAGTTTCAGACCTTAAATGCGAAGGATGCGGCATCTGCGTAGGCACCTGCCCATTAAACGCCATAGAGCTTAGACATTCACGACCGAATCAGATGGCTGCACAGATGAATGCGCTCTTATCCGTAAATGGAACATCGAAACCATTAGTTCTAGCCATTTGCTGCTCAGAATGCGGTCACACTGCAGTAGACTCCTCTGGAATGGCGATGATGCAGTATCCAGCCAACGTCAGAGTAATGAAGATTCCTTGCACCGGCATACTACAGGTTCATCAATTCCTAGAAGCCTTCAAGGCAGGCGCCCAAGGAGTGATGGTAGTAGGCTGCAAGACTGATGGCTGTCACTACGAGGTTGGCAGTCCAAAAACTCAGAAGAAGGTGCACTTGACGAAGACTCTGCTGAAGGAGTATGGCATAGAGCCAGAACGGCTGGAAATGTTCAACTTAGTATATATTGAAGGCGACAAGTTTGCAGAAGCCGCGCAGAAGATGACTGAGCGACTGGAAAAGATGGGTACGCTGCAACTAATGGGCAGCTCATAAGGAGAGACAATTCATAATGACGTATGAAAAGGAAGAAAAAAGACCAGTAATAGAGTTCTCAAAAGAGATTAGCAGCCGACTTGGCGGCGAAACCATAACCTTCTGCTACCAATGCGGAACATGCGCCAGCAGCTGTCCAGTAGCAAAAACAACAGAAAAATTCAACCCACGAGAAGTCATCAAACAATCGCTACTAGGCGAACGACAAGAAATTCTAACAGGCGAAGCCATATGGCTCTGCTGTTCATGCTACAACTGCCAAGAACGATGTCCGCAAAAAGTCGAAATAGCCGACGTAATCTACGCCTTACGAAACACTGCAATCAAAGAAGGAAACATCCCGAATATCTATACAGAATTTGCCTCGGGACTGATGAACGAAGGTCGCATAGTTCCCATCTCCAAATTCTTAGAAAAGAAACGCCCAGAAGTCGGATTACCCCCACTCAAGCCTGCAGGCATTGACGCCTTAAGAAAGATACTCTCCGCAACTGGATTTGACAAATTGTGGCCAAAGAAGGAAGCATCATGACAAGCTACGCTTTATTTTTAGGCTGCACCATACCCGCCCGTCAACCACACTACGAGCTGTCGGCGAGAAAATCCTTAGCCAAGCTTGGAATAGAGCTTGTGGATTTGGATAACATGACATGTTGCGCTCCGCCGCCGTTACAATCAATAGACTTGGAAACCAGCCTTTCAATCGCTGCTTACAACATATGCTTAGCCGAAGAAGCTGATCTCAATATAATCACGTTATGCACTGGCTGTTTCGAATCATTAGCTATGGCAAACACGCTACTGAAAGAGCATGAGAAGCTGAAAGAGCGTGTGAACAAAATCTTGACAAGCGCTGGAAAGGAGTTTAAGGGCGAAAAAGAAGTGCGCCATTATCTTCAAGTATTAATGAATGACGTAGGTTTAGACCGTTTGAAGAAAAGCGTAACCAAAGACCTAGGCAATCTAAAAGTAGCATCATTCTCCGGCTGCCACGCTCTCAGACCAAGCCATCTTCTAAAATTCGACGACCCAGAACGCCCACAAATCTTTGATACTCTAATTGAGACTTTAGGCGCAAAGAGCGTCTGGTACAGAAATAAGCTGAAATGCTGCGGAGGACTTTTAAGAGGATATGCGGACGATGTTGCCTTGGCTATTGCACGTGACAAAATTGTCAATACCACTAAGGCAGGCGCAGACTGCATAAGCACTCTTTGTCCGTTCTGTTTCTTGACGTTGGATCTTGGACAGATGCTGATAAAGTCGGCGTTCCATGAGGAATATAACATGCCAGTAATTCACTATACTGAACTTCTTAGCTTAGCGTTAGGAATAGAGCCGAAAGAGCTAGCGCTTGATTTTCACAAAGTAAGATTAGATAAAATGATAAGCAAAATCGCCTAAAACAGCATACTTTTTTAGTCTATATTTGTTTTTTTGGAATTTCAAGTTCGAAGACGGTGTTGTTGCTACATTTTGTTATCATGTTTTCAATTTCCAAGCTTCCTACTGGTATGTTGATTTTTTGACATTTGTCCGTGCATACTTCTACGCCGTCGGAATTCGTGCGGCATTCTCTCTTGCAGATTTCTATTCCATCAATGTCTGTGTGAACAGTCACTTTCTGTTCTTTGCATCGACACTGCATTAAAACCTTAACATAATTGTCATGCTCAAAAATGTCGACTAGAGGCTCTTCCACCTGCGGAAGCGGAATCAGCGACCTACCCAAGGGACTTGAGTTCAAATGCTCTTCAATAACGTATTTTCTTAGCATAAGCCTCTCCATAGGCTCTACAACAACGTTATTCGCTGTTTCTTCTCCGCCTGAAAGTAGCTTTTTCACTAAAACCTTGCAGAAAATGTCTATATTCTGTAATGCTTCCTCAAAATCACCCATTCTCTCAGAGCTCCGCATCTATGTAGAATATTTACTTCTATCCATATTAGGCTTTTCATGTCAAGCTTAGCGCAAAAATTGCATCAATAAATCTACATTTTTCTTTTAGGCGGCGTCGACAATGTTCGCACATGCTTAACTGTTCTGACAATGTTTTCCACATAGTTACTAGGCTTCTCCAATGCCCGATTTATTGCTATGTCTGCAATTGTTGCTCCCAAATCCGCAATCTTGTTCAAACAAGAAACAATCGCTCTTAGATACGGCACTGCAGGAAGCTTACGTATGATTTCATCTGACTCCGCCTCAAGCACTTCTCTCATCTCCAAAATTTCATTCGCAACCTGAAGGTCACGTGAAAAAACGCAGTCAACAGCTTTCAGAAAGATGGTCTGAGTTAGTTCGCTTAGGTGGTAGATTCCTTCAATGGCATTCTTGCCAACTTTTTCTTTGCGAGAATGAAGCTCTATGATTCTCTTAGCTATGTCTTCGGAGTAATCTGCGATAAGCTCCAAATATTGCAGTATCAACCGAGTTGCTGGAATAAAAAGAAGGTCTGTTGCACCTACTTGCTCTGCAATTTCTGGCTTCAACTGAGCTAAGAGAATCAGGCGCACGGATAAGTAATAAATGGTGTCTGCTTCATCTTCGCGGTTGATTGCCTCCTCGGCGAGAGCGTCGTCATTTTCTAGAAACGCTTGCATGGCTTCGGTCAAAATTGTTGATGAAATCAGGGATAATCGTCTAATTAGCATGTCTAGCTTGAATTTTGTGGGGTCTATGGAGCATTGCAAAAGAATGTTGTTTGGCGTTTCTTCCAATATTCCGAGACCAATAAGCTTGCGCACAATTCCGCGAATCTCTTCGATATGTTCCTTTCTTATCCTATTAGATGACGTTACTCTTATCACGTCACGTCCGAGAATGTAACTGCCGACTAATATTCGTTCTAACATTCGCTGTTCTTGGCAAGCATCAGCGTTGATTATGTATTCCTCTGCTTCCTCTCTTTGTGCGATGTGGCTTGGGGAGATCTTTAATGCGCCGTCTCTTTCTGGTATTAGAAACAAGAGGTCGCCTGGGTTTATGTTATTCTGTTTTACCCATTCGCTTGGAAGCGACACGGTCATTGTTGAGTATCCTACTTTCTGTACTTTTCTGCTTTCCAAAGAAGCCACCATCAGTATAGTATTTACTATTGCGCATTTTATATGCATTGCCTGTATTTCTTCGTTTTGTTATATATGGTGAAAGGTTAAAATGCTTAATCGTTCCTCTGTAGTATTTCACGTAGAATGAGTGTCAAGGAGACTTATGTATGGAGAGTTCTGTTAGAAGTTTGTTGAAAACTGTTTCTTGGAGGTTGCTTGCGACTTTAACGACTATAATGCTGGTGTTTGTCTTCAGCAAGGATTTGACATTGGGCACTATTGTTGGCATTACCGAACTTATCACAAAAACTATTCTCTATTATGTGCATGAACGCCTCTGGAATCAGTTGAATTTTGGCAGAGCTAAGGTAAAATAACGGCGATTGCTGATAGGTTCATAAACTGTGAAGGTTTTTACGGTATATACTATTAAATATATTATATGCATTAAGTATATATTTAGCGTTTGCGCTATATATCAATCAGATGTAAAGGAGGTTGATGAAAAATGTCTGAATGGAAAACCGTAAGCATAAGACAAGAACTGATAAAAGAGATTGAAGAAGCAATCCGAACAGGCCGCTACCGAAGCATCTCAGAATTTGTTTCCGAAGCCATCCGCCTAAGATTGGAAGACCTAATGCGTGCTGAAGGAATACCAGCAGAAAAACGCAAGGAGCTGCTACAAGCACCAGAATTGCTCCTCTACACGCCAAAGCACACTTGGGCACAGATAACACCTGAAGGAAACATCCGCGTAGGCGTTTCAGACTATGCACAACGACACCTGAAGGGAATAGCTCACGTTTTAACTGAACAGGTTGGAAAAGAAATCGCCAAGATGGAGCCCTTCGGCGTTGCAGAAACATGGATGTTCATGTTCGACCTCTACGCGCCAGTCAGTGGCAAAATAGCCAAAGTTAACGAGAACATAAAGGAGAAGCCAAACATCATCAATGAAGATCCATACAACGAAGGATGGATTGTCGAAATCAAACCAAACAACTCGCTAGTCCTAGAGCAGGAACTCAAAGGTCTGTTAGGTGCAAGAGAATACAACAAGTTAGTAAGCAAGCTTGAAGGAAAATTACGAGAGTAACCCCTCTCCCCTTTTTTCTATACACTTTTTTAACTTGTTTCTTGCGTTAATTTTGCGTTAAGTATAGCTTGAATTGGTTAATATATTTCGCCGAGAAACATAATATTCTATAAGGCTGGTTTAGAAATGGCAAATAATAATCACACAAACGTAAAGAAATTGCCACCATGCCGAAATGCATGTCCAGCGCGGGTTAACGTTCAAGGATACGTTTC
>Ga0209102_1000358_pt1 | contig 30701 bp, 24 predicted proteins | sample ConPoolayeHmetaG_FD_185483 | JGI IMG/M metagenome (GOLD analysis project Ga0209102, IMG submission 185483) | Hot spring microbial mat communities from California, USA to study Microbial Dark Matter (Phase II) - Cone Pool mat layer H metaG... ...
GTTTCATAACCTAACCTCCTTTCTCTCAAGGTGAGGTTATATAATCTAGGGACTCTTATCTCCATTACGGTTAGCTCTTTAAATGACAAGATGATACCTCTACACTTAGATTTTAGATGATTCGATTTGTAGACTTTGTTTTTATCTTTATTTAGTGTATACTTTTTATTTTCTTAGAGATATCATAAAGTTTAAAACTTTAATTAATTTCCCCAAAATTAGGAGAGGAGGTAAATCATGAGATTGAAGGTTGGCAAGTTTATCTTTATTTTCTTTTTTATCTTCTTTATCCTTATCTCTTCATTCCCTTCTCTTGCCCAAAAGGTTTACTCAAAGAAAGACCCCCTAAGAGGTTTCGATGAGTTTATAGTGAAAGTGATGGAGGAATGGAGGGTTCCCGGGCTGGCCATTTCAATCGTGAAGGATAATAAGGTGATTTATTCTAAGGGATTTGGTTATAGAAATGTGGCAGAGAGGCTAAAAGTGACACCCAAAACTCTTTTTGCTATAGGATCTTGCTCAAAGGCATTCACAGCAACTGCCATGGGAATTTTGGTAGATGAGGGGAAGCTTGAATGGGATAAGCCTTTGAGGGATTTTCTTCCTACTTTCAAACTCAAAGATAGCTTTGCTTCTGAAAGAATGACTCCCAGAGATTTAGTTTGTCATCGTTCTGGACTCCCCAGGCATGACATGATGTGGTATAACGCATCGGCTACAAGAGAGGAACTTTTTAATAGGTTGCAATTTCTTGAACCCAACAAGGATTTTCGGACCACCTTCCAATATCAGAATCTGATGTTCATGACTGCAGGCTATCTTGTGGGAAAAATTACAAACTCAAGCTGGGAAGAGTTTGTTCGCAAAAGGATTTTCGAGCCTTTAAAGATGATGAATAGCAATTTTTCCGTAGAAGATTCAAAGAAGGCACCAGATTTTTCCCTTCCCTACCTAAAGAGAGAGGATAAAGTGATTGAAATCCCCTTTCGTAACATTGATGCCATAGGTCCTGCTGGCTCCATAAATTCCAATGTTGAAGATATGGCTAATTGGCTGATTCTAAACTTGAATAAAGGAGAATTTAACGGAACACGGGTTATTTCTGAAGCAAGCCTTAATGAAATACATTCTCCTCAAATAATCATGTCGAATATCATAAGGGAAGAGGAGTTGTTTTATTATTTTTATGGAATGGGTTGGGCGATAACAGCCTACAGAGGGCATCTCTTCCTGGTTCACGGAGGCGGAATCGATGGATTTATAGCTCATGTATCTTTTATGCCCAAAGATAAGATTGGTGTTGTTATCCTTACTAATCTCTCCCCCAACCCTCTAACCCAAATCATCTCTTTCAATGCATATGACAGATTGCTCGGATTGGATCCTGTTCCTTGGATAGAGAGAGTTAGAAAAGAGGAAAAGAGGGCTAAGGAAGAGGAAGAAAAAGCAAAAAAAGAAAAAGATAAGGATAGAATTCTCAATACTTCTCTTTCTCATCCCATAGATGATTATCTTGGAGAGTATCATAATCCGGGTTATGGAGTCTTAGAAGTAGTAAAGGAAGGGGATAAGCTCAAGACTGTATTCAATGCTCTTGAATTTCCGATGGAACATTATCACTATGATATCTTCGAAGTACATAACGAAATGTTTAATATGACAATTAAAATTTCATTTTTTACAGACCCCAAGGGAAACATAAGCAGCCTCTCTGCTCAGCTTGAACCAGCCGTTGAGCCTATTGTGTTTATCAAGATGCCTGAGAAGAGAATGAAGGAACGAAGCTTCTTGGAGAAATTTGTTGGAGAATACCAACTTGCTGAGCTAGTTCTGACTGTCTCCATCAAAGGAGATAATACTCTCATACTCAGGATCCCGGGACAACCGGAAATTGAATTAATACCGTATAAAGGGACAGAGTATAATGCAAAGAACATCCCTGGTGTAAGCATCGAGTTTATGATGGATGAGTCAGGTGTAGTCAGAGAAGCAAAGCTCAAACAACCCCAAGGTGTTTTCACTGCTCCAAAGAAACAAGGATAATAATAAAAAGAGAGTGACCTATCTTGGTTTAAGTTATTTAATTTTTTAAGATTTAATTTAACATAAAAAAGGAGAGGTGTCCGAGTGGCTTAAGGAGCACGCTTGGAAAGCGTGTGTGCGACTAGATGTCGTACCGTGGGTTCGAATCCCACCCTCTCCGCCATTAAAAAGAGATAAAGACAAAGGAGAAGGGTTTTTAAAAAGGAGTAATCATGGAGACGAGAGATTATGTGGTCCTGGAAGATATCTATGGTGCCCACAATTATAAGCCCCTTGATGTAGTAATAACGAAGGCAAGAGGGATTTGGTTTTGGGACGTAGAGGGAAAGAAATATTTGGATTTTTTGAGTGCCTATTCTGCCGTAAATCATGGTCACTGTCATCCCAGAATCCTGAGAGCGTTGAAAAAACAGGCAGAAAAGGTTACGTTGACCTCAAGGGCCTTTCGAAACGATCAGTGGCCTCTTCTGGCGAAAGAACTATGTGAGTTTACAGGATACGAAATGGTGCTGGCTATGAATTCAGGGACAGAAGCAATAGAGACGGCGTTAAAAGTGGCTCGAAAATGGGCCTATCAGAAGAAAGGCATTCCCCAAGATAAGGCAGAAATAATAGCCTGTGCGAACAATTTTCATGGAAGGACAATCACCGTCGTCAGCTTTTCCACTGAACCTCTCTATAGAAATGACTATGGTCCTTATACACCAGGATTCAGTGTCATTCCTTATGGAAATGTTAAGGCACTTGAAGCCGCAATAAACCCTTACACCGCTGCTTTTCTGGTGGAGCCAATTCAGGCAGAAGCAGGAGTTATTATTCCCCCGGATGGTTATTTACATCAGGCAAAAAAACTCTGTGAGAAGAATAATGTTCTCTTCATTGCCGATGAGATTCAAACTGGTTTAGGAAGGACAGGCAAGATGTTTGCCTGTGACCATGAGAATGTCAAACCAGATGTTCTGGTCATCGGGAAGTCTCTGGGCGGTGGAGTTTCAGTGATCTCGGCCACACTTTCTTCCAGGGAGGTACTGGGGGTTTTTAAACCAGGTGAACATGGCTCGACTTTTGGAGCAAACCCGCTAGCCTGTGCTGTGGCCAGAGAAGCACTCAGAGTTCTTAAAGAAGAGGGTCTGGTTGAGAATGCCGCCAACCAGGGTAGGTATTTTCTTGAAAAATTGAAAAGAATAAAGAGCAGACATATCAAGGAAATAAGAGGAAGAGGATTATTGATAGGAATTGAACTCTTGCCTGAAGCTGGAGGAGCACGTCGCTTCTGTGAAGAATTAATGAAAGAAGGACTTCTCTGTAAGGAAACTCATGAACATGTCATTCGCCTGGCTCCTCCCTTAATCATCAGAGAGAAAGAGCTCAACTGGACTTACAAAAGAATCGAAAGAGTCTTCAAGAGGGCAGAGTGAATCTTATGTTTTCTCTCTAGGGCTAAAAGAAGGATTTTTCAAAATTAGATTGATTTAACAAATTTCTTAACTTATCTTTAAAATATAGAGGTTAAGGATGAGAAAGAGTTTGATGTTGTGCTTGATTATCTTTTTTTCAAGTTCATGCCTCATCTACATCCCGCACCCTTATGAGGAGCCTCCTTCTCCAGAAGAATACCCTAGTCAACCTCCAGGCTCTCCTTCGAGTTTTGATATTTCCTTTTTTTATGATTATCTTTCCCCCTATGGATTTTGGGTTTATTATCCACCTTATCGATATGTATGGATTCCGCGCATTTCGATATACAGATGGAGGCCTTATACTTATGGAAGATGGGTTTTCACTGATTATGGATGGACATGGATTTCATATTTCGAATGGGGATGGGCTACATTTCACTATGGACGCTGGGGCTGGGATAGTGAGCTTGGCTGGTTCTGGGTGCCAGATACCATCTGGGCTCCTGCCTGGGTGACCTGGAGGCATGGGGGCTTTTATATAGGTTGGGCGCCATTGCCCCCTGAAGTGCCTTTCATTCCAGGCGTAGGGATTACTTCTCTTTCTATTACCCTACCACCCCATGCGTGGATATTCATCGAAGGGAGGTATTTTTTTAGCCCGTCTCTCTACCGATATGCACTTCCCTGGGAACGTAACCAGACGATAATTAACTATACCGTAATCTTCACCAACATCATCGTCGAAAGAGATCGGATCATAAATAAAGGATTTGAGACTGAATACATCTCAAAAATGGCAAGAACAAGGGTAACTAAATATCAGCTCGAAGAAGCAAGGAGGCCGGTGGGGACGAAAATCGACCGAGAAAGACTGATTATTTATAAGCCTTCTCTAAGCAAAGAGGAATCTTCTAAACCTAAAGAAGTATTAGAAAAATCAGAAGTGCAACGGAGAGTCTCTCAAGCTACTTATTTAACGTTAGATGAAAAGCAAAGAGTCGTGGACATTCAGCGAAGGGAACTTGAAATCCTTGAGAAGAGCCAACAACAAGAAGTTGAAGAGCTGAGGAAAGAACTTGAAGATAAAGAGAAGGAGGTTCAATCTCCTGAAGAGAAGAAAAAAATAAGGGAGGAATATGAAATCAAGGTTTTAAATCTGAAAAGAAGCCATGAGAAGGAGAAGGCAGAAATTAAGGAAAGGCATGAGAAAGATAAAAAAAAGGTAGAAAAAACCAAGGTCAAGAAAAAGAATAACTAGAGTATTTTCATTACTTTGTCAGCTATTTTTTCTGAAGTCAAGCCCCTTTAATAATGCTAGAAGTAAGAGCAAAAATGAGTGCCACAAAGAACTTATAGTATTTTCGTAATCTTTCTGTCTTCATTCAGTTTTTTCCGTGGCGTAAAGGTCTAATTCCCTCTATTTTTCCTGGAAGTTAGGGTGAAGGAAACGCTTATCTTATTATCCTTTTTCTTATAAATTCGTTATTTAGTTCTGGCTAGTAAAAGGAGTTTAAGTAACAATTTATGGATTTTAGGAAGCTTTCTTTTAGCTCAAGTTCAGATGAAAATTCTTCAGTAACTTGTTAATCAAATTTTGATTATCAATTTTGTCGAGAAGCAATTGAGGAGAGACCTTTTCGGGAGGAAAGGGTGGCGCCAAGCACAGCGATGAGAACCACCACTCCTCCAAAAATAGTGCGCAAAGAGGGAATTTCCCTTAGAAAAAAATAGGCCATAATTATTCCGTATACAGGTTCTAAAGAATTGATGATGCTCGCTGTTTGAGCTTTGATTTGTCTTATCCCTTCTATAAAAAGAGTATGAGCTCCAGCCGTACAGAAAACTCCTAGGATAAAGAGGAGGAAAATGCTGCGCAAACTCCAGGAAGCTGAATTACAAGCAGCAAGAGGGGAAAGAATTAAAAAGGCAAATAAATCCTGAAAAAAAGCTATCGAAAAACTCGAATACCTCTGAGCAAGCTTTTTATTAAAAATGATTAGAAAAGAGAAGGTGATTCCCGATAATACACCCCAGGCTATCCCCTGAAAGCTTGAATTCGAAAGGTTGAAGCCCTCAATGAGGATAGAAATTCCTGAAAAACAAAGAGTTGCATAGAAGATGTTTAACTTAATGAGCTTTTCTCTGAAGATTAATGATTCGAGGAAGACGGTAAGAATTGGATAGCAGGAAAAAGAAAGAAGACCAATAGCCACTGTCGAAACCTGAATGGAAGTAAAAAAAGAAATCCAATGAGATGAAAGTAAGGCTCCGAGGAGGAGGAAATAAATCAAGTCTTTCCAGAAACGAATCTTAATTTTTTGTTTTGAAATAAAAATTATTAGAGCAAGGGAAATACTTGCGAAAAATACCCTGCCCAGCACTATCATAGAGGAGGATAAAGGAATCAATTTTCCAAAGAGCCCGGCTAACCCGAAGAGTAAGACTGCTGTGTGGATTTCAAAGAGACTCCTTTTTTTACCCATGCTTAAAGAATTATCTAAAAAAAATCGTACGGCGACAAGAAATTAATTCAGACTTTCTTGGGAGTAATTAATGAAGACTATCAAGAATTGGTAGCAAGGGAAGAAGAGGGGTTATTTTAAGAGCAACCCTCTCCTGATTTTATATAAAACCTAAAGGCGACACTTATATAATCTGAAAAAGGAATTCGATTCAATTTAAAAGCCTTCAATTAGTAAACTTTTTATATCTTCAAAAGAGAATTTTTCCTTTTAACTCTCGATAAAAAAATATTGCTAAAAATGAAGTAAAAAACACGGGCTAAATTTCTTTTGATTTAGAATTCATTTATGTTATCATATTATTTAAAATTTAAGCTTTTGACACTTAACTCTCATAAATTTCAAGGATGAGTTACTTAATTTTCGCTAGAAAGTACAGGCCTAAAAAATTTGAGGAAATAATTGGGCAGAAAGCCGTAGTTCAAACTCTGATAAATGCAATAAAAGGGAATAGAGTTGCTCAAGCCTACATCTTCTCAGGAATGAGGGGGGTCGGAAAGACATCGGCAGCGAGAATTCTTGCCAAAGCCTTGAATTGTATTTCAGGTCCCACTCCAGAGCCGTGTAATGAATGCGAGATGTGCAAGGCTATCAATGAAGATAGGTCAATAGATGTTTTGGAAATAGACGGAGCTTCCAATAGGGGGATAGATGAAGTTCGTTCTCTCCGCGAAGGAGTTAAGTATAAACCTATTCAAAGCAGGTACAGAGTCATAATAATAGATGAAGTCCATATGCTTACCCGAGAGGCATTCAATGCCCTCCTAAAAACCTTAGAGGAGCCGCCCCCTCATACAATCTTTATTTTTGCCACCACTGAATTCCATAAGGTTCCAGCAACCATTGTTTCTCGGTGTCAGCATTTTGAATTTAAAAAAATTTCTCAAAAGGAAATCATTAACCATCTTTTACAGATAACCAAGGAAGAAGGGATTACCATTTCGCCTTTAGGGTTAAGACTAATTGCTGAAGCTGCCGAGGGTAGCCTGAGAGATGCACAGAGCCTTCTTGACCAAGCGGTTTCCTATTCAGGCAAAGTGATAAGGGATGAGGATCTGAAAGAAATTTTAGGGACAATAAGCCACGAACTTCTATTCGAATTTTCTGAGGCTATCATGGAAGGGAAATCTGCCGCAATATTTTTGCTCATCGATAAGTTAATTGAAAATGGATATGATCTGCGTTTTTTTTATAAAGAGTTGATAGACCATTTCCGTAACCTTCTTCTTGTGAAGACGGTCAAAGAGTCAGGAGAGTTGCTTTCCTTGAGCGATGAAGATATAGAAAGGCTTAAAAATGAGGCGAAGAAGGCTTCTGAGGAAGAGATTTTACGCTACCTCATAGTCCTTCAACAGGCAGAGGCTGGTTTGAAATTTTCTTCCCATCCTCGCATCTATTTTGAAGCATTACTTATCAAACTCTCCCAATATAAGAAGATTGCTCCCCTTGAAGAGCTTATAAGAGAGGTTGAAGATTTAAAGCAAGAAATAAAGAGGCAGTTAAAAACGTTTGAAAATCCTTCTCCAGTTGAGGAGGTTGGAGAAGAGCGAAAAATTCAGCCTATTAATGCGAATGAATCTCTTGAGGAGGTAAACAAAATAGAGGCATCTTTAGAGCAGAAAGAAGTTTTTTCCAGAATAATAGAGAAACTTCGCCATGAGAGAGGTCTCTTACCTGTAATTCTCTCTCAATCTTCTTCTTTTAAGTTCAAAGATGAAAAGAGGGTATTAGAAATATCTTTTTCCGGAGGGAAGAAATTTTTCATAGACAGCCTCTTAAAAGAGAAGAAGCTCATCGAAAGATGTGCCTCTGAGGTTATTGGAAATAGAGTTTCGCTAGAGATAAGAGAAGAAATTGTTGAAGATGAAAATAAACGGGAGAAAGAAGTTGAGGCTGCGCTTCGAGACCCCTCAGTTCAATCTTTCATGGATACTTTTAAGGCACAGATTGTTTCTATCGAACGATTAAGCAGGACAAAGGCAAATGAATAGATTATCTTTTCCGGAAAGGGAGAAGGAAAAATGAAGAATTTTACCAATTTGCAAAAAATGTTAAAGAACGCAAAAGAAATGCAAGAAAAACTCCAGAGGGAACTAGCAGAAATGAGGATTGAAGGCTCGAGTGGAGGAGGTATGGTTACTGTAGTACTTGATGGAACAAAGGCTATCCATTCTTTGCGAATAGATCCAGAAGTAGTGAATAAAGAAGATGTAGAAATGCTTCAAGACCTGATCATAGCTGCATTCCATGATGCGGTGACAAAGGTAGATGAATATCTTGCCCAGAAGCTAGGAGCTTTGGGGGCAGGGCTGAAGATTCCAGGACTTTTCTGATGCAAGAAATCGACCATCCCATTTACCATTTGATCGAAGAATTGAAGAAAATTCCAGGTATAGGAGCAAAGACAGCTCAGAGAATAGCCTTTCATATTATAAGTCTTACTCAAGCCGAAGTTGAGGCTTTGGCAGAAGCGATAAAAGAAGCAAAGAAGAAGGTTTTTCACTGTTCACTCTGTAACAATCTTACTCACATAGACCCATGTGTTTATTGTGCGGATGAGACGAGAGAGGATGAGATGCTATGCGTTGTGGAAGAGCCTTTTAATATTTTTTCAATCGAGAAGACAGGAATTTACAAGGGGAGATATCATGTCCTGCTTGGAGCTCTTTCTCCCTTAAGAGGGATAGGTCCAGATGAGCTTAAGGTTGAGAAACTTTTGAATAGAGTAAAGGGAGGAACCTTTAAAGAAATCATCATCGCCACAAATCCCACTGTCGAGGGGGAAGCGACGGCTCTTTTTTTGGCAAAATTACTCAAACAAACAGGAGTGAGGCTTACAAGATTGGCCATGGGACTTCCCGTGGGCGCTGACCTGGATTATGCTGATCAGGTTACCATAAAAAAGGCACTTGAGGGCAGAACAGAGCTCAAGGAAGGATAAAATATGAAGACTTTTCAAGAGATTAGAAAAAAAGATAGAAATGAAAATAAAGAAAACAAGGATTATTTTTTCTCTTAAGAATTCACGCAAGATTAATCTTTTTTCAATCTTCTTAAAAACACAAAGGAGGAAGAATGAAGAACACGGTTGAAATCCGCTGGCATGGACGTGCAGGCCAGGGAGTGGTGACTGCAGCTGCGACCTTGGCAGATGTCCTTTCTGGTGAGAAGGGCATTTATGTTCAAGCTTTTCCTGAATTTGGTGCAGAGAAGAGAGGGGCCCCAATTCTAGCCTTTAATCGTATAAGTCGAAAGCCCATTCGAACACATAGTCAGGTGTACTTTCCAGATGTTGTAGTCGTTACAGACCCCTCTTTGTTGGGAATCATAGACATTTCAAGCGGAGCAAAAGAAGATGCAATATTTTTGATGAATACAAGGTTTGATGTTTCTGCCATTCGGGAAAGGCTTGACTTAGGAGAAAGGAAAATATTTGCCCTGGATGCTTATACCATTGCTTCTGATGAGCTTGGCAGAGCAATACCCAATATTCCCATGGTGGCGGCATTGGTCAAAATAATGAAGCTTATTGATCTCGATAAATTTAAAGAAAGGCTAAGGGAATCTTTGAAAAAAAAATTGCGACCAGAAGTAGTAGAGATGAATCTTAAAACTGTGGACAGGGCCTTAAAGGAGGTTAAAGGTGAATAAGGTGAATAAAGAAACCTGGAAAGAATTGACGATAGGGACAATTAATCTCAACCCAGGTAACTCAGTGGAAAATCTAACTGGGACCTGGCGCTCGGGTAAGAAGCCTTTATTTAAGGCAGAGAATTGCATTCAATGTTTCTTTTGCTGGCTTTATTGCCCCCACTTCGCTATCTTGGTTCAGGATGGTGAGGTAAAAGGAATAAATTATGATTATTGTACAGGATGTGGAATTTGCTCTGTGGAATGCCCTTCCAAGGAAAAGTCAATCATAATGGTAACCGAAGAGATAGGGCTTCCTGAAAGGAGGAAAAGATGAGTACTCTTAAGACTCTAAACGGTAATCAATCGATTGCAGAGGCAGTGAGGCAAGTTGACCCTGATGTCATGGCCGCCTATCCTATTACTCCCTCCACTGCCATCGTCGAAACCATTGCTCAGTTCAAAGCTGACGGCTTGATTTCAGGAGTATTTGTTTGCCCGGAGAGTGAGCACAGCGCGATGAGCGTTTGTATCGGAGCTTCAGCGGCTGGGGGTAGGGTGATGACTGCTACTGCTTCCCAGGGATTAGCCTTAATGTGGGAAATGCTCTATATTGCGGCTGGCTTAAGGCTTCCCATCGTAGCTGCCATAGCCAATCGATCCCTAAGTGCACCGATCAACATTCATGGAGACCATAGTGATACAATGGGGGCAAGGGACTCTGGCTGGATTCAGATTTACTCAGAGAATTGCCAAGAGGCTTATGACAATTTCATTCAAGCTTTTCGTATAGCTGAAGATCAGAGGGTCCTCACTCCTGTACTTGTCGGTCTAGATGGCTTTATCATCAGTCATTCGATGGAAGTCGTCCGGGTGGAAGATGATGAGAAGGTAAAAGAATTTGTTGGCGAATACAGGCCTCTATTTTCTCTTCTCGATACCAGCCGAAAAATCACGGTGGGTTCTTTGGATTTTACGGATTATTATTTTGAACATAAGAGGCAGCAGCTTGAAGGCATTGAAAATTCAGTAGAAGTTATTAAGGAAGTAGGTGAGGAGTTCGGCAAGACTTTTGGCAGAGAATATGGATTTTTTGAAAAATACAGGATGGAAGATGCAGAAATTTGTATTGTGGTGATGAGTTCAGCGGCAGGAACTTGTAAAGATGCAATAGATGAGTTGAGAGAGAAGGGGGTGCGCATTGGTCTTCTAAAACCAAGAGTTTTCAGGCCTTTCCCTAACCAGCTCATTGCCGAGTCTTTAAAAGACATGAAAGCAGTTGCGGTGTTAGATCGATGTACGAGTCCAGGCGCTTTCGGAGCGCCTTTATTTTCAGAAATTCGCTCAGCACTCTATGATTATGAAAAGCGCCCCAAGATTGTAAACTATGTTTATGGGCTCGGCGGGAGGGATATCCAAGTCGAACATTTTAAGTATGTTTCCTCTAAGTTGGAAGAGATTGCAGAAACAGGAAAAGTTGAAGAGCTCTGTGGCTATTTGAATCTGAGAGAATAAAAGGAGGAGATTAAAATGGCAAAACTTAAAGATTTGGCTGCCTTAGAAGACAGGTTAGTGGCAGGGCATGGGATGTGTATCGGATGTGGCATTCCCTTAATTTTTAAGATAATCCTTCGTGCCACAGAAGACCCTCTTGTAGTTGCCACTGCCACAGGATGTTTGGAAGTGTGTACCACCATCTTTCCTCGAACTTCCTGGAACGTGACCTGGATCCATAGTGCATTCGAGAATGCAGCTGCAACGATAGCAGGAGTTGAAGCTATGTACCAAGCTCTCAAGAAGAAGGGGAAAATCCCTGAGGAGAAAAAGATAAAGTTTCTTGCTATTGGAGGTGACGGAGGTACATATGATATAGGGCTCCAATCTCTTTCCGGGGCAGTGGAAAGGGGTCATGATATAGTATATGTCTGTTATGATAACAATGTCTATGCCAATACAGGAGGACAGAGGTCATCGGCGACCCCCTTCGGTGCTTCGGCAACAACTTCGCCAGCGGGGAAAGAAATACCCGGAAAATTGGAAAGACGAAAGGACCTTACCAGAGTAATGGCAGCTCATGGCATTTCTTATGCTGCCCAAGCAAATCCGGTAAGGTGGCAGGACCTTTACAACAAAGCTAAAAAAGCCTTTGAAATAGAGGGTCCCGCATTCCTGAATGTATTATGTTTCTGTCCTACAGAGTGGAAATATGATGAGTCCCAGGGAATTCGCCTCGCCCAGATTGCCCTAGATACCTGTGTTTGGCCGTTATATGAGTTTGAGAATGGGAGATACAGAATAAATTATAAACCTAAAGAGAAGAAGTCTGTTCTGGAATGGCTTAAGCCTCAGGGAAGGTTCAGGCATCTTTTTAAAGAGGAAAACGCCTGGATGATTGATAAAATTCAGGCAGAGGTAGACAAGAATTGGGAAGAATTGATGAAGCTTGAGGCCCTTTATAAATGATATAATTTAATCCTTAGAAATTCTAAGCGGGGAGTCAAAGAAGGACAGAAAAAAAACATGCATTTCATGAAAAAAACTAATTCTTAACTCGCCCAAATTAATGAGAAGGAGAAAATGGACAAGGGCTTAATCTTTGACCTCAAGCGGTATGCGATTAACGATGGACCTGGAGTAAGAACGGCGGTTTTTTTCAAAGGATGTCCCTTGAGGTGTAAGTGGTGTCATAATCCTGAGGGGCAGTCTCCTGAGCCTGAGATAATTTTAAGGGAAAAAAGATGTCAGGAAGAGTGTGTGGAGTGCCTTTCAATTTGTCCTCAGAGAGCTCTTTCAAAGCAAGGAAAGAAAATTAAAATTGAAAGGCAGAAGTGCGACCTTTGCGGAAAATGTGCAACAGTCTGCATATATAGAGCACTCGAGATTGTGGGGAGGGAAATTTCAGTTAAAGAGCTTCTTGAGGAGGTGCTTAAGGATATGGTTTTTTTTGATCAATCCAAGGGAGGGATCACCTTCTCGGGAGGCGAACCTTTGTTTCAACCAAATTTCTTGGAGACAACCCTTCGTGAATTCAAAAAAAGAGGGGTTCATACTGCTGTTGATACAGCTGGTTATGTTTCTTTTGAAATTTTCGAGATGATAGTCGATAAGGTTGACCTTTTTTTGTATGATATAAAATTGATGGGAGAGAGCAAGCATAAGAAATATACTGGAGTTTCAAATAGGTTAATCCTCCGCAATCTGGAAAGGATTGTTTCCTTGGGGAAAGAGGTAATTGTTCGCCTCCCTCTCATTCATGGAGTAAATGATGATTCTCAAAACATACATGAAATTTCAAAATACCTTCTCTCCCTCAAAAGGATAAATGAAATACACCTGCTTCCCTATCATCGGGGAGGAGAAGGAAAGTATAGAAGTTTAGGAAAGAGAATATCTTTTCAAGGAAGATTCGAGCCTCCTCCAGATGAGTCTCTGAAAGAAATAAAAGAGAGACTCAAGGATCGAGGTTTTTCAGTGAAAATTGGGGGCTAGAAAATGAACCAAAGGATATCTAAATTGAGAGAGCAATCCCTTAGTATCAAGCCTTTCATTTCTCCTGAAAGGGCGTTGCTTCTCACAGAATTTTATAGGAGTAAACTTGCGGAGAGGGTATCTATCCCATTAAAGAGAGCCCTGGCTTTTAAATATATTTTAGAAAAGAAAGAAATATGTATTGGTGAAGGAGAGCTTATAGTGGGTGAAAGGGGTTCTCTGCCCAAGGCGACTCCTACCTATCCAGAAATCACTCTTCATAGCCTTGAAGACCTTGAAATCTTAAATTCAAGAAAAAAGATTCCCTATAAAGTGGATGAAGAGACGAGAAGAATTTATTCAGAAGAAATAATTCCCTTCTGGCAGGGGAAAACAATTAGAGAAAAAATTTTTTGCCACATGTCTCGTGAATGGAAAGAAGCCTATGATTCAGGGGTGTTTACAGAATTCATGGAACAGAGAGCCCCAGGTCATACAGTCCTGGATGATAAAATCTATAAGAAAGGATTTCTTGATTTCATAGAAGATATCAAGAAAAGCATAAGGTCCCTTGATTTCCTGAATGACCCCGAGGCTTTTGATAAAAAAGAAGAACTCGAGGCTATGCTCATCTCTGCCAAAGCGTTAATAATGTATGCTAGAAGGCATGCTGAGAAAGCGTTGCAACTTGCAAAGGAGGCAAAATCTAGGAAGAGGCGTGAGGAGCTGGAAAGAATCGCTGAGATTTGCACTTGGGTCCCAGGCCATGCTCCGCGCAACTTTTGGGAAGCTCTTCAATATTATTGGTTTGTTCATCTTGGAGTCATCATCGAATACAACACTTGGGACTCTTTTAATCCAGGTCGCTTGGACCAACATCTTTATCCATTCTACAGAAAAGGTTTGGAAGAGGGGACACTAAATGAAGAGAACGCAAGAGAATTATTACAAGCATTTTGGATAAAATTTAACAATCAACCTGCTCCTCCAAAGGTGGGTATTACTGCAGAGGAAAGCATGACTTACGCCGATTTCGCCTTAATAAACATAGGAGGCTTAAGAGAAGATGGTGCTGATGCAGTCAATGAGCTTTCCAATCTTATTTTGGACGTAGTAGAAGAAATGAGGCTCATCCAACCCAGTTCTTGTGTTCAAATCAGCAAAAAAACTCCTGACGCTTTTTTGAAAAAAGCCCTAAAAATTTTGAGAACTGGCTTTGGTCAGCCTTCAATCTTTAACACGGATGCCGTAATTCAAGAGCTTACAAGGCAGGGAAAATCAATTGAAGACGCTAGAAATGGGGGTTGTAGCGGATGCGTGGAAGCTGGTGCTTTTGGCAAGGAGAGTTACATCCTCACAGGGTATTTTAACCTCATTAAGATTCTTGAAATAACCCTCTTCAATGGTCTCGACCCTAGAACAGGGAAAAGAATCGGGCTCAAGACCGGAAATCATTTCCAGTTCAAGACTTTCGATGAATTCTTCCTTGCCTTTAAAAAACAACTCAGACATTTCGTTGAAATCAAGGTGGCAGGTAATAATATCATCGAGAGATTATACTCAAAATATTTACCTGCCCCTTTCCTTTCGATCCTCATTGATGATTGTATTCTAAAGGGAAAAGATTATCATTCAGGCGGAGCCCGCTATAATACATCTTACATTCAAGGAGTGGGATTAGGGACAATTACTGATTCTTTGGTTTCCATAAAATACAATGTTTTTGAGAAAAGATTACTAACAATGAAGGAGATGCTGGAAGTTCTATCCCGAGATTATGAGGGCTATGAGTCGTTGAGACAACAATTTTTAAACAACACTCCCAAATACGGAAACGACGATGAGTATGCTGATTCTCTGATGAGAGAGATTTTTAAAACTTATTTTGAAGCGATTGAGGGAAGACCAAACACTCGCGGGGGGCATTATCATATCAACATGCTTCCTACCACTGTTCATGTGTATTTCGGAAAACTCGTGGGAGCAACTCCTGATGGAAGAAAAGCCAGAGAACCTTTATCTGAGGGAATCTCGCCTGTTCATGGCGCGGATAGGTGTGGACCAACAGCTGTTTTAAAGTCAGCGGCAAAAATGGACCATCTGAAAACAGGTGGGTTGCTTTTGAATCAAAAGTTTACCCCGCACTTGCTCGAAGGAGAGGGGGGAATTGAAAAACTTGCTCACCTCATTAGGGGTTATTTCAAACTCGATGGGCATCATCTTCAGCTGAATGTAGTCGATGCAGAAACCCTCCGAGAGGCACAGAGACATCCAGAAAAGTACAGAGATCTCATAGTACGTGTAGCAGGCTACAGTGATTATTTTGTAGACCTTAGTGAAGAATTACAGAATGAAATCATCAGGAGAACAGAACATAAATCTTTTTGATGCTTAATAATTTTACTTGACAAGGAAAGGAGTGGTTAATGTTTGATTCAAGAATATATATTCAACGGAGAAAAGCCTTAAAAAGCCAAATAAAAGAGGGTTTAATTCTCTTCTTGGGGAATGAGGAAAGTCCGATGAATTATCCTGCGAACCCTTACCCATTCCGTCAAGAAAGCACCTTTTTATATTTCTTCGGTCTCGATTCACCTGGACTTTCAGCCGTTGTGGATGTGGACGAAGATGAAGATATAATTTATGGTGATGATGTGGATATGGAGGGGATAATCTGGATGGGATATTTACCCAGTCTAAAGGAGAGAGCTTCAGCTTCAGGAATTGAACTTACAGCTCCTTCAAAAGAGTTAGAAGAGAAGCTAAAAAACTCTCTAAAAAAAGGAAAAAAGATTCACTGGCTTCCTCCTTATCGGCCTGAAGCGATGATTAAACTGGAACAGCTTTTAGGGATTCATCCCCGTTTTGTGCAGGATTATGCTTCTGAAGCTTTCATCCGTGCTGTCGTTGAGCAGAGGTCGGTTAAAATTGAAGAAGAAATTAAGGAAATAGAAAATGCACTGGGTGTTACTTCAATGATGCACAAAAAAGCGATGGCAATGACAAGACCTGGAATTTATGAAAGAGAAATAGTGGGGAGAATGGAAGGGATTGCTCTTTCGCAAGGATGCCGCCTGGCATTCCCCCCAATTTTCACAATTAGAGGCCAGATACTTCATAATCGTGAGTATGGAAATCTTCTTGAGAAAGGGTGCTTGATTGTAAATGATTCGGGCGCAGAATCTTCGAAACATTATGCTTCAGATATAACGAGGACTTTCCCCGTAGACGGAAAGTTCAGCCAGAAACAGAAAGATGTTTATTCAATTGTTCTTAGAGCTCAGGAGGAGGCAATTCGTTTGATTAGGCCCGGAATAAAATATAAAGAGATTCATCTTCAGGCAGCAACAGTTATGGCTGAGGGGCTAAAGGAATTGGGATTGATGAAAGGTGACCCTAAAGAGGCTGTGGAAAAAGGAGCCCATGCGCTCTTTTTCCCCCATGGCCTTGGACATATGCTTGGACTTGATGTTCATGACATGGAAAATTTAGGAGAAAAATACGTTGGATATGATAATTCAATTGAGAGAAGCGAACAGTTTGGACTTGCCTATTTGAGGTTGGCAAGAGAGCTTAAAGCTGGTTTTGTTTTGACGGTTGAGCCAGGTATTTATTTCATCCCTGCCTTGATTGACAAATGGGTTAAAGAAAAAAAATTTGATGAGCATATCGATTATCAGAAAGTCGACGAATACAGAGATTTTGGGGGGATAAGGATTGAAGATAATCTCCTTGTGACTGAAGAAGGTTGCAGAATTTTGGGAGACCCTATACCCAAGAAAATTGAGGAAATCGAAGAGATTATAGGTTCTTCGCCAGAATATCTAGATTGATATTATTTAGCTCTAAGTCATCTCCTCCTCTGCAGGGCCAACAAAGACGAGCACACTTTTTTCTGGGTCGAGCACTTTATTCTTATAAAAGTTAAAATCCTCCACATTTATTGAATTTAGTTCATCGAGAAAGGTAGAGATAAATTCACAGCCCAGACCGAGAGCTTCAAACTTTGAAAGAATAGATGCGAGGGCTTCTTTTCCTTCTGTATCACGAAGGAAAAGTGACTTTGCATAATTTTTGGTTATTTCAAATTCTTCTTCTTCTATTTTATCTTCGAAAACCTTAAGGAGAGCTCTTTTTAAAGCTTCTGTGGCTCTCCTTATTTTAGAAACATCTGTCTCGAGATATGCTTCGAGGATTCCTGCCTCCTTCCACTGAAAGGTGCGGCAATCGACGTTGTAAGCAAGTTTATCTACTGACCTCAATGGCCATAACCTCGAATTAAGACCTTTGCCAATTAGGGTTTCTAATAAATAAGAAGAGACATAATTTCGAGAGGTTACTCCTGGTAATGCATATCCAAAAGAAATTAGGACCTGTTTAGTATCCTTCGGGATTTTCTTTTCTCTTTCTTTAGGAAGACAGAGATTGATCGGGGTTTGTTCTAAGGGGGGACCTTTGGGGAATTCTTGAATGCCTTTTATGACTGGAAGAGAGATTTCCTCTTCCTCACGATCAGAAACAACGGTAATGATGAGATTACTTGTTCTGAAATGAGTTCGATAATAATCTTCTATATCCTTTTTTCCTATTCCCTTAAGTGTTTTTTCATTTCCAATAATAGCGCCTTCATAATCGGTTCCGGTGAAGAGCATTCCAAGATGGGCATTATGAGCCACAGAAAGAGGGCTATCCTCTTGGGATGCTCTGTGGTGTTCCATCATTTCTTTAACGGCGTCAATTCGCATCCCGGAGAAAAGAGGGTTCTTTACAAGTTTGAAGAGGATTTCAACCGTCTTTTCGAAGTTTTTGGAAATGCAAATCATGGTGATTAATGAATAATCGTTTTCTGCTGAGGTATAGACACGAGAGGCTTGACTCATTAATTCCTGCGCTTTTCTCTGGTCTGGAATCTCGATGAGGAGACGAGTTGTAAGGTAGGAAAGCCCATACTTCCCTTTGTCATCTCTTTTCCCCCCCTTAATCAACATCTGGAGTACTGTGATTGAGGAGCTCTCGTCTTTTCGATAGATCAGGGTTAAACCGTTTTCCAATATTTTTTTTTCAGGAGGCTTTATTTGGGCAGGAGCTTGTGAATTTAAAAGGATGCTTAAGAGGAGAGTGAAGCTGAAATATGCTGTTTTGAAGAAAGATTTCTGAATGTTCACTTCTTATCCTTTTTTGGGATTATGCTGGTTATTACATATTTTCCTGTGCTCAGGTACTTGCCCGCCGCTTCTCTCAAGTCTGATGATGAGGTGTTAAAGATGTTTTCAAAATAATTGGTTCTTGAGTTTTCGCTAAGAAGCATATGAGTAACTAGGGAAATAGCCACCGAAAGTCCTTTTTCTTGATTTTGTTGGATGTTAAACTCTATTCGATTTTTGGCACTCTCTAAATAATCCCAGGCATAAAATTCATCTTCTCCATAGAAATCTTTTTTAGAATAATTCTGCCTTCTTGTTTCTCTCAGAAAATCAATGGTAGCACTTTTTGCGAGCTTAATATTTTTTTCATCTAAGGTGAGAGAGATGAGGATAGCGCCGCCATATTTTAAGGCTGAATAATTCATAGAGATTGTATGAGCAATCTTTCTTCTCCCTTTTAGAGCAAGATTGAGCAGAGGATTGACACCACGTCCGAGTATTTCAGTAAGAAGGTCGATTGCGTATTGATCAGGATGGTTATAATCTGGCCCTATCATACCGATGACCATGTATGCCTGGTTTACATCCATTTCTTGGGTGAGTTCGATTGTCTTCGCTAAAGGAGGGACCTTTTCAAATTTGGTTAAAGGAGTCTCCTTTTTTTCCAGCGAGCCAAAGACCTCAGTTACTTTTGTTTCAGCATCTTCAATTTCGAAATTTCCGACAACAGCAAGGGCGCAATTAGGAGGGACAAAGTATTTCCTGTGAAAATTTTCTATTTGCTCCACAGTCGCTTTTTCTATGTTTTCTTTTATTCCAGAGACAGGATGCTCATAAGGGTGTCCCCTGAAAAGGTTTTCATAGGTAATCCTGATTGCTGTTTTATAAGGATCATCCTGAATCTCATTTAGTTCTTCAAGAACCACTTTTTTTTCCTCTTCTAACTCTTCCCCTGTTAACTTAAAATCGAACAGAATCTCTCTTTGATTCTTCAATCCAAAATATAAATGCTCTGAAGGGAGGACGATCTCAAAGAAGGCAATGTCTTGACCTGTATGGGCGTTAAAATAGGCTCCATGGCGTCTTATTTCCAGACCAACTTCAAAGCCTTTTCGAAACTGGGTGCCTCGAAAAAGAATACAATGCTCAAGGAGATGAATCAGTCCATTAGTTTCCCTTGTTTCATCTTTTGACCCTGCATTAACTCCCACGACTATGTTGACTAGAGGCGAATCTTTTCTTTGGTGAAGAAAGACTTTGAGTCCATTATTCAATTCAAAATATTTAGATGAATTAGTTCTTGTTGCTGAGAGAGAAGAAAGAGCGATAAAATAAAATAATGGTAAAAGCAACAAAATTTTTTCAAAATGATGGATAGAATTCGTAGTCCTTTTTCTCAAATCATACATAATAAAAAATTTATTCTAAGGTTGTTATCCCTTCTTTTTGTTATTACTTTTATCTTAGCTTATGGATTTAAGATAAGCAATATGTAATTTAAATTTCTGGCCTTTTCAATTTTGATTACTCCTCGCTTTGATAAGGTTTCTTAATCTAGATAAAGAAGAGATTTTTTAGTCATGAAAATTAAGGCCTAAGCTCTCGCAAGAGGCATTTCTTTAAATCATGGATGATAACTAAAAAATTTTTTTTGGCTTCAATTTTTTCAAAGCCTAACTTTATAAATTTTGCAAAAGAGTCCGAATATTCGGATAAGGCCTAAATGAGGGAAAAAATTGTAGAATCTATGAGGGCCATCTCACTCTGGGCACATCAGGCTGGGTTTTCAGCCCCAAATATGACAAGAGGCGGCGTGATTGGCAGCATTATGCCTTGTCTTGTTAGACCGAAATCTCAGTTTGACAAAACCTCGGCCTGAGAAGACAGAATATCAGAAGGAGAATGTTGGCTAGAGCCGCAGCTCGACTGGTGCGACCTGAAGCAACTTGAAAATGCGACGGAACGTCTCCACATAGCGGTAATGGACGCAAAGGCGAAGAACGCTCCGGCGGGCGTGACGCACGACCACGCCAGCGATATTGATCAACCTGAAGCGCAACTGTTTGATCCGCAGCCGCCACCACGAGCGGTCCAGATGGACATACTTGAAGAGCTCGACCAAGTTATAAGCCAGAAGTTGGAGTTGAAAGAAGACGGCATTGGCCAGAAAGTGTTCCGAGAGGATATGGTCGAGGGCATACCCTTCCTTGAGCTCCCGGATGACATTCTCAGCTTCGCCCCGCTTGAGGTAGAAGCAGACCACCTTATGCGCCGACCAGTCGGTGTTGGTGAGGTAGAGGCGATAGCTGTACTCAAACTCCGGGAACAAAGCCTGCTGGTCGTTTCGTTTGCGCACCGCGACCAGCCGATAGACCGCTCCCTCTTTCTCCGGACCGACAAAATGGAGGCCTTCTCCAACTTCCTCGTTGGCCTGGCCGCCCCGAAGTCTTTCTCAGTGCTCTATCCCCTGGATTATCTGGAAAATAGCCTCCGACTCCCGCCCCTCAATGACAAACCCGATTGCGTTCTGGTCACAGTAGCCCATGAGCCGATGTTTATAACCGGCGGAGTCCGAGCGCAGCAAGAGCTGAACCTGAGGAAGATGTTCGACAAGATAGCGGTGGATTTTCCGGACCAGGCTCAAGTTGTGTGACTGAGGGGCTATATTGCTTGGACGAAACAAAGAAAAAGAGGCCAAACTCATCCCGCCGGCTCGGAGCATCCCCAGAAGGGGGTTAAACCCCCGGAAGCCCTCATAAGTGCGCTCGGCAATCCTGACCTCACTGTCAATTAGAGTGGAGTCTATATCCAGGATGACCCGCCCCACTCTATTTGCCCGAAACAGCCTCACCACAAGTCGCTTTCCACACTCCGCCAGCCGATGAATATCCTTGCTTCGAAAGCGCCGGGCCAGCTCGGAAAGGGTATTAGGCCGGGGCACAGAGTCCATCCGTAAAAGAGTAAGTAGGCTAGGCGCGGCCCGAAGAAGATCAATGTCTGAAAGCCTGTCGCCTCCCTTGATGACCATCTGCAGAAACGACATCACCTTGGCCGAGAGCGAATAGCCGCGCTCCCGGAGCTTGAGATGAGAAAAACTCCGGTCGAGCTGCTTCGCCAACCCGATATCTTTGGCGAAGGTCAGCAGTAGAGCCAGGCCGCTGGATGCAGTGGCTTTGGTGCGATGAAGGGAACCAAGTTTGAAATTTTGGATGTTCTGATGTATCATAAACTCACCACTTTGGGTTTCACCTGGAGGGTGAAACTTTTTAATTTTTTCATTGCGTCTCTATTTTACCAGCATTCTGGTGAAATAGAGGCTTCTTTTTTTACCCGAAGAAAATCAGAATCTGTTATTCGAATATTCGGGAAAAGAGCGATTTATTTTAATATTCTTTCAGGTTATGTTAAAATTTTCTAATAAAATGAAATAAAATCTGCAGAATTTAGAGAGATTGAAATGAAAACTCATCAAAAAGCAAAGATCCTCGTTGTGGATGATGAGGAATATATTCGCAAGTCATTGAGAATGATTCTAGAGTATGAAGGTTTCAATTTTTTAGAGGCTTCAGATGGCCAAGGAGCAATCGAAACCTTAGAGCAGGTTGTGGGGATTGACCTTGTACTCTTGGATGTAAAACTTCCTGATGTCGATGGACTTGAAGTATTGGCAGAAATAAAGAAGAGACCTTATTCCCCCCAGGTGATTATGATTTCAGGACATGGAACTATTCAGACTGCAGTAGAGGCCACAAAACTGGGAGCTTATGATTTTCTAGAAAAACCACTTCATCGAGAAAGAGTCTTGTTGAGCATCAGAAATGCCTTAGATCAGAACAAACTCCAGCAAGAATGCCTCGATTTAAGAAAGAGAGCGGAAAAAAAATATGAACTTATAGGAAATCATCCTTTGATGAAAAAACTTTGGAGCGAAATTTTAAAGACAGCTCCCACAAATGCTACTGTCCTCATTTATGGAGAGAGTGGTACTGGGAAGGAATTGATAGCCCGAGCGATTCATAGCCACAGTCTGCGAGCTAAAGAGAGGTTTGTCCAGGTAAATTGTGCAGCCATTCCAGAAGAACTAATAGAGAGTGAGCTTTTTGGCCATGAGAAAGGCGCATTCACGGGAGCAACAGAAAGGAAGCTGGGGAAGTTTGAACTCGCTGACGGAGGAACAATTTTCCTTGATGAAGTAGGGGATATGAGCCTCAAGACCCAGTCAAAGGTATTACGAGTTCTTGAAGAGGGAGAGGTTCAAAAAGTAGGTTCAAATAAAATAAGCAAAGTGGACGTAAGAGTTATTGCCGCTACAAACAAGGATATGAAAAAGGAAATAGAGAAGGGAAACTTCAGAGAAGATCTTTTCTTCCGTTTGAATGTCGTTCCCATATATTCACCTCCTCTCAGAGAGAAGAAAGAAGACATTCCACTTCTTGTTGAGTATTTTTCTAAGAATTATGCTCAAGAAAACAACTTTAAGCCAAAAAAATTCTCTGAGGAGGCTCTGGCGGCGTTGATGAGATATGCCTGGAAGGGAAATGTTAGGGAGTTAAAGAACGTAGTGGAAAGGTTGATAATCATGACTGATGAAGATATAATAGAATTTGAGCATCTTCCTGAACAAATAAGAGGCGAGGAGAAGGTTTCTCTTCCCCAAATAAAGAGTGTAAAGACCTTGAAGGATTTCAGAGAATTGGCGGAAAGAGAGTTTATTCTCGCCAAGCTTGATGAGAATGGATGGAATATTTCCAAGACAGCGAGGGAAATTAATACTCCAAGAAGCAATCTTTATAAGAAGCTAATAAATTATGGCATAAAGATAAAGGCTGGAGGAGGCAAGGCGGTTACTCCTTTTTCCTAGGTCTAGGAAGAAGGGGAGGAAAGTCCGAACTCCACAGGGCAGGATGGTCGCTAACAGCGACTCCGAGCAATCGGAGGAAAGTGCCACAGAAAAAAAACCGCTCTTTGAAGACTTTAAAAGAGCAAGGGTGAAAAGGTGAGGTAAGAGCTCACCGGCCTCATGGTGACATGAGGCGCACGGTAAACCCCATCCGGAGCAAGACCAAATTAGCCTCAAAATGAGATGGCCCGTCTCAAGAGGCAGGTGGGTCGCTCAACCTTTTGAGCAATCAAAAGGGAAGACAAATAACCGCCCCCGCTTAAGCGGGAACAGAATTCGGCTTACGTCCTGCTCCAGCCTTAATATCTTTTCCTTTAAATTACCTCCATAAAATCCAGATTAATGCGGAGGCAGTAATTACTGCAGCAAGGGTGAAGGGTAAGCCAAGGGAAACAAAATCTTTAAAGCCAACTGCGTAACCTTCTTTTTTTAACACCCCACAGGAAACTACATTAGCCGAAGCTCCAATTGGTGTGATATTTCCCCCTAGGGTGGCTCCTATGAGTAAGCCAAAAAGGAAGAGGGAAGGGTCGAGATGAAGTTTTTCTGAGATAGAGGTTGCTACGGGAAGCATTGCTGCCAAAAAGGGGACATTATCAACGAAGGCAGAGAAAACGATAGAAATAGAAACAAGAAAAATGAAGCCCCACAAAATATTCTGACCAATTTGCCTGGAGAGGAAGAGCGAAAACTTATCGATCCATCCGTTCTCGGTTATACTCCCTACAAGCACAAAGATGCCGAGAAGGAAAAAAGTAGTTTCCCAATCAAGAGATTTGATTCCTTTGAGAAAAGCACCTCTATTCTTCAATTCATCCCAAAGAGCACAGGCTATACCGAAAAACAAGCAAATCAATCCCGCCAAGTAAGAGAAACCAAGGTCAATAAAGGAGGAGAGTGCTAAACAAAAAATCAGAGCAATCAAGAGAGACGATGGTACCCAAGAGACCACTTTTTCTTCAGAGATTATTTTTTCTTTTTTCTTCTGATGTCTGAAAAAAAGATAGAGGACAATGAAGGAAGCCATGGCACCGAGCTCAACCGCAAAAAAGACACTCAGGCGGCCTTTGTAGAAGAAAAAATCCACAAAATTCATTCCCGCATAACCTGCAAGAAGCATACTGGGTGGGTCTCCAATCAGAGTGGCAGCTCCCTGGAGGTTGCTGGAAATAGAGATGGCGATCATCATTCTGGTCGGATTCAACTTGATTTTTTTTGCAAGCGAAAGCGCTACCGGAGCAACGATGAGCACCGTGGCTACATTCTCCACAAAAGCAGAGAGGATACCCGTCATGAGACAGATGAGAAGAATCGCCCAGGCTGTATTCTTGGCTCTATTGACAATTATTTCAGCAAGATATGCAGGGACCCTGCTCTTCATAAAAACATCTGCCACAATTAGCGTCCCCACAAAAATGCCCATCACATTCCAGTTCACCGCCTGGAATGCCTGGCGCAAGGAGAGAACTCCACTCAGGATAATCACCAAGGAAGCAGAGATAGCAATCAGGGTCCTTTTTTTTAAAAAAAATATGAAAAGAAGATAGCTTGTTGAAAATATGATTAAAGAGAGAAGCTTTGCGCCCAACATTTTCTAACTTCGAGTTTAATTTAAGAGGAATGAAGGGTTCATCCAGCTTTAAAAAGTTATATTCTTTTTCTGGTTTTAAGCTTATTCGAGAACAAAAAAGAATTCAAGCACACTTTTTTCTCAAAAGAAATGGAGTGAATCGGCGGCCTGTTTGATGAAAACAAGGATATTTCCCGGGAAAATTCCTAACTCCAGCACTCCCAAAGCACAGAGAAAGATGACAAGAAGGAGGGCTGGATTCTCAGCATGTATTTCAACCTCATACGATGGTTCTCTCATGTACATAAAAATGATGATGCGAAGATAGTAAAAAACAGAAACTAGGCTCGTTAAGACACCAATTATGACCAGGGGCACCAATCCTTGTCTCACTGCTGCTGAAAATACAAAGAATTTTGCTAAAAAGCCCCCTGTTGGGGGAAATCCGGCGAGGGAAAAGAGGAAGAGGGAGAAAGTTGCCCCGATCCAAGGAAATTTAAATCCAACGCCGGAGTATTCTTCGAGCTCGAGATATTCCTTGTCTTTTTTAGAAAGGGCGATGACAGAAGCAAATGCACCTAAATTCATGAAGAGATAAACAGTGAGGTAGAATATGAGGCTCGGCGTATCCTGAGCGAGGATTGCAATTAAGATGTAACCTGCATGAGCGATACTAGAATAAGCGAGAATTCTCTTGACGTTCCTCTGACGAAGGGCGATGAGATTTCCGATAATCATCGTTAGAGCACTCATTATCCACAAGAGCCAAAAGACTGCTTGGGAATCGAGAGCAATTCTCCAGAAGGAAGAGAAAACTCTCAGAAACACAGCAAACCCTACGGCTTTAGGCCCTACAGAAAAGAGTGCGGTGACAGGGGTTGGAGCTCCCTCATAAACATCGGGTGTCCACATATGAAAAGGAACTAAGGCAATTTTGAAACCAAAACTTATGATGAGAAGGCCTAAGCCAACAATAGCCATCATTCCTAATCCGTCATGGATTTTGAATTGGGCTGTGATCTGTTGAATATTTGTTGAATGGCAAGCCCCATAGAGAAGAGCAACCCCGTAGACAAGAAAAGCACTAGCAAAGCTTCCAAGTAAAAAATATTTCATGGCGGCTTCTGAAGATTTAAGATCGTTCCTTTTCAACCCAGCAAGAGCATAGCTAGAAATGGAGAGGACTTCCAATCCCAGAAAAATCACCAGGAGGTCTTCAGAAGAAACCATGATCATCATCCCGGTAAGAGCTAAGAGGAGAAGAGAGTAATATTCTCCATAATTAACATTCTGGAGGGGTAGGTATTTAATAGAAATCAGGATGGTGAGGATGGTAAGAGAACAAAGAATTGATGAAAGAAAAAGGGCAAAGTTGTCGAGGATGAGGTTATTCTCGAAATAAGAATAGCCTTTGTTCCAGAAAAAAAGGATGTTGGCCAAGCCTACGATAATCAGGATGATTGAAACATAAGCAAGATATTCTTTTCTCTCTTTTCTTAAAAAAGCTTCCAAGATCAGAATAAGGAGAGCAGTAAAGACCATGATTGAAACGGGAAGAAGAGCGAAGAGGCTATTCATTTTTATCTATTTCCTTTTCTCTCATTAGCTTTTCTATCTTTAAGAGAAGCGATGTCTTATTATCTTGCTTAGCTTCACTGAAGAAGATTTGTTTTTCCTGGATATGGTTTAAAAGATGATTGACTGATGCATCCATTTTTCTCAGGAAGGGTCGGGGATAGATACCCATCCAAAACACCATGATTACGATGGGAATGAGGTAAGCTATTTCTCTTCTATTACAATCTTTAAAAGAAAAAATCTTTTCATTTGAGATAGGACCTTGCATTACGCGTTGGTACATCCAGAGGAGGTATCCTGCTGCAAGGATGACTGTTAATACACCGAGAATTGCATATAGAGAATTAGCTTTAAACACACCGAAGAGGCAGAGTACTTCACCGACGAATCCATTCAGGCCAGGCAGTCCTAGGGAAGAGAGCATGAAAATCAGAAAGAATGCAGAAAAAACAGGCATTTGCCTGCTTACCCCACCAAAATCTTTTATTAATCTTGTATGCGCTCTTTCGTAGAGAATCCCAACTATTAAGAAGAGGGCGCCTGTGCTCAAGCCGTGATTTAGCATTTGATAGATGGCTCCTTCGATCCCCTCCAGGTTAAGCGCAAAGACAGCAAGCATTATGAGCCCCATATGACTGACACTGGAGTAGGCGACAAGGGATTTAACATCTTTCTGAATAAGAGCCATCAGGCCCCCATAGATTATTCCGATTATACTTAACACAGAGAGTAAGGGAAGTAGTTTTTCGAGAGCCTGAGGGAAGAGAGGAATTGCGAAGCGAAGGAAGCCATAAGTTCCCATTTTTAGGAGAACGCCTGCTAAGATTACTGAGCCACCTGTGGGAGCTTCCACATGAGCGTCAGGTAACCACGTATGGAAAGGAAACATGGGGACTTTAATTGCAAAAGCAAGTGCAAAAGCAAGAAAGAGCCAGATTTGAACTTCCGGGTTTAAAGACAATCTATAATAATCGAAGATGTTGAAAGAGTAGATGCCCATTGCCTTATGGTAAATTGAATAAAGGACAAATATAGCAACAAGCATTAGTAAGCTTCCTAGCATGGTGAAGAGCACAAATTTGACAGTTGCGTAGATTCTTCTTCCGCCTCCCCAAACTCCTATCAAAAAGTACATAGGAATGAGCATCGCTTCCCAGAAAACATAGAAAAGAAATAGATTTAAAGAAACGAAGACGCCTATTATTCCCGTTTCAAGCAAGAGCATGAAAATAAGATATTCTTTTACCTTTTTCTTGATGTAAGTCCAGGAGGAGAGAATGACGATGGGCATTAAAAATGTTGTTAGAAGGACAAGAAAAAGGCTTATTCCGTCGATTCCCACATGGTATTTTATCCCATATCCTATCCAGCTCTTTTCTTCTACAAACTGGGGCTCACCAGTTTGGCTGATGAAATTCACGTACAAAAGCAGGGAGAAAAGGAAATTAATGAGAGTTATGATGAAGGCAAGGAAGCGTTGCAGGTTTTCTTTTTTGCTACTGATGAAAATGAGAAGAATTGAACCTGCAAGCGGGAGAAAAGTTACAATGCTTATAATCGGAATATTCATTTTTTTATAAAATAATAATGCCTATGAATATTACTGCTCCTATGAAAAATACGAGCGCATAATCTTTGATTAATCCTGTCTGTATATAACTCAAAGCTTTGCCAATGCTATTTGTAGTTGAGCCTGTTTTATTTACTGTGGCATCGATGACACTCAAATCAAAGTTCTCATACACAAGCTCTGAGCCTTTCACAACAGGATTCACGAATAAGCCATTATAAATCTCGTCTACATAATACTTATTGGAAATGAGCGTGTAGACTTTTGGAAATTTAGCCACAAGACGGTGAGGAATTTTTGGGTTTCTAATATAAAACGAAAAGGCAATGTATATACCGGTGAGTGCAACAACCACAGAGATCAGAATGAGAATCCACTCCATTTTAAGGCCTAAATGGATTTCATGAGGAATTTGGATGACAGGTTCCAAGAAACTTTCAAAAAGGTTGAGCTTTTCACCAAATACAACGGGGATTCCTACATAGCCTGAGATGACAGAAAATATTGCCAGAATGATAAGTGGAGCTGTCATTACTAGGGGAGATTCATGAAGATGTTCTTTTGCTTTAGGATCTATTCTTTCTTCGCCATGAAAAGTGAGAAAAATGAGGCGGAACATATAGAATGCCGTAAGTACCGCACCCAAAATTCCCAGACTCCAAATTAAATAGTGTCCCTTACCAAAGGCTGAAGTTAAGATGGCGTCTTTGGAGAAAAAGCCGCTTAAAAAGGGGACTCCTGCGATGGCAATTGCACCTATGAGAAAAGTAGGGTAGGTGAGAGGGAGATATTTTTTGAGCCCACCCATTTTCCGCATATCTAGCTCACCTGAAAGGGAATGCATCACGCTTCCTGCTGCAAGAAAGAGGAGACTCTTAAAAAAAGCATGAGTGTAGAGATGGAACATTCCAGCGCTGAAGGCTCCAACTCCACACCCCATAAACATGTAACCTATCTGGGAGATGGTTGAATAGGCAAGAACTCTTTTAATATCGTTCTGGGTTAAAGCCATAGTAGCAGCGAAGACTGCCGTGAGGGCTCCCACAAGACCAACAACGAGGGCTGCTGTTTGAGAAGAAACATAGAGAAGGTTCATCCTTGAGACCATATAAACTCCAGCAGTTACCATAGTAGCTGCGTGGATGAGGGCGCTTACAGGAGTTGGCCCTTCCATGGCATCAGGAAGCCAGATATAGAGGGGAATCTGAGCCGATTTACCTGTAGCTCCTACAAAGAGGAGAATCGCAATCAAGGTGATCATTGCCGAACTCATCGTTCCAGCGTCCAACGTTTTATTAATAGCCTCAAACTCTACACTCCCAACATTTAAAATGATGAAGAAAATTCCCAAAAGGAAGCCTGCGTCTCCTATGCGATTGACAATGAACGCCTTCTTCCCTGCGTTTGCAGCAGAATGTTTTTCGAACCAGAACCCTATGAGCAAATAAGAACAGAGCCCAACTCCTTCCCATCCCACAAACATTAGAATGAGATTTGAAGCCATGACCAAAATCAGCATGGCAAAGACAAAAAGATTCAAGTAAGTGAAGTATCTTGTATAGTCCCTGTCATTTGCCATATAGCCCACAGAATACACATGAATCAAGAAGCCGACTCCAGTGACGACGAGAGCCATGAGGATGGAAAGACGATCGAGTTGAAGAGAAAAATTAGCTTCGAAGCTACCAACTTTTATCCAGGAAAAAAGGTTCTTGATTAAAGGACCATGGGAGCCAGAATATAAAAGACCTATGAAAGAGATGAGAGAGATTATGAAGGAGATGAATACTGCAAAACAAGCTTGGAAAGAGACATATTTTTTAGAAAGGCTCCTTCCAAATATTGCCAGAATGAAAGTACTTAAGACTGGGAAGAAAGGGATAAGCCAGAAGTATTCTGTCATCTTAGCCTTTCATTAGATTCAAATCTTCAGGTTTTATCGTCTTTCTCTGCTTGAAGATGAGAAGGATAATTGCCAGTCCGACTGCTGCTTCGGCTGCAGCCACGGTGATGATGAAAAATACTATTACTTGACCATCGAGAGAATTTGAGAGCCTGGAAAAGGAGACGAGGGCGAGGTTAGAGGCATTCAACATGACTTCAATTGCCATGAACATGGTAATTAAATCCTTCTTAACGAAGAAGGTAATAACACCCAGCACAAACAAAACCCCGCTCAGAAGAAGAAAGAAGCTGATGGGAATCATTATTTTCCCTTTTTCTTTACTAAAACAATGGCACCTACGAGAGAAGCTATGATTAGAATAGAGGTAATCTCAAAGGGCCAGAGATATTTTGTAAAAAGAAGTCTTCCTAATTCTGTGGGACTCGAAAGTCTTTCACCTTCGACAAGTGTCGAAACATTGAATGTGTTTTTTAAGGCAAGGAAAAACTCTAAAAGAAGCACAATCGCAAGAATACCTGAGAGGTATAAAGTCCATCTTTTTCTTTCAGGGGGAAGAGGTTCTTTAAGGTTTATCATCATGATGACAAAAATAAAGAGAACCATAATCGCACCTGCATAGATGATTATTTGGACCACAGCAATAAAAGGAGCGTCTAAAAGGCCAAAGATTCCACCAAGAGAAGCGAAGGAAAGAACTAGAAGGAGGGCATTGTAGGCTTGATTTTTTGATATTATCATTCCCACTATAGATCCCACACAGAATATTGTTAGAAGAGAGAATAGAAAATAGCTCATTTTTAAGTCCAACATTATATTTTTTGAGGTATGTTGTGTCAAGAAAATTTTAACAAAAATCCTGCAATTCAGACAGTAGAGGGTCTTTTGGAAAAAATCCACTAGAAGCGTTAGGAGCAAAGATCTTAATTTGAGACAAGAAGAGGGCTGTATATGACGAAAAGAACTTTAGAGA
>Ga0209102_1000359_pt1 | contig 30697 bp, 42 predicted proteins | sample ConPoolayeHmetaG_FD_185483 | JGI IMG/M metagenome (GOLD analysis project Ga0209102, IMG submission 185483) | Hot spring microbial mat communities from California, USA to study Microbial Dark Matter (Phase II) - Cone Pool mat layer H metaG... ...
AACTTGGAGATTCAGTTGATCACGGACGTGGCGATGGAGAAGGGGCTGCGGTTTGCCATTCGGGAAGGAGGGCGGACGGTAGGTGCGGGAACAGTCACCGAAATCCTGGAGTAGGCCGGGGCAAGGAGGGATAGGAGCGGCAAACTGAGGACAAAACATGGAAAAAATCAGAATCAGACTTCAGTCGTTTGACCACCGGCTTCTCGACCAGTCGGTAAAGGACATCGTCACGAAAGCCAAGCGGACAGGGGCTCGCATTTCTGGACCCATCCCTCTGCCAACAAGGGTTCACCGGTATTGTGTGCTCCGTTCGCCGCATGTAGATAAGAGATCGCGGGAGCACTTTGAGATGCGCATCCACAAGAGGTTGATCGATATCAGCGAGTACAACAACGAGACGATTGAAGAGCTCCAGAAGCTGGACTTGCCCGCGGGTATCGATGTGGAAATCCAAGCCTTCGGAACCGGGGGAGAATGAGCATGGTCGAAGGGCTTATCGGTAAGAAAATCGGGATGACGCAGTCCTACGACGCCGAGGGGAATGCCTTCCCCGTGACGGTCATCAAAGCTGGACCATGCACCATCGTCCAGAAGAAAACCAAAGAGAAAGACGGCTACGTCGCTGTCCAGCTGGGTTTGGTCGAGGAGAGAACGCTCAAGAGGCCGAACAAACCCATCGCCGGTCACTTCAAGAAAGCGGGAATTCCACCGGTGCGGGTATTGCAGGAATTTCGCTGCGGCGGTGAGACAGAAATTAAAGAAGGCGACCAGGTCTTTGTTGACATTTTCCAGGCGGGGGAAAAGGTTCATGTGACAGGAACTTCTAAGGGCAAAGGCTTCCAAGGAGTCGTCAAACGCTGGGGTTTCCGGGGTGGGCGAGCCAGCCATGGCTCGATGTTCCATCGGGCCCCTGGCTCCATCGGCGCTTCCTCTTTTCCTTCCCGCGTCCTCAAGGGCACTCGTATGGGCGGCCACATGGGGTGTGAGAGGGTTACGGTCAGGAATTTAACCGTGCTCGAAACAGATAAGGAGAACCATCTTCTTCTCGTCAAGGGTGCTGTGCCGGGACCCCGGGGGGGTTATGTGTTCATCCGGAAACAGGTCTATAAGACGGGGTTATCCCGCCCATCTGGGGAGAAATGAGCATGGCCAAGACTCAAGTTCTCACGCTCAGCGGTCAGGTCGCCGGCGAAGTTGAGCTTCCCGCCGGGGTTTTTGATTATCCGGTTAAGGGTCATCTCCTCTACGAATCGGTGCTTCAGTACCGGGCCAACCAGAGACGGGGAACAGCTTCGACGAAAACCCGCGGCGAGGTGAGCGGGTCCAATCGCAAACCCTGGAGGCAAAAAGGCACGGGTCGGGCCAGGGCAGGGAGTATTCGGAGCCCGCTCTGGCGAAAGGGAGGTACGGTTTTCGGCCCCAAGCCGCGTGACTATGGGTTCGAAATTCCGAAGCAGGCCAAGAAGAATGCCCTGAGGGCGGCCTTATCTTTACGCCAGCGAGAAAACCGTCTCCTCATCCTTGATGAGCTCAACGTCCGGGAACCTAAGACCAAGGAGGCAGCTAAATTCCTGAAGGCCTTTCAGCTGGATTCAGCCCTCATCGTTGATAGGAACGATAACAAGAATCTTTTTCGAGCTCTGCGGAATGTCCCCGCTGCCAAGGCCATCGACGTAAACCAACTCTCGGCTTATGATGTCCTCAGATATAAGTGGCTTGTCCTGAGCCAGCGGGCCCTCGTGTCATTGACAGAAAGGATCCAGACATGAAAGAACCCCACCACATCATCTTAAGGCCGATCATCACGGAGAAGAGCACGTTCCTCAAGGATAAGAACCGAGAAGTTTGTTTCGAGGTGGCCAAAGGCGCCAATAAAGCGGAAATAAAAAAAGCGGTCGAGCAACTCTTCAAGGTCAAAGTGGAAAGTGTCCGGACCCAGAACAAAGGGGGTAAATGGCGGCGCGTCGGTCGCAGCCAGGGGAAGACAAAAAGCTGGAAAAAGGCGTATGTCAAGCTCAAAGAAGGCGAAAAAATGATTCCATACTTCGAGGCTGTTTAACATGGGTATCAAAAAATACCAACCAAGGACACCGGGGTTGCGTCACCGGACTGGGTTGATTTACGGGGAATTGACGACAGAGGCCCCCTATAAGCCCCTCCTTGAGTACCTCCCTGCCTCTGGAGGTAGGGACTGCCGTGGTCACATTGCCACCCGCCATCGAGGCGGTGGCCACAAGCGGATGTACCGGATTATCGATTTCAAAAGGGATAAGCTGGATATCCCCGGAGTCATCGAGACGATCGAATACGACCCTAATCGGTCGGCTTTTATCTCGCTCGTCAAGTATCAGGACGGCGAGCGCCGGTACATCCTGACTCCATTGGACGTCAAAGTTGGCCAGACCATCATTTCTTCCAATTCTCAAGTGGATATCGTCCCTGGCAACGCCATGCCGCTTCGCTACATCCCGCTCGGTACTGTCATCCATAATATTGAGCTTAAAAAAAACAAGGGGGGACAGATAGCCAAGGCAGCGGGTAGCGGTGCCCAAATCTTGGCGAAGGAAGGCGACTATGCCCAAGTCCGACTTCCTTCCTCAGAGATCCGTAAGATCCATCTCGACTGCCGGGCAACCATTGGTCAGGTGAGCAATCTCGATCACCAAAATATTTCCATCGGCAAGGCTGGCCGCAGCCGATGGTTAGGGCGAAGGCCACATGTCCGCGGCACGGCGATGAACCCCATCGACCATCCCCACGGTGGCGGCGAGGGAAGGTCGAAGGGAGGAAGGCATCCTGTCAGCCCGGAAGGCATCCCAACCAAAGGATATAAAACAAGGAGAAACAAGCGAACCCAGGCCTTTATTGTCCGGAGAAGGAGTAAATAAGCATGAGCAGGTCGCTAAAGAAAGGTCCTTTCGTCGACGCTCATCTCAAGGAGAAAGTTCTGGCCGTCCGTTCGCTCAAAGAGAGACGCGTCATCAAGACGTGGTCGCGACGTTCGACGATCATTCCGGAAATGGTCGGGTTGACGATTGCGGTCCACAACGGAAGGAAGTTCATTCCCGTGTTCATCACGGAAAACATGGTCGGCCACAAACTCGGCGAGTTTTCTCCAACCCGAACATTCAAGGGACATACTTCAAAGGCGGCCAAAGCCATCAAGATAGGCAAATGAGATGAAAGAGAGTCCTTTTGTGTCTCGAGCTATCGCCAGGTACGTCCGGATTTCTCCGCAGAAAGCCCGGCTCGTCGCTGACCTCATCCGCGACCGCTACGTGGGTGAGGCGCTGACGATCCTCCGTTTTTCGGAGAAGAAAAAAGCCAGCCACATCATTGAGAAGGTTCTGCGCTCGGCCATCGCCAACGCCCAGCAGAAGTCGCCCCAGGTGGATGTCGATGACCTTTACATAGCGCGGATTTTCGTCAATCAGGGTCCCCAGATGAAGAGAATCCGGCCCGCCCCCATGGGACGGGCTTACCGGATCCTCAAGAGGACCAGCCATGTTGGCATCTATTTAGAGGAGAAGAAAGGGAGATAGGACCGTGGGACAGAAGACGCATCCGCTTGGCTTTCGGTTGGGTTTCAACAAGACCTGGTCTTCACGCTGGTTCTCTAAGAGCTCGGATTACAGCCGGATGATCCATGAAGACTTGAGGATGAAGAGAGAAATCAAGAACAAGTACTCCCATGCTGGCATCGCCGAAGTCGTCATCGAGCGGGTGGGCCCGAAAGTCCGGGTGATCATCCACACGGCCCGACCCGGCATCATCATCGGGCGTGGCGGGAAGGAGATCGAGAGCCTCAAGAATTTTCTCGAGAGCATTGCCCAGAAAGAGGTCTACGTCGACATCCGCGAAATCGACAAGCCGGAGCTTAACGCCGTTCTCGTCGCCGAGAGCATTGCCGTCCAGCTGGAGAAAAGAATTGCCTATCGGCGAGCCATGAGGAAGGCAGTCGAATCGGCCCTCCGGATGGGGGCGAAAGGAATCAAAGTCATGTGCTCGGGTCGGCTGGGGGGCGTCGAGATCGCTCGCTCTGAATGGTACCTCAAGGGGAGGCTGCCGCTGCAGACGCTGCGGGCCGACATAGACTACGCCTTTACTCAAGCCTTCACGACCTACGGTCAAATCGGTATCAAGGTCTGGATCTATCGCGGCGACGTGGATAAACCAAAAATGACATCCCAGACGACCGAGGTCGAGGAGATTTAACCATGCTGATGCCGAAAAAAGTCAAGTACAGGAAGAGCCAGCGCGGCAGGATGAAGGGCCAGGCCTCGCGCGGGGTGACGCTTTCTTTCGGAGAATACGGCCTTCAGGCCATGGAACCTTGCTGGCTGACCGCTCGGCAATTGGAGGCGGGTCGCATCACCATTACCCGATTTATGAAAAGGCGCGGTAAGCTCTGGGTCAGGGCATTCCCCTGGAAACCTGTCACCAAGAAGCCAACCGAGGTGCGCATGGGGAAGGGAAAGGGAGACCCGGAGTTCTGGGTCGATGTCATCCGACCGGGGCGGGTCATCTACGAGCTCGAAGGGGTGCCAGAAAAAGTGGCCAGGGAAGCGATAAGATTGGCGGCGCATAAGCTCCCCATCAAGACAAGGTTCATTTCCCGAGAAAGTCGAGAACTCCGATGAAGGCTCGAGAACTCAGAGAATTATCCGAAGAAGAACTCAGGAGCAAGGAAAGAGAACTTGTCGACCAGCTCTTCAAACTCCGTTTTCAACATGAGCTGGGACAGCTGGAAAATGCCTCCAAGCTGAGGAATGTGCGCCGGGATATTGCCCGAATCAAGACGGTGCTTCAAGAGAAGAGACGGAGGAAGGAATAGACATGGATGCCAGACCGCAAGAAAGAAAGACGACGAAGGTCGGCGTTGTCATCGCCAAAAAAATGAAGAAGACCGTGACCGTCCTCGTCGAGCGCCAGCTTCGCCATCCCCTTTACAAGAAAATCATTCGACGACGAAAGAAGTTCTTGGCTCACGATGAGTATGAAAAATGCAAGCTGGGGGATGTCGTCCGCATTGTCGAGACAAGGCCGATCAGTCGACGGAAGAGATGGCGGGTGGCGGAAATCCTCGGCCTTTCCTCCGTGGATGTGGAGCCAGAAACGGGAGAGATAAAAGAATGATCCAGATGCGAACGATGCTCAAGGTGGCCGACAATTCCGGCGCCCGGATGATCATGTGCATCACCCCGTTAGGAGGGGGAGTGGGTCGATTGGCCACCCTGGGGGATATTGTCTCTGCCACCGTGAAGGAGGCAGACCCGGAGAGCAAGATTCCCAAGGGGAAGGTCGTCCGGGCAGTCGTCGTTCGGACACGCAAGGAAGTTCGGCGCAAGGATGGCTCATTTATCCGGTTTGATGATAACGCAGCGGTCATCATCGACCGGACGGGCGAGCCCGTGGGGACGCGTGTCTTTGGACCTGTCGGCCGGGAACTGCGGGAAAAGAAATTCATGAAAATTGTTTCCTTGGCGCCGGAGGTTCTGTGATGATGAAACCGGAGCTCAAAAAAGGTGATATCGTCATCGTCAAGAAGGGGAAGGACAAGGGTAAGACCGGTAAAGTCTTGAAAGTGATCCCCGAAAAGAAAAGGGTCATTGTCGAGAAAGTCAATTTCGTCAAGGAGTTTATTCGGCCCGACCGAAGTCGGAATATCCAGGGTGGGATCATGGAGAAAGAGGCCCCCCTGTCCATCGCCAACGTCATGATTTATTGTTCCGAATGTGAGCAGGGAGTGCGGGTCAGGAAGAAGACCTTAGAGGATGGAACGCGGATTCGAGTTTGCCATAAATGCGAACTGAGCCTGGAGAAGCAGAGGTGAAGCAAGGATGAGCCGGCTATACGAAAAATACCGAAACGAGATCATCGCCGAGCTCCAGAGAGAACTGGGGATTTCGAACCGGATGGCTGTGCCGCGTCTGGAAAAGATCGTCGTCAACATGGGAGCGGGCGACGCCATTCAGAACATCAAACTCCTGGATATGGCCAGGACGGAGCTGAGCCTCATTACCGGGCAATGGCCTGTCATCAGCCGCGCCCGGAAATCGATCTCGGCCTTTAAGCTCCGCAAAGGTCAGGCGATTGCCTGCTTTGTCACGCTGCGCGGCCGAAGGATGTACGAATTTTTTGATCGGTTAGTCAATATCGTTCTCCCCCGAGTTCGGGATTTCAAAGGGGTATCGCCTCGGTCGTTTGATGGCCGTGGCAATTATACCCTGGGTCTTCGCGACCAGCTCGTTTTTCCGGAGATCGATTATACAAAGGTCGAGCGGTCGCGTGGCATGAACATCACGATCGTGACTTCGGCTAAGAATGACCGGGAAGCCTTAGCCCTGTTAAAGAAATTGGGCATGCCTTTTCGGGAGGCTTGATTAAGGAATAAAGGAAGGATAACGTGTCGAGAATATCTTCGATGGCCAAGTACTTGCGTGAGCCTAAGTACGCTGTCCGGAAAAAAAGGCGGTGCCGGATTTGCGGCCGTCCCAAGGGCTACTATCGGAAGTTTGACATGTGCCGACTCTGTCTCCGCGAGTTAGCCCTCAAGGGGGAGATTCCTGGGCTCATCAAGTCGTCCTGGTGAGGTGGCTGAAAGGAAAAGAGCCATGAGTCAGATGGACCCGATTGCCGATATGCTCACCTGTCTCCGCAACGCCGTAAGCGTGAAAAAGAGGGATGTGACGGTGCCCTCGTCCCGGCTCAAAGTGGAGATCGCTAAGATTCTCAAGGAGGAGGGATACATCCGGAATTTCAAAGTGATCGATGATAACAAGCAGGGTCTTTTGAATATCGTCCTCAAGTATACCGAGGATGGCCAAAGCGTCATTTCTGGATTGCGTCGAGTCAGCCGGCCCGGTTGCCGTCTCTTCTGCACACGAGATTCCATCCCCAAGGTGCTGGACGGGCTCGGCATTGCGATCATTTCCACCTCCAAGGGCATCATGACAGGAAAGAAATGCGAGGCCGAGGGAATCGGGGGAGAGATTTTATGTTACATCTGGTAAACAAAGGATAAGCGGAGCAGGAAGATGTCGAGAGTAGGGAGAAAAGCGATTGGCGTTCCCGACAATGTCAAAGTGACCATCCATGCAGACAAATTGGAGTTTGAATCGCCGCGAGGAAGGCTTGAATCCCCTCTCTTTCACGGGATCAAGGCTCGGTTGGACGACCGCCGACTTTACTTCGAGCGCGCTGACGACAGTCCAGAGCAGCGGGCTTATCATGGATTGGCCCGAAGCTTGGCTCAGAATGCGATCATCGGCCTCACGACGGGGTTTACCAAGCAGTTGGAGATTGTTGGCGTTGGGTATCGGGCCAAAGTGGACAAGGATACACTGGAGCTAAGCCTCGGATATTCTAAGCCCGTTCTTTACAAGATCCCGGCAGGAATTGAGGTTTCGGTCGAGAAGGCGACCCTCATCACTGTCCACGGGATCGACAAGCAAAAAGTCGGTCAAGTGGCGGAAGAAATCAAAAGCTTCCGTCGGCCTGATCCTTACAAGCTCAAGGGTATTCGTTACGTAGGGGAGCGGCTGATCAAGAAAGAGCGGAAAGCGGGGGTGAGCGGTGCATAAGGACAAATCGGAACTCAAGAAGAAAATCAAAGTGAGAATCCGTCGACGCATCCGCGCCAAAGTGCGGGGAACTGCGGACAGGCCGAGGGTTTTCGTCTTCAAGAGCAACCGTTATGTTTATGCCCAGGCCTTGGATGATGATGCCGGTAGGGTGCTGGCCGCTGCCTGCACTCTCGAGAAGAGTTTTAGGCAGAAGAATAGCAATACCAAGAACAGGGAGGCATGCCAGGCTCTCGGGAAAATTCTGGCTGAGCGGCTCAAAGAGAAAAAAATCGACAAGGTCGTTTTTGATCGAGGGGTCTACCCCTATCATGGCCGGGTTAAAACGTTCGCCGAAACATTGAGAAAGGAGGGGCTGACCTTTTAGCCCAGGGCGCATGAGGAGGTAAGGAGGAGCGAAGTGGAAGAGCAAATACCGAAAGAAGCTCAGAGCGAAGAAATCCAGGAGCAGGAATTCAAGGACCAGGTAATTTCCATTCGGCGAGTGACGAAAGTGGTTAAAGGTGGCAAGAACCTGAGCTTTTCTGCGCTGGCGGCGGTGGGGAATGAAAAGGGCTTGGTCGGCGTGGGAAAAGGCAAAGCCAGGGAGGTTCCCCAGGCCATCGCCAAGGCTGTCGAGAACGCAAAGAAACGCCTCATCCAGGTCCCTCTGGCTGGGACGACAATCCCCCATCTTGTCCGGGGTGAGGATGGCGCGGGGATAGTTGTTCTCAGACCCGCCGCTCCTGGCACAGGCGTCATTGCTGGCGGCGCTGTCCGCGTAATCGTTGAGCTGGCCGGTATCAAGGATATCCTGACGAAATCTATCCGGAGCAACAATCCCTTTAGCGTGGCCAACGCGACGTTAAAGGCTTTAAAAAAGCTGCGCAGCCCGGCGGAAATTTCCCAGAAGCGGGGCAAGACAGAGGAGTCGATATGGCAGTGAAAAGGGGCAAAGAAGGTCGCCGAGAGCCAGAACGCGAGATAGAGATTACGCTGGTTCGGAGTCTCATCGGATGTTCTCCGGCTCAGCGTGAGGCAGCCAAGGGGTTGGGGCTGAGGAAGCTCCATTCCTGTGTCATCCGACCAGACAAGCCGGAGATTCGAGGCCTCATCCGGAAGATTCCCCACTTGATCAAGGTGGAGGTGAGGGAGAAAAAATGGACTTGAGCAAATTGCAGCCAGCGCCTGGTGCACGGGAAAAGGGCCGCCGCAAGGGAAGAGGCCCGGGTTCGGGAAGGGGAAAGACAGCCGGCCGGGGCCATAAAGGCCAGAAATCGATCGCCGGTTATTCACGGAAGAGAGGCTTCGAGGGAGGGCAGATGCCCATCCATCGTCGACTTCCGAAGCGAGGCTTTACCAACATCTTTCGGACGGAATTCACCGAAATCAACCTCGACCAACTAAATAAGATTCCATCTCTCGAAATCGGACCGCAGCATTACCTTGAGGCGAGGTTGATTAAGAAGGTAACCGAACGGGTGAAAATTCTCGGCCGGGGCGAGCTCAGTTCAGCAAAGAAAGTAACCGCCCATAAGTTTTCTCAATCGGCTCGAGAGAAGATCGAGAAGGTAGGCGGTCAAGCCATCGTCATGGGGAGTTAAAATGCTCCAGAGTATCCGAAACATTTTCAGCATTCCCGAGCTCAGGAAGAGGGTCATCTTTACACTCCTCTTGCTGGCGGTTTATCGGATCGGCGCCCAAATCCCGAATCCAGGGATAAGCGCCGAGGCTCTGGCGGAATTCTGGCAAGCTCAGAAAGGCACCATTTTTGGGTTCATTGACCTCTTCTCGGGCCGGAACATGTCGCGGATGACCATTTTTGCCCTGGGGATAATGCCTTACATCTCCGCATCCATTATCTTGCAATTGCTCACCGTTGTCTGGCCCTATCTGGAGAGGTTGTCCAAAGAGGGGGAGCTCGGCCGCAAAAAAATCACCCAATATACACGCTACGGCACCCTCTTTATCTGCTTGATCCAGTCGGCCGGGATCAGCGTTTTCCTGGAGAGCCTGCGCAGTCCCGGCGGCGCCCGAATCGTGCCTAGCCCTGGCTGGGGGTTTAAATTCCTGACCGTGCTAACCCTGACCACGGGCACGGTCTTTATCATGTGGCTGGGAGAACAGATTTCTGAGCGGGGGATTGGCAATGGCATTTCGTTGATTATATTTGCCGGAATCGTCGTTGATTTCCCGCGGGGCATCAATAGCGTCGTCTCGGGCCTGAGGACGGGTAACATGGACCCCCTGCGTTTGATTTTCCTTCTCCTCCTGATGATATCCGTGCTGGCCATCATCGTTTTCGTCGAGAGAGGCCAACGTCGCATTCCTGTTTCCTACGCCAAAAGGGTCATCGGACGCCGAGTCTACGGGGGCCAGAGCACGCATTTGCCGCTTCGGGTCAACACGGGCGGCGTCATCCCGATCATCTTTGCTGCTTCCATCATCACTATCCCCCAGACTATTGCCACGATGTCCCATGTTCCCTTCCTCCAGTCCATCGCCCAACAATTCAACATCGGGATGCCCCTTTACAATATCTTCTACATTGCCGCCATCATCTTTTTTACCTATTTCTACGTCTCCATCGTGTTTAACCCTGTCGATGTCGCCGATAACCTGAGAAAATACGGCGGCTTCATCCCGGGTATCCGACCGGGCAAGAACACTTCGGATTTTATCGACACGACGCTTTCCCGGATCACCCTGATTGGCGCTATTTATCTGGCGGCGATTGCCATTCTTCCCGAATTCTTGATCACGGGCATCAAAGTGCAAACGCTTCCCTTTATCGGCGATTTTCTGGAAGCCAACCTGCCCCGTTGGTTTACCCAGGGTTTGAATGTCGATTTCTATTTTGGCGGGACTTCCATTCTCATCGTTGTCGGTGTGGCCATGGACACCCTCCAACAGATCGAAGCCCAGTTGGTGATGCGGCATTATGATGGGTTCATGCGGCGAAGCCGCATCCGAGGGAGAAGAGGATGAGGATCATTCTTTTCGGCCCGCCCGGGAGCGGCAAAGGGACCCAGGCCGAGCTGATAGAAAAGTCCTACGGCTTCCCCAAGATATCGACAGGCGATTTGCTCCGCCAAGCCGTTCGAGACCGAACGCCGCTCGGCCAAAAAGCTGCCCACCTGATGGGTCAGGGAAACCTGGTCAGCGATGAAATCGTCGAAGAGATAGTTCGAGAGAGAATCCAAAGCCCCGATTGTGAGCGGGGATATGTGCTCGATGGCTTTCCGCGGACGCTTGAGCAGGCCAGAAGCCTGGAGCGAATGGACGGCTGCCGGCCTGAGGTTGTCATCGAACTTGCGATCGAGGAGGAAATCCTTGTCGACCGACTCTTGAGGCGACGTGTTTGCTCCCGTTGCGGAGCGATTTACAACCTCGCTCTCCAGCCCCCCCAAGAAGAAGGAAAGTGTGATCTCTGCGGGGGGAACCTCGTCCAGCGGCCGGATGATAACGCCGAGATCGTGCGCCAAAGGATGAAGGTTTACCGGGAGCAGACCGAGAAGGTGAGGGATTTCTATGTTCATAAGGCTGTCTACCGGAAGGTGGACGGCACCGGGAGTGTCGAGGATGTTTTCAGCCGGATTCGACTTGTCCTCGACGGAGAGCTGGCGAGGATAGGGCAGGCAAGGGCAGGGCAATGATCATCTACAAGAGTGAAGGAGAGATCGAGCTAATGCGCCAGAGCAGCCAGATTGTGGCCCGGATCCTGACTGAGCTCGAGGCTATGGTCAAGCCCGGCCTCAAGACGAAAGAGCTCGATAGTTTCGCGGAAACGAGAGCCCTCGAGCTTGGAGCTCGACCAGCCTTTAAAGGATACCGCGGCTATCCGGCTTCCCTTTGCACCTCAGTGAACGAGGAGATCATCCATGGCATTCCCTCGACGCGAGTGTTGCAGGAAGGAGACATTCTCAGCTTGGACTTCGGGGCTTTTTTTGAGGGTTTCTATGGAGATGCGGCCATCACCGTTCCTGTGGGCAGGGTCAGCCCTTTGGCGGTGAAACTCATGGCCACGGCGGAGGAGGCTTTTTATCAAGGCATTGACCAAATGAGGATCGGGCGTCGACTTTCTGATATTTCCCATGCTATTCAGAGGTACGTCGAAGGCCAGGGGTTTTCGGTCATCCGGTCGTTCGTCGGGCATGGAATCGGATTTTCCTTGCATGAAGAGCCTCAGGTGCCCAACTTTGGGCCTCCCGGTCGGGGTCCGAGGCTCCGTCAGGGATTGACTCTGGCTATCGAGCCGATGATTGCGGCCGGTGACTGGCATGAGGAGGTCCTTGAGGACGGCTGGACAGCCGTGACGAAGGACCGAAGTCTGGCTGCCCATTTTGAACACACCGTCGCTTTGACAGCCCGGGGAGTTGAAATTTTGACGCTTCGCGAAGGTGAAAAGGCTCGAGCCGTGACTCATGAGGTGGATCGGTATGCCTAAGCAGGATGTTTTTGAAGCCGAAGGGGTGGTCATCGAGACCCTTCCCAATGCGATGTTCCGGGTCGAGCTGGCGAACAAACATCGGATCTTGGCCCATATCTCGGGCAAGATGCGCAAGCATTTTATCCGGATTCTTCCCGGGGATAGGGTGCTGGTCGAGCTTTCTCCCTATGACCTGACCAAGGGGCGCATTACTTACCGTTTTAAATAGAGGATGAACCGATGAAAGTCAGAGCTTCGGTAAAGAAGATTTGCCGGAACTGCAAGATTGTCCGGCGCAAAGGAAACCTCCGGGTGATCTGCTCCAACCCGAGGCATAAACAAAGACAAGGCTAAAGAGGAAACCATGGCCAGAATCGCAGGTATAACTCTTCCCCCGGAAAAAAGAATCGAGATTGGGTTGACCTATATTTTTGGCATCGGCCGGTCGAAGTCCAATCAGATTCTCCAAGAAGCCAAAATCGATAAAAACAAGAAGGTCAAGAACCTCACCGAGGATGAGGTGAACAAGATCCGACAGATTATCGAGAAGAGGGAGAAAATCGAAGGGGACCTCCGCAAGGAAATAGCGATGAACATCAAGCGGTTGATCGATATCGGCTGCTACCGGGGCCAGCGACACAAGAGGAAGCTCCCCGTCCGCGGCCAGCGAACGAGGACGAACGCTCGAACGAGAAAAGGGCCGCGCGGTCACGCCATCAAAAAAATAAAGGCGCCGACAGGCTAATCAGGAAAGAGGGAGGCGATGGCTAAAGCAAGAACAAAGAAAAAAGTCAGGAAGGATGTCGGGTTTGGAGTGGCGCACATTCAGGCGACTTTCAATAACACCATCATCACCATTACCGACCACGATGGCAACACCCTTTGTTGGGCCAGTTCGGGAACGGCCGGCTTTAAGGGCGCCCGCAAAGGGACCCCTTTCGCGGCGCAGTTGGCCGCCAAGGAAGCCTCGACGAAAGCTCGAGACCTTGGCGTTAAGTATGTGGATGTTCGGATCTCCGGTCCAGGCTCGGGACGAGAATCGGCCATCAGGGCTCTCCAGGCGGCGGGGCTGGAAATCAAATCCATCCGCGATGTCACGCCGATCCCCCATAACGGCTGCCGGGTGCCCCGCCGGAGGAGAGTCTAAAGAACGGATTCGCGCAAGGAGAGATGGAAATGGCAAGATATGGACAGGCTGTTTGCCGGCAGTGTCGGGTAGAACGGACAAAACTCTTTCTTAAGGGAGACAAGTGTCTTTCGGAGAAATGCCCCGTCGAGCGACGTGCTTATGCCCCTGGACAGCACGGCCGGGCGCGGAAGAGGATCCTGGGCTATGGCATTCAGCTCCGGGAAAAGCAGAAGCTGAAGAGGTATTATGGCATGACGGAGCGTCAGTTCCGGCTGTTTTTCAAGCGGGCTGAGATGAAGAGGGGGATCACTGGCGAGAATTTGCTGACGATGCTCGAAAGACGGCTGGATAACGTCGTCTATCTCATGGGCTTTGCCAGCTCAAGACGACATGGTCGCCAGCTTATCGGTCATGCCCATTTTTCCGTGAACGACCAGAAAGTGACTATCCCCTCCTATTTAGTGAACGAGGGCGACGTCATTTCCTGGCGGCCCCGGTCAGCCCAGCGGTCGAGTCTGAAAGAGCTGGTCGAACGGAACAGGAACAAGACGATCCCGAACTGGATTGAGATGGATTGGGACAACCTCCGCGGCAAGATTGTTTCTCTGCCCAAGCGCGAGGATGTCACCATCCCGGTCGAAGAACACTATATCGTTGAGCTCTATTCCAAATAAACGCATCTGAGCCCTGAGCTCAGAGGAGGAGAAAGGATGGAAGTGAAGTTTCAAAGACCAAAATTCCTGGAATGTGATTATGATAGCCTGACAGATAAGTACGGACGCTTCTGGGCCCAGCCCTTTGAGCGCGGCTATGGTGTTACTGTCGGAAACGCCCTGCGCCGCGTTCTTCTGTCGTCAATTCCTGGCGCGGCTATCACCGCTGTCCGCATCCACGGCGTCCTCCACGAGTTTTCGACAATCCCCGGCGTCGTCGAGGACGTTACCGACATCCTCCTCAACCTGAAAAGTATCCCTTTGAAGCTGCGAGGAAACCAGACGAAAAAAATGACGCTGAAGGTGGAGGGACCGAAGGAAGCCAAAGCCTCCGATATCGCCCATGACCAGGATATCGACATCCTCGATAAGGACATCCATATCGCTTCCCTGGACCGGGATGGCCGGCTGGACATGGAAATGGTCGTCAAGAATAATCGAGGCTACATCACCGCCGACCAGAACTCAGATGAAGACCTGAGTGTCGATTATATTCCCCTGGACTCTTCCCATTCGCCCATCAAGAGGGTGAATTATCGAGTCGAGCCGGCTCGAGTGGGCAAGCGCATCGATTACGAAAACCTCACCCTGGAAATCTGGACGACGGGTGCCATTTCTCCTCCAGAGGCGCTTTCCCAGGCCGCCAAGATCCTTCGCGACCACTTGGCTATTTTCTTGAATATCGTCGACGAACCGTCAGAAAGAGAGCCCCTCATCTCCAAAAAGGAGATTCCCTTCCTTTCCCAGCTCGACGTCCTTCTCAAGCCCATCGAGCACTTGGAGCTTTCGGTTCGCTCTTCGAACTGCCTCAAGTCGGCTGGCATCGAGCGGATCTACGAGCTCGTCCAGAAGACAGAAGAAGAGCTGCTCAAGACGAAGAACTTTGGCCGAAAATCTTTGGCTGAAATCAAGGATACTCTCTCCAACCTCAACCTCGGCCTGAACCTCGACCTCCACCCCAAGCTCTTGGAGAGGATTCGGAGCGAACTCCAAGAAGAAAAGAAGCGAAAGGAGCCGGGTGAATGAGGCACCGCGTCAAAGGAAGAAAACTAAGGCGACCGACCGCCCATCGGATGGCCATGTTGCGCAACCTGGTCACATCATTCTTGGAGAAAGAGAGGATCAAGACAACGCTGGCCAAAGCCAAGGAAGCGCGGCCGCTGGCGGAGAAGATGGTTACGCTGGCTAAAAAGGGAACCCTGACCGCCCGTCGCCAGGCTCTCGCTTTTGTGCGTAAGGAAGCCGTGGTGACCAAGCTTTTCGACGAGCTTGGACCCAGGTTTGCCGAAAGACCGGGAGGCTATTCTCGGATTGTCAAACTCGGCCTCCGGGCTGGCGATGGGGCTCAGATGGCCTTGCTCGAACTCGTCGGCTCAGAATACAAGAAAAAAGAAAAAAAGAAAAAGAAAGAAAAGGCAGCAAAGAAAGGTTGATCGAAGGGGGAGGTCAGTTTCGGGGGATGACGAGCAACCGCTGGCCAGGGTAAATCGTCGCCTCAGCGGAAAGTCCATTGAGCTGAAGAAACTCGTCTAAACCCATCGCGAACTTCCGGGCAATGCTGTAAAGGGTGTCACCAGGCTGGACAGTATAGGTAGTTCTTTCACCCGGAGGATAGTCGGGAGAGGAATTGGCTTGGCCAGAAGTCGCCGTGAACCTGCGGCCAGGAATTCTTAGCCTCTGGCCAGGCCGGATGATATTCACGTTACGAAGGCCGTTAGCCCGGACAATGGCCGAAACCGTAGTTCGGTATCTCTTGGCGATCGTCGACAGCGTTTCTCCCGGCCGAACGGAGTGCCACTGGTACTCAGCTTCGGGTGGTATCCAGCGGGGGAGATTATTCACGGCAAGAAGGGCTTTTTCTTTGTAGCCGGGGGGGAGACGAAGCTCGTATTCATAGCCGGGCGTGGAGTCGAACCTGAGCTCAGGATTGAGGAAGGTGAGTTCAGCGACATCGATGCCGAGCGAATGGGCCAAGGCGGAGAGCTTGCAGGGATGGTTGATGGTGATGGTTTCAAACTGGAGAGGCGGATAGGGCTCGGGGAGGCTCATCCCGTATTTCTCCGGGTTCTTGATGATGAGCAGGGCAGCAATAAACCGGGGGACGAAACGAGCCGTCTCGTAGGGGAGCTGTCGGTAGAGGTCCCAGAAATTGTCCAGGTAGTCGATGCGCTGGGTTCGGATGACGTTCTGGACGCGAATTTCGCCGCAATTATAGGCGGCCAGCGCCGTCGTCCAGTCGCCGAAGAAGGAGTGAAGCTCGGCTAAGTACCTGACGGCGGCACGAGTCGACTTGAGCGGGTCCATCCTCTCGTCGACCCAGCGGTCCCGCTTGAGACCAAATCGGTAGCCGGTTGAGGAGATGAATTGCCAGAGCCCGAGGGCGCGGGCTTTGGAGAGAGCTTTGACCTTGAACCAGCTTTCGATAAGGGGGAGCCAGCAGAGCTCCTCCGGGAGCCCCTCCTTTCTCAATTCTTCGAGGATCATCTCTCGGTAGAACCCGGACCTCATGTAAGCTTCTTCGAAGAATTTCCTTTCCTTTGTTTGGAAACTCAAGATCTCGTCGTTCACATCTTTATTTTCAACCAAGGGAATCGTTTTATGATTGTCGCCGATGACGAGCAAGCGAGAGGCGTAAATTTGCTGGATTTTTTGGGCAATGAGCAGCCGGAGGTCGTTCTTGTCCTGAGTGAGAGGGGAATCCGGTGGCAATTGGGCCCTGGCGACGAGGGTATAAGCTTCATCGAGGGCTTGAAGGGCCGCCTCCCGTTCTCCTCGTTCCCATATTGCTACAGCTTCCTGGTAAACGGCTAAGGCCTCTTCGAGGAGAGAAGGACCTTCCTCCTTCTCCGGAGAAATTTCCTTATCTTCCTCTTGGAGCAGAGCTTCAGCCTTCATTTCCTTGGCCAGTTCTGGCTTAGCTTCAGGCGAAGCGGGAGACGGGGAAGGAGAGGATTTCGCATCGGTCGATGGGGTGGCGACAGAGGAAGGGGTACCCTGGGCCGGCGGCGGAGAGGAGGGCAGAGGAGAGATTTTTGGCGGCTTCTTGGAAGAGCAGGACCAGAAGAGGAGGGCTATCCCTATGGCCAGAACATAGCCCGCCTTTTTTCCTATTTTCATCTCCAAGAAGCACTTTTATACCATTTTGGGGGGAAGAGGTCAACCTTTTTCCCCTCTTTCTTGCTCAGCCTGTTTCCTGTGCCATTTCCAGGCGGTCTCGATGATGGTGGACAGGGAAGAATGCGGAGAGGTCCAACCAAGGACCTGTTCAGCTTTGTCCTTGGAAGCGAGGAGGATGGGCACATCCCCCTGCCGGCGGGGCCGCGGTTGGTAATCGACGCATTGACCGGTCACTTTTTCCACGGCATGAATAACTTCGAGGACCGAATACCCCTGATTTGTGCCCAAATTGAAAATGTCGCTTCTTTCCGTGTCGATGAGCCGGCGGAGGGCCAGGACATGGGCTCTGGCCAAGTCAGTAACATGGATGTAGTCCCGGATAGCTGTGCCATCGGGCGTGGGGAAATCCTGCCCGTAGAGATAGAAAGCTTTTTTTCGGCCGAGAAGAAAAAGAAGGAGGTTAGGGATGAGATGAGTTTCGGGGTCGTGCATCTCGCCCAACTTTCCCTCCGGGTCCGCTCCAGCCGCGTTGAAATAGCGCAGGGAGATGTATCTCAGTCCGTAAGCATTTTCATAATCCCTGAGGATTCTTTCGATGAAAAATTTAGAGTGTCCATAGGGGTTAACGGGGTTCAAGGGGTGTGATTCCGGAAGTGGAATCTCCAGGGGAATACCGTAGACAGCGGCGCTTGAGGAAAAGATGAGTTTTTTAACCCCCGCCTCCAGCATAGCCTCGAGGAGGTTAAGGGTCGAAAGAAGGTTATGGCGGTAGTATTTATGCGGATCGACATAGGATTCGCCGACCTGGATGAGGGAAGCAAAATGAAGGACCGCACCGATGGAGTGGCTGCGGAACACAGACTGGATGGATTCTTTGTCCAGAAGGTCCGCCAGGATGAATTCGCCGCCCATGAGAAGCTGTTTTTTTCCTGTGGAAAGGTTGTCGAGGACAACAACCGGGTAACCCTCAGCGAGGAGTTCTTTGACCGTATGGGAACCGATATAGCCTGCTCCGCCACAAACGAGGACCTTCATTTTTTCTCCCGCTGGAGGAGGTGCCGGGCAGCTTTCAACCCCTCGGTCTTGGTTTCAAAAGCGCCATCCAGCTGAAGCTCGTAAAGGTGGCGGAGGATTTTCCCCATCTCCGGACCCGGCGCAACCCCCATGGGGATGAGGTCTCGACCCATGATGATGGGCTTGATACTTTCCCGACTGATGCGGAGGGCCTCGAATTTTTTGAGCAGCCACTGGGCCTGTCGGTCAAGCTTGCGGACGAGGCTTTCTTTCCGACCAGCGCGATCGGCTGCATCCAGATAGACCAAGAGTTCAATCTCTCCCCCTGTTTCGGCGGCGAGCCGGTTGAAAGCTTTCTTGGTCACAGCCGCCCGATTCTGCCACAGTTCCGAGAGGCGATGGTGAGTTCGGATGAGGATGGGGACCATCTTGCGCAGGTTATATCCGTTCCAGGAAAAGATGCGAAAGCGGGCCAGCACCTTCTTGGCGATTTTCTCGCTGACAAAGTCATGGCCATTGTTGGTGATGACCATCCGGCCTTTCTTGTATTCCCATTGGGCCGTTGCCGGTTTGCCGACATCGTGGTAGAGAGAGGCCAGGAGGAGGCAGAGTTTTTTCTCGGCCGGCAGGCTGACGGTGTCGGCGATGCTTTTCGCTTGGTCAACGGTGAGAAGGGTATGGTGCCAGACGGTGTGATGGCCGAACCTGTCCTTCTCTGGATGAAAGACGGAATCCTGGATGGAGAGAGTCAATCTGGAGAGCTCCGGGAAGAGCTGACGCAGAGCTCCCAGCCGAAAGAGCTCTTCCAGCCCGACCGAGGGCCTGGGAGAAAGGAGAAGAATCTTGAAAATCTCGTCGTTGATTCTCTCAACGCTCAGGTTCTGGAGGTTAATCTCTCGAGCAATTTCGTAGATAGAGGGGTCAACCGAAAACCCCAGGACAGAGGCGAATCGAGCCGCCCGGAGCACCCGGAGCGGGTCCTCAGGGAATGCGCTGGGGTTGGTAAGACGAAGGCGTTTGGCCTTGATATCCTCGAAGCCACCAAAGGGGTCGATGAGAAGGCCATCCTTGAGGCGGATGGCCATGCTATTACACCGGAAATCACGCCTCTCCAGGTCCTTTTCCAGGGGTAAATTGGGGTCAGCCGAGATGAGGAAATCCTTATGACCTCGCCCTGGGGATGAGGCGGGACGGGGTGCATCTTTTCGGGGCAGAGCGATATCGTACGTCTTGTGGTTAATGGTGAACTTGATGATGCCAAAGCTCTTACCGACCAAATCGACTTTGCCCAAGGGGCTAACCCGGCGGATGATCTCTTCGACATCGTAGTGCCGAACGAGGATATCCACTTCTTCGGAGGGAAAGCCCATGACCAAGTCGCGCACGTATCCACCGACAGCATAGACGTCTCCACCGAAAAGGCGGACAAAGAGGGCTCGGTGATGGAATTGGGGGTAGAACTTCATCGTCTTTTTCACTTTTTTCTTATCTTACCATACTATTTTATCATACCTGCCGCTTTCTTCTCATCGAGGACGACGCGAAGCCCTGTGTATTCGAGAGGTGGAGGAGAGGGCGAGGACAAGCGGTCGTTGGGGGTGACGGCGCAAAGCCCCATGGCTTTTCCCTCCCCCTTTTCGTCCTCCGCCCATTCCGCTGCATTCCCACCCAAGCCGAAGACGAGGGGCTCGGAGGAAGAGATGCTCCGCTCTACGGAGACGAGCAGAGGGACGGGGCCGGGAATCTCTTTGATCACTTCGAGCAGGAGTTTGGTTTCATCAGGGGTGGGCGAGTAGCCGGCCCAGAGGTCGAGCGTGTTTTCGCTTTTTCCGGCGTGCTTGGCCAGCTTCTCCGCCTCGGATGAAGTTGGGAGGCGGAAAGGCTGACCGGTGATGTCCTTCAGCCACCGAACGTAGGCCCTGGCCTTCTCCAAAGGTACGCCAGTCACGGGATAATTTTCCGTGCCCGGCTCATAGGAATAGCTCGGGTCAAAGGCTGCCCACTGGGCTCTGGTGACCTCGAACCGACCCACGCTTAGCCCTTCCACCTTAACGGTCTCTGGGATGAGGCGACCCTCATGGCTGAGGCCAAAAAGCCGGCCGACTTTGGCGATGGCCTTCATCTTGAGGGCGACATCAAGAGGCGAATCCTCCTTCAGGACTTCGGGAACGAGTTTTTCGGTGGCGAAAAGATAGCGGTCGAACCAGGCTAGCTCTTCCTCTATTTTCCGGAGCTGGTGGGTAAGCTTGCGCAGGCCGTGCGGTTCTCCAGGGAAAATGAGGAAGCGCACGGGTGCTTTCCCGATTTGCTGGAGGGCCCGGTAATACTCCCAGCCCTGGCCATAGGGCACATTCGTATCCTCTGTGCCGTGGAAGATAATGGTTGGAACCTTCATGTCCTTAAGGTGGAAGAGCGGCGATTTGGCGATATAATGCTCGAGCTCATCCCAGGGAGCCCCTTTGAAATAGTAGTTGTCGAAGCTCACCCCGAAAGCGCAGTTCCCATAGTCGGAGATCCAGTTCACATCAGCGGCGCCAATGCCAGCGACCTTGAAGCGGTCGGTCCAGGTCGTCAGTCCCATGCTCAAGATGCCGCCGTTCGACCAGCCCATGGTAGCCAGCTTTGCTGGGTCGACGAGCCCCCTCTCGATGAGCCAGTCGATGCCGCTGAGGATGTCCGGGATTTCGAGCTCGTAATAGCGTCCTTTGATCGATTCGGCGAACTTCTGGCCGTATCCACCCGACCCGTGGTAGTTGGGCATCAGGACAAAGGCACCGCGCTGGGCGATGAGGTTGGGATAATAAGCATAGGATTCATCGAAGACATCCATGTCCACGCCCGTCGGGCCGCCGTGGATCATGACGACAAGAGGGTAGCGGCGTGACGGCTCGTAATCATGGGGATAATAAAGGATGCCCTCGATTTCTTCATCGAGAGCTCCTCGCCAGCGAATAACCTCAGCTCGGGCCATGGACTTTTTTTCCAAGTGACCGTTGAGACTGGTCAATTTTCGCTGGTGAACGAGGCGGTTGTCTATAACCTCAGCAGCGTACCACTGGGTAGGGGAGGAGGCTTTTGAATAGGCATAAACGGCACGATTTCCTTTTTTCTGAAGACGAAGTCCGTAGACGTAGGGATAGTGCTCTCCTTCGAGGTCCTTGTGGGAATAGGATTCGCCTTTCTTATAATAACGACGCCATTTAGGCCTGGCGCCATTCGCCAGGGAGGCGATAAAACCATCCTCACGGACTTCAAAGCCAAGATAGAAAAGCCCCAACTCCCAGGCGAGAGGGATTTCCCGGTGTGTTCGTGTCGCCAAGTCAAAATAGTAGAGGAAGTCGGCGCCGGGGCCTTCGTGGACGGGGTCGCTTGTCCTCGTCACCGTGAAGTAGAATCCATTTTCGTCAGCAGACCAGAAGAAACGGGATGGCTTAAAACTCGGGTCGGGGAAGATCTCGGTGGAAGAGCCGCTCTGGCGCTCCCATAGATAGAAACGCGGCTTCACTTTCTTGTCCACTTCATACCGGACGCTCTGGTTGTTTCGGGTGATGACCCATTTTTTCTGGGGCGAGAGGGCGAAGTCCGTTATCTGATCGGTGTTGAGAGTCAGGCGGGTCGTCTTTTTCTCCCTGATCTTATAACTGAACAGACGCTGAGGGGGCATGTGCTCCTGGTCCTCGGCGATGACAGAGGTGTCCTTTTTCTCCTTGGCGTTTCGTTCCCGCCAGCTCATCTCTTCGCGGGCGAGAAAAAGGATTTCTCCGTCGTCGACCCAGTCGAAAGCGATGACCCCGAATGTCAAGTCGGTCGCTTTCCAGGGCTCTCCCCCTTGGCGGTCGAGGACCCAGAGTTGAGCGCCTTGAGCCTCTTCCTTTTCTTCCTCTTTATCCTTGCGGGTGCTGAGGAAAGCTATCCATTTTCCCGATGGCGACCAGCGCGGGCTGAACTCACTCGCTGAGCCTCGCGTCAATTCGATGGTTTCTCCTTCGCGATCCAGAGGGCTGAGACAGAGATGTCGCACCCGGCTGTTCTTTTCTTTGTCCGGTGTCGTCTTCACCCAGATAACCAAGTTTCCATCGGGAGAAATGTCGAATTCGGAGGCGCTTTCCTGGAAGACAACGTCCTCGGCTTTCCAAGGTGGATTTGACCTTTCCTCTGGAAAGAGGGGCATGAAATAAAAAAGGACTAGCCAGGCCCAAAGCCAATCGATTTTTCTTTTCATCGTCGTTTCTTTCCTCCTTTCCCGTGGACCGGAGAATTGGAATGACCTATTATAGAAAGGGGAGTTTTTTTCTTCAAACGTGAGGGTAGCAAATCTTTAGGGGGGCGGCTCCAGGCCCCACGAGCTGACCCCTCATGTTTTGCTGCTCCGTTCAAACGTTTTGCTCTTGTCCTTTGCCTCTGGATAATGTATCCTTAAGATTTCTTATGGATGCAAAAATGAAGCTCCGACTTTCCGGCGGTGTCCTCCTTCTTTTGATGTTCCTTGGGCTCCAGGTTTTGGGAGCAGCGAAGAAAAATATTACGGTAAGCCTTGACAGGAAGGAAATCCGGGATTTGACCAGTCGAGGGCTTATCCTCGTTTTTTTTCTCAAAGTGGCCAACTCCTCTTCTTCTCCCTTTTACCTCGAGCAGGCGGATTACCGGGTTGTCGTTGAAGAAAAGGATTATTTTAGCCTGAAATCATCTCTGGATGAGCCAATCCTTGTTCCTCCCGGCGGCGAAACCTCTGTTTCCCTCCCCGTCAAAGTCACTTATGCTCTTCTTTTCGAGGCAGTGGGCGAGTTGGGGGAAAAATCGCGGCTTGCCTCTTATGTCACGGGCTTGATGATGTTCTCCGACGGAAGAAGAATCAGGGAGAAAGTGCCCTTTGCCTTTTCCGCCGACTTTCCCGTTTTTCAGGACTTGGGGGCTGAAATCCATCCACTTGAAGTTAATGCCCTTAGCCTTGGGGGAGCTGAGTTGACCTTTGCCTTCACCCTGAAAAACCCCAATAGCTTTGACCTGGAGCTCAACCGTTCCGTTTACCAGCTCAAGCTGGGGGGAAAGGTGGTGGCGGAGGGCTCGATCAGGGCAGGGGAGAGAATTGAGAGCCGGAGCGAAAAAAGGCTTTCCCTTCCCCTCATCCTGGATTTTTTTGAGCTGGGCCGTGACCTCCAAGCTGTCCTGGAGCGACCCGCGGCCGAGTGCGAGCTCGTGGCTGAGCTTGAGGCGAGCACAGTGTGGGGAGAGGTGAAGGTCGAAGTTTCGAAGAAGGAAGCTGTGGCTGTGGAAAAAAAAGGCGATGATCTCCGTCATCATCCCCACCTATAATAGGGCTTCTTTTCTCCGGGAGGCCATGGCCTCGGTTTTAGCTCAGGACGTCCTTCGACGGCCTCATTCCCCCGCCGACATCGAGGTTCTCGTCGTGGACGATGGCTCAGCGGATGCCACTCGGGAAGTGGCGCTTTCTTTTGGCGCCATCGTCCGCTATCAGCGTCTTCCCCACCGGGGCGTGAGTGCAGCCCGAAACGTCGGTCTTCGTCTTGCTCGGGGCGAATACATTGCCTTCTTGGATTCCGATGACCTCTGGCAGAAGGAGAAGCTGGCTGTCCAGTTAAGTTTTCTTCGTGCTTTTCCGGAGGCGATGGTCTGTTACACCGATGAAATCTGGATGAAAAACGGCCTCCGCCTCAACCCTCAGCTCAAGCACCAGAAGTTTTCTGGCTGGATCTTTGATAAGGTCCTCCCCCTCTGCCTTTTGAGCCTCTCTTCATGCCTCTTTCGCCGTCGTGTCTTCGAAGAGGTGGGCGATTTTGATGAGAGTTTCCCTGTCTGCGAGGATTATGAATTTGGAATCCGGTTGGCCTGGCGCTACCCCATTCACCTCATTCGCCGAGCGTTGATCATCAAGCGCGGCGGACATCCTGACCAGCTCTCGAGACAGTATTGGGGGATGGACAGGTTCCGAGTCAAGGCCTTGGAGAAAGCCTTAACCCTTCCTCTGGAGCCGTGGCAAAGGAGGCTTGTCGAAGCCGAAATCGTCAGGAAATGCATCATCCTGGTCAAGGGCTTCGAGAAGAGGCAAAATTGGGTGGAAGCGGAAAGATACCGCGCCAAAATCCAGAGGTACAGCCCCTCAGCCGTTTACCCTTTCTTTTAGAACCAATAATTAATTCCCAGCGATATCTGGTAGCCGCTGAGGTCGAATTTATCGAACCCCTCGAAGTTTTCTAAGGTGCCCTTCCCGAAGTTGTATTTGATTTCAGCCTCGAAGGCGATTCGTTTGGCGAAGGGAATAAGAATTCCGGCAAAGGCCTGGTAGCCTACGCTGAAGCGAGATTCGTCCCGAGCGTCGACGAGCTTGATTTTATAAACCGGAACATCCCCCACATCCGGGTCTTCGTAGACCCATTCGTCAGAGAAGTCGATCATGTCCCCTTGCATCCGGACATTCCAGATGTAAAGCGATAAGCCCGCTCCAAGGTAGGGAATTAACCCTGTCCGACGGCCGAAGGGGGTAAGTTTCAGGGACATCTGGATGGGGGTGATGGACACGTTGAACACATGGTTGATGAGGAACTCGCCTTCATAATCGCTGGGGAAGGCGAAATCCCCCTCGGCGAATTCGTATCCGACGTAGTCACGGTAGCTACCAACCTTGTTTTGACTGTAGCCTTCGATCCCCAGGCAAAAGCTTATCTCTCGGGTGACGAAGCGCTCGTAAACGAAGCCGAGCGTCGTGTTCTGGTAGTTGGACTTGGTGAAGGTCATCTGGTCAAACTCTGTCGTCCAGAGCTCACTCTGGGCTCGGGGAATGAAGTACCCGGCGCGGACGGAGATAGCGTCAGCTAAACCGACGACGGGAAGAAGAACGAGGATAAAACCCAGAATTCCTATCGATTTTCTCATCTTTTTCTCCTCCACTTAAATAAAGCAAGTTCTGTGCCAAATCTGGTCTATGGCTCTTCGAGGGGCAGCCCGGACCGCACGGTGTGTCCAAAATTGGTCAGCTGTCACCTTTTTTCCTTCGTTATCATCCCCCTTCTTATAAACCAAACGAGAGGAATTATCAACTCAGAAATCTACCGGGAGAGGTGAGTTGACTTCGCGGGTCCCGGCCACTACCATTTAGCCATGGAGTCGAGGATCATCCAGATCGACCCGGCCGAAGTGGAGCCGGAAAAGCTCGGCCTCATGGCCAGGGTTGTCTCGAGGGGAGGAGTGATGGCCTACCCTACCGAAACATTCTACGGACTTGGGGCCCACTCCTTGTTACCCGAAGCCTTGCGCCGAATCTTCTCCATGAAAAAGAGACCGGCGGGTCGAGCCCTTCCGGTCATTGTCTCCGACATGGACATGGCCAGGTCGATCATCCAGTCTTCGTCGCCCCTGTTCGAAGAATTGGCGAGCCTGTGCTGGCCGGGGCCTTTGACCCTCATCCTCAGAGCGGCTCCGCATCTTCCGGAGGAGCTCGTGGGGCCCGAGCGGACGATCGGCATCCGCCTCCCCGACGTGCCCTGGTTGAGGCATCTGGTCCGTCGAGTCGGGGCCCCTCTCACTACCACCAGTGCCAACATTTCAGGCAAGCGGGAAATTGCCTCGCCAAGGAGGGTTGTTCAGCTCTTCAGCGGTCGGGTTGACCTCATCGTCGATGGTGGCAGAACGCCAGGGCGTCTGCCCTCGACAGTACTCGACCTCACTTCAGGAAAAGCGAGGCTTGTCCGCCAGGGCGCCTTTCCTTTAGCCAAGCTCAGGAAATATCTGGAGATGCTCTGAGGGCTTGGGTTCTCTGGGAATGTTGACTGACTATTTTACCTTGGCGCCGGCGGGAACATCCCGGTCGAAGAAAGGGATAATTGCCTTCCCGCCAACTTCGGCAGCCAGAAGCATCGCCTGGGATTCGATACCCCGGATGACAGCTGGCTTGAGGTTGACAATGACGACGAGCTTCTTCCCGATGAGCTCCTCCGGGCTATAGGTGTCGGCCACCCCAGCTACCATCGTCCTTTTTTCGGCACCGATATCGACCTCGATCTTGAGGAGCTTGTCCGTGCCGGGGACGCGCTCGGCACGGAGGACCTCTCCCACCCGGAGGTCCATCCTCTTGAATTCGTCAAAGCTAATGGCATCCATTTTTTCCTCCTTTTTGCCCGGTGTCTCTTCTTCTCTTAGGAACTCTTCGAGAACCACTCTCGGGAAAAGGGGCTTCAAACCCTTCGGAATCTTGAGGCCTGGCTTGAGGCCATCGAATCGCAAGTCGGCGAAACGTGTTTCCTCGAGCGACTCCCGCCCGCCGAGCATCTCCCAGACCTTCTGGCTTGACTCGGGAATGACGGGGTAGAGAAGGTAGGCCACGCCCCGTATGGCCGCCGCTGCCTGGTAGAGTATCCTGGCCAATCGAGGCCGGGAGCCTTGATCGCGAGCCAGCTTCCATGGCTCGTTCTCGGCCAGGTATTTATTGACCGAATTGATGTAAACCCAGATTTCTTCCAGGGCCCGACTGATTGCGTAGTCCTCGAAGTGCTCAGCTACTCTTTCCCGGAGGGATTCGAATTCCTGCCGGATTTTCCTGTCGTTTTCTTTTTCTTCTTCGCCCTGTTCGATCACCCCACCAAAGTTGCCAACGATCATGGTCATGGTCCGATGGACGAGATTGCCCAGGTCGTTGGCCAAATCAGAGTTGACCCGGTGGAGGAACCCTTCATGGGAGAAGTTTCCATCAAGACCGATCGGGATTTCGCGGAGAAGGAAGTAGCGCAGAGGGTCGGCGCCGAACGTTTTCAGGATAACGTGGGGGTCGAGGACATTGCCCTTGGATTTCGACATCTTCGTCTCATCACGGAGCCACCAGCCATGACCGAAAACCGTTTTGGGGAGAGGAAATCCTGCCGCCATGAGGAAAGCAGGCCAGAAGATGGCGTGGAAGCGGAGGATGTCTTTGCCGATGAGGTGGATGGTCGCCGGCCAGAACTTCTCGAAGCGTGCCAAGTCCCAATCATAGCCGATGCCTGTCAGATAGTTGTGGAGGGCATCGAACCAGACATAAATGGTGTGCTCGGGGTCGTCGGGCACGGGGATGCCCCATTTGACGGTCGTCCGCGTGATGCTCAAGTCCTTAAGACCCTGCCGGACGAAGCTGACGACTTCGTTCATCCGGCTGGCCGGCCTGACGAAGCTCGGGTTTTTCTGGTAGAAATCGAGCAGGGGTTGCTCGTAGCGGGAGAGACGGAAGAAGTAGCATTCTTCGGCCACGAGGATGGCTTTCTTGCCACAGTCGGGGCATGTTTTCGAGCCGTCAGGCTCAAGGGGAACCTCGTCAGCGAGAAAATTCTCGTCCGAAACACAGTACCATCCCTGGTAAACTCCCTTGTAGATATCACCTTTTTCCTTGAGCCTGAGGAAGATTTTCTGAACGCTGCGCTCGTGGACGGGTTCGGTCGTGCGGATAAAAAAATCGTAGGAGATGTTGAGGGCTTGCCAGAGGTCCTTGAAGCGGCCGACCACGCTATCGGCCAGTTCCCACGGCTGGAGTCCCTTCTCCTGGGCTGCTCTTTCTATTTTTTGGCCATGCTCGTCTGTACCGGTGAGGAAAAAGACTTCTTTCCCGCGGAGCCGGTTGAAACGGGCCAGAGCGTCAGCAATGATGGTCGTATATGCATGGCCGATATGGGGAACATCGTTGACATAGTAGATGGGTGTTGTGACGTAAAAAGTTGGCTTAGACTTCCTTGCCACTCGATAAACCTCCTCGCATGAACATCATGGCCTCGGCTCGTGTTGGACTATGGGTCCGGAAGGAGCCACGGACGGCCGAGGTGACGGTCACCGACTTGGGCTTTTTAGGCCCGCGCATGGACATGCACATGTGCTCGGCTTCGATGACGACCATCACGCCGAGGGGCTTGAGGTGTTCGTCGAGGAGGTCAGCGATCTGCTTGGTCAGGCGCTCCTGGACCTGAAGCCGGCGCGACAGGCAATCGACGACTCTGGCAATCTTGGACAGCCCGACGATCCTCCCTCCCCGCGGAATGTAGGCGACATGGGCGACGCCGGCGAAGGGCAAAAGATGATGCTCGCACATGGAATAAAGGGGAATGTTCTTGATGAGAACCATCTCGTCGTGTTTTTCCTCTTGGATCACCCGGAGATGCTTGGCCGCGTTTTCTTTCGCCCCGCCCAGGATTTCCCGGAACATGCGGGCGACGCGCCGGGGAGTATCTCGCAAACCCGGCCTGGCCGGGTCCTCGTCAACTCCCTCCAGGACGAGCCGAATCCCTTTCTCAATTTTTTTCAGGTCCATCACTTTTTCCTTCCAGCGACGTCAGGACTTTTTCTGTCTTTTCCTCGAGTACTCACTGAGCGCCATCTGACTGATCACCTTGACCGGAATCTTCTTCTTTCGGGCGGCCTCCAGACAATCGCTGAATTCCGGCTGGACATTGATTTCTTCTCCACGGAGAGTGGCCACTTTGATGCCAATCTTCTCTCCCTGCACATGGACTTTCTCTACCTTCCTGGAGAGGACCCTTCTTTCGACAGGGAATATCCGGACGCCGATGGAGCTCGTTTCTCTGAAAATGGCCTCGACGAGCTCATCTATTTTACCAGCATCCGCAAGAAGGGTCAATTTACTGCCCGGCCGGCCTTTTTTCATGACCACCGGCGCGAGGTCAACGTCGAGAGCTCCGCTCTCCAGAGCCACTTCAGCAAAATGGGCCAGCAACTGGGGAGTGGCATCGTCCAGGTTGGTTTCGATTTGGAAAATTTTTTTCCGGGCGTTGAATTCTCTCTCCTCGCCATAGAATATTCTCAGAATATTGGGAAAGCCGTCGAAATCCTTTGTTCCCGCTCCATAGCCAATTTTCTCGTAGGCCATTTCAGGAAAGGGGATGAACTTTACTGCCCAGGTGGCCACGATGGCTGCGCCCGTTGGAGTCACGAGCTCCTCATCTGCCATGGCCGAATAGACGGGGACGTGTTTGAGGATTTCGGCCACGGCCGGCGGGGGAACAGGCAAGAGGCCGTGGCTTGTCTTGACCCAGCCCCTTCCCACATTGAGGGGGGAGGAGTAAACGCGGCTGACGCCAAGCTCCTCGGCCAGATAACAACATCCAAGGACATCGACAAGAGCGTCGTCTGCACCGGCTTCATGGAGATGAGCTTCTTCGAACGGATGGCCATGCACTCGAGCTTCAGCAGTGAAAAGGGTCTTGAACACGGCCAGAGCATTGTTCTTAACCCCCTTTGAAAACGAGCTCCCCTGAATGAGCGCTTCGACATCTTTGAAGCGGCGGGGGTGACGGCGCTTCAACGGCCGAACTTTAACGTCAACTTTAAGGCTGCGCAACCCGCACCGCTTGGTTTCGTGAACTTCAACCGTGACGGGAAGTTTCAGGGTGGCGATTTTCTCTTTGAACCGGGTTATTGGAAATCCCAAATCAAGGAGAGCGCCAAGAATCATATCGCCGCTCAGCCCGGCGCTTGCTTCCAAAAAAATGAACTTCACTCTCTCACCTTCATTTTTTTCAAGCGTTCTCTCGAAGCGCCGCATCCAGGGCGGGAAGAACTTCTCCTGCTTTCCCCCGGAAGGAGTACTGGGCAGTGGAAGAAAGGGGCGTATGGTCGGGGTTGATTTCGACAATGGTCGCCCCCGCTTCGGCGGCGACAAGAGGGAGGGAGGCAGCCGGGTAAACATAGGCGGATGTGCCGATGACGAACATGACCTCAGCCGCCGAGCTGGCGACATAAGCTTTCTCCAGGACATCCTGGGGAAGGGCTTCCCCGAACCAGACGACGTTAGGCCGGAGCAGACCGCCGCAAGAAGGGCAATGCGGTGGGATGGACACAAGAGGCGATTCGAGATGGTCGAAGATTGTCCCCTCCTCAGTGCAACGGACCTGCCAGATATTGCCATGGAGCTCGAGAATATTCTTAGAGCCAGCGCGGCGATGTAACCCATCAACATTCTGGGTGATGAGGACGAAAAAAGGGAATTCCTCTTCCCAGCGGGCGAGAACGAGATGGCCTGGGTTGGGGTCCTTTTGAGCGATGATCGTTCGGCGCCAGTCATACCATTCCCAGACAAGCTCGGGGTGGCGATGGAAAGCTTCAGGCGTGGCCAGTTCTTCGGCTCGGAACTGCTTCCACAGGCCATCCTGACCGCGGAAGGTGGGAATCCCGGATTCGGCTGAAATACCGGCTCCCGTGAGAATGGCCAGCCGCGGCTTCAACCGCAAGAGGGCGGCCACTTCTTTGAGCTCTTGGTCTTCCATTACCAGACAAAGGACGCCCATTAGCATACCCCAAAGGGAGAACCACTTCAAGTAAGCATCGAGACCAAAGTTTGCCGATAGCGAATTATCATCAAGCAAAAGTGCTTGCTCTTGTAACAAATTATCACGATAGCCAGTGCACCGGAGGGGTGGCGTGGTTCGGGGACTCCCCGCCGACCCGAGCGTTTGATGCCATGGGGAACAGGCGAGGGGTTGGGGTGAGAAAGCCCGTCGAAGCCTGAGCGGGCATGGTTTCTCGAGCGGAGCGAGAGAAGAGCGAAGGCTGAGTCGGAGCGAGTTTCCTCGCTGGGGAAACGAGCGGGCTTCGCAATCCCAACCCCGAGCCTGGCCGGGGGTGAACCACGACAGGACCCGTCACGTGTTTCCATGAGCAATTTCGGGGATTTGGGGCGAAGCTTGACTTGCCTGGACATAAATTATATATCAAAGGTCTCCTTTAGAGAGGAAGGATGAATTCG
>Ga0209102_1000360_pt1 | contig 30618 bp, 17 predicted proteins | sample ConPoolayeHmetaG_FD_185483 | JGI IMG/M metagenome (GOLD analysis project Ga0209102, IMG submission 185483) | Hot spring microbial mat communities from California, USA to study Microbial Dark Matter (Phase II) - Cone Pool mat layer H metaG... ...
CTTGTGGGCTCTAGTTACAACAATTTAGTTAATAATACCATGTATAATAATTGGTGGAGTTTCGGCGTTTATGGCAAAGAACTTGAACATTACATTAATTATGTTGATTCTTCAAACACTGTGGATGGCAAACCTGTGTGCTATATCATGAATTGCACTCAATTTAAAGTTAATTATGACGTAGGCTTTATTGCAATTGTAAACTCTTCTGATGGTCTTGTAACTGATTCTAAAATAAAAAAAAGTTATCAGGGCATTTTGATAGCATTTTCAGAAAAAATAACCTTGAATAATGTTGACCTAAGTGAAAATTTTGTTGGCATTTTCCTAATGAACTCTTCAAACAATATTATAACAGAGTGCAACGTTAGTGAAAATATTTTTGGTTTTTGGTTTGATAATGCGAACTTTAACAGGATTTACTTGAATAACTTTATAAAGAATGGAGATTTTATGTCTGTCCAAAGTTTTAATTATTTAGATGATGGTCCAACAAAAGGCGGAAACTATTGGGATAACTACTCTGGAACTGACTCTACTTTTGATGGTATTGGTGATTCCTCATATGAGGCTTATTCTGGAAACTTTGATCACTATCCACTTGTAGGCCTAATTCGCAAATTCAAGGCTATTGATCAACATTACGTGCTTGTCGTTTCAAACTCGACGATTGACAGCTTTAGATATTTCGACAATGAAACTCTTAGATTTGACTTATCTCCTAAAAACGATTCATACGGGTTTTTTAGAGTTCGTATACCTAAGGAATTGTTGGGTCCAGAAAATATTTCAGTCTTAATTGATAATGGGGCTCAAAATATTCTTTTTGCCAATTTTTCGATCTATGAGGATGATAGTTATCGGTGGATATATTTTTCCTATTCTGGCGCGTCGAAGAAAATTGAAATAATACCAGAGTTCTCGACAATTGGCTGTTTCGTGGTGTGTTTTTTTTTGATGTGTTTCAAGTTTATGTCTGAAAAATTAAGTAGGTACCTTAGAAAAAACCTTTAAAGTCAATTTTTGGGGCGTTTTCTTTTTTTCTTCTTTTTTTCTAAATATATACCGATTACAATAAGGCAGGTTCCAAATACCCCAGTTGCCAAAAAGACAAAATAGACTTGCGGCATGACCTTGATGAGAGGAGCAGCTTCAGACCATGATTCCGCAATTGTCAAGTATACCGGAGTATATATTTTATTGTCTGGGTTGTAGTTTCTGAATAGCACGATGTATTTATTACAGTTATCCAGTTTTTCGAAATAGAATGAATCTGTTCTTATTGTACCATTAATATAAGCAGATGCGTAAACTTTGTTTCTTTCCCATGCCTCTGGAAGAAAACCGTCAAATACTAAGTCAACCAATCCAGTTTCGTTGACTATGTGCATAAATATGTCCATAGGTATATTTTCATCACTGCTTATCCACCCGTATGCTTGATAATTCAACAGTCCTTCTTTGCGCAGTGTTACATTAAAGCCAATCCATCCTTCAGTGCTGTTAAATGGAGGCACATTCACTCTTCTGTTCACAACAGGACTATTCTCTCCTTCAACAAATGCGGGTATTTCTTTTCTACTGTAAACCTCGAATTCAGGAGCAATACCTGCAGCTATAACTGAACATATAAGCAGAACCAAGCCGATCCATTTCAAATACATTTCTGCATTTTCCCTTCTAAGATTGCTTTTTTACTTCATCAGCTTACGAGACAAAACGAGTGCAACTATGCCTATTAGGATAATACCTAAGCCCACAGGCAAAAATGTTGTATATGGTTTTTCAATTGATTCGGTTGTTTTATATAGCATTAAATAGGAAGGTGCAGACACTTGATGAATCCACGTCTTATTGTTTAAGTCTTTATCCCAGACATTTGGCGGGTCAAGTGTGCAGGTTAAATTATAGATTCCAGAGGTTGCGGCTTTTCCCAGTTGAATTACGTCTTCGCCCTGTATTTTGTCTGTTCTAGGAAAATTCTTGGCAATAATTATGGCTCCCTGTGGATCACTGAACCCAATTGAACTGTGGATACGCTGCCATGGATCCTGCAAAGATTCGTACAAGCTTTTGTTGAATGCTTCAAAGTAGTTGGGTAATAATGTTACTGTTCCTTTATAAGTATCCGTAACTAGAATAATTCTGATTAAGCTTTCATTTCCGTTTGAATTCCTGATGTGTACTTCAAGATATTTTACTTCTTGGTATGCTCCTGTTACATTTACAAGATAAATGTCAGGGGTGTAAATTGGCCAATCGATGCCATAGCGGAAACTGAATCCGAGTGTTTCGTTTTTCTCAAAATTCATGGCTATGCTCCATTGCTTTTGATTCTGAACGTGTGTAGAATTCTGTTTGAGGATTTGACTATTTGAAAATGAAATTAATATGAATCCTATGAGAATGGTAATTATGCTCAAAATTGATATGTATTTTCTGGTATTTCTCATCTCGCGCTACCCACTAATATTCTTTTTTTAGCGCATTCATAAACATTGCTAATATTGTCTTTACCTTTTATGGATGAGACAACAACAATAAATTTTAAGTGAAAAAATAAAAAGGAGGATGAGTCATATTTCATGGGCGCAGCAGCATGACAAACTTGTTCTCTTCAAGAAGGATTATGATATTAATTTTACTTTTTTTGGCAAGTGTTATGCTTTTCATTCCTGTTGGTTCAAGTTTAGGTTATGCTGAAATATACATAATTGTACCTGATGACTATAGCTCCATACAGTCCGCTATTTATGCAGCACCAGAAGGATCCACAATTTTAGTTAAGCCTGGAAGATATTATGAGCAAATAAAAGTTACGAAGCCTTTGAGGATAATCAGCTATGGAAACAACACTGTAATTGAAAATTTATCTGGTTCCAAAACAGTGGAAATTGTTAGAGGTGTCAACAATGTCGTTTTTGCCAATTTCCTCATAAATTCTTCTGGAGTAGCTTCCACTGGGCTTTATGTTGGCGGTCAAAACTGCAGAATTGAAAATAATACAATTGTAGGTCATAAAATTGGTTTATGCATGTATGATTCATCAGGTAATGTCTTGCGCAACAATCATATGTTCAACAACGATCTTAATCTAAAAGTGTGGGGTTTATTCCTATCACATTTTGTCCATGATATTGATGATTCAAATACTGTAGATGGAAAAAAAATTTATTATTTGGTCAATAAAATGGGCGTCAATGTTCCATCGGAGGCGGGTTATATAGGCGTAGTGAATTCAACGAATGTAACAATTGAAAACGTCAGTTTGATTCATAATTACTCAGGAATACTGTTGGCTTATACAAGTGACTCGGTGGTTAGAGGCGCCTCATGCTCGTTTAACGAAGAAGGCTTACGGCTAGTTTTTTCACGCAATGTAAGTATTTTACACAGCGATTTTCGCCTCAACAGTTGGTCTGGAATATCTCTTATAGGCTCATCAAATAATATTATCATTAACAATACTATATGTCAAAACAGAAATGGATTGCTACTTTCCTATTCTGAATTGTCTTCTTTACGATCAATTAGAAACTGGATTTACGATAACAGAATCTCTGAAAACTCAAATGCCTTTTATTTTGATGGAGCAGCAAACAATTATGTGCAGAATAACCTCATCAAAATGAATGGTATTGCTTTGTATGTTTATGCTTCACAAGACAACATTTTTTCTGGAAATAATTTTCAAGACAATATTCAATATGGCGTATATGCTGTTTTGAGTTCGTATAATAAATTCTGGCATAATAATTTTGTAGGCAGCAACTCTTGCAATGTATATGCTCAAAACTCGGTTTGCTTTTGGAGCAACGATGAACTATCTTGCGGTAATTATTGGAGTATTCAACTACACTGGGATCAAAATAATGATGGCGTCAACGACAACCAATATATAATCGATAGTCAAAATATTGACAATTTTCCACTAGCTTATCCGATAGTTGCTTCTTATGCGTTTAAATTGAATGAGAAATTATTTAGTGTTGATTTAAGCGGCAACTTGACACTTTCTTATTTTGGGTTTGACCCTGTATCTCAGCTTATCAAATTTAATATCACAAACAGCGAAAACGAAACGATTTTTTGCAAGATTACATTTCCAAATAGTTCTGAATTTGGGTCAGAAAATCGCTGGAATATTCTCATGAATGTTATGTTAACAAACTTGTCAATAAAATGTCTTCCAAACTTCACCGTTGTTACCGCTGTTGGAAATAAGAGTTGCAAGATTTCATCAATAACCATAGATTTGATTTCAGAGATGCCTTCGCTAAGTTTCATGTTTCTGAGTTTTCTGGTCTCTGCTCTGGTTTTGGGCATAAAAAAAGCGTTTAAGAGGAAAATATTTTGAAATTGAAGTCAAGTTTTATGTGCATTGGAGCTATTTTGTTTATTATTTTCTGCTTTTTTTCAGCTATTCCTATTAGCAAAAGCCATAATGAAATTGTAGTTCCTGAAAACTATGCAAGAATACAGGATGCCATTGACAATGCTTCTCCTCATGATGTAATTTGTGTTAATGGGGGAATATACGAAGAGCATCTTGTTATAGACAAGCCTCTTTACATTTATGGAAGTGAAGCAAATACACCCATGATTAAAATTTGCGAAGATTCTGACATCATAAAGATAACGGCTTCAAATGTTACGATATCAAATTTAAAGATTGTCAAAAATCTTGCGGGTTCTTCCAAATCTGCAGGGGTGGTTTTGTCTAATGTTTCTTTTTGTTCGATATCAAACAATACCATTATTGGAAATTTTGTTGGGGTTCTAATAGAAGGAGGGGCATTTAACTTAGTTCAAGACAATTCGATAACCAATAATCGTTATGGAGTTTTTTTGCGACGCTATCAGCATAGTGAACCTTCTTATTCTAATGTAATATGCCGAAACAACATATCAGTGAACAGCTGGAACGGCATTGAAATAGATTGGGGCTCTGGAAACCTAGTTTATGCTAATACCCTGTTGTCTAATGCTGCGTTCGGTCTTGAAATTCCAGACTACACTCCATCTTCTTCAAATGTGATTTTTCATAACAACTTCATTGATAATGCAAGAGTCTTTGGAGAATTATATCAGGCTTATGCACCTAGCAGTAATTACTGGAATTTTTCGTATGAAGGTAACTATTGGAGTGACTTCTGTGGTGTTGATGAAAATAATGATGCAATTAGTGACGTATCGTATAAAGTGAATAATAATGTCATTGATTATTTTCCGTTGATGGGAATTTTTCAAACATATAAGGTCTCTGATTCATATGTTAATACCGTAACAAATGCTTCTATAATTGGCTTCCAACACTATTCTATGAACAGTACTGGGCAACATACATTTTTAGAATTTAATGTCACAAGTGTAGCACAATGGTTTTGCAGAGTTACAATTCCAAAATCTCTGGAACTTTCTTTTTTGGCTTTGAAGATCAATGATCATGCAACTGAATGCCAAGTTATCGAAAATGATTTTTACATTAACTTATATGTTATTTATCCTCCAGGTGACTATATCGTTAGAATTGAGACTCTTTTTATAGGCGAGTTTTATTCAGGAATGTATCTAATGCTTTTTATGATTGTTTCTTTTATGGTTTTGTTTTGGAGACGACTACAGTGTCATGTAAAAGCTTAATAGTTTTTGATTAATTTTAGTATATTGTATCAGGGTGGTGTGACTAAAACAATGTCAGAGGTGCTATTAGACAAGTGGACCTGGATCATATTGTTCTCTATAATTTCAATTATTGTTGTGCCTCTTGTGGTTGTTTTTCTTATTCTACAATTGCCTCCCATTTGGGCATTTGTGGCTACAATCATCATTATCTTGCTATGGGGAGTTGCATCTGGCTATAAGGACTATGTAATCTCTAAGCGTAACGAAAAGGAAAAGAGTAAGGGTCAAGAATCGAGTTAATCTTCTTTCTTGAAGATTTGTAAGAAAATTGCTACGAGGAAAGCTATGCTTGTAATTAGCAACATTGCCGCGTCGGATCCAGGAAATTTGACTGTGAATCCAGGTATGTAAATATAGTTATAAAGTGTCATGTACGTTGAAAAGAAGTATAATGTTCCTGCAAACAATGTTATTCCGAATGCTGTGGATGTGGAGATATCTAGCATCGCTTTTACACCAACTATTAGAATTATCACCATCCATATGCGAGCTATCAGAAAAATGGTAAGCGACCATGTCATAGGAAGCGGGAGGAATCCTATGCTCATGCCTTTTGATAAGAATGGTTCATTTGTGAATAATATTGGCGTGAATACTTGAATAAGTTCTGGAGTATATGCAAATGCGCTGATCGTTGCAATCTTGTCAAAAGCTAAATCTTTTCTCAGCAGTTTTGAGATTACTAAATAGAGTATTAGAGAAAGGAGAAGCCATTTTATTATTCCAACTGAGATATATTGTAGAATTCCAAAGTAAACATCTGTGTCTGCAAAAACTGCCCCCCTTATGAATATTGAGTATGCAGAGTTCAAATTGCTAGCTGATGTCCCAGAGTAGATTTTGTTTACGTTATATGCGTAAAGTCCACTGCCAAAGATGCATAGTACACTTACAAACAGTATTGTTGAAATTGCATTCTGCATTCTTGTTTTGTCTTCGACGATTTCTGCTAATGTTCTCTTACTAATGCCAAGAACTCTGATTATTCTACCAATGAATGTTTGTTCTAAACTTTGTTCCCCATGAATTCCTGCAAGTCCAGCGATGAGACCTAAGACAGCTCCAATTATGAATCCTCCTCCTATGGGAAGACTCAACAATGAAATTATGATTATCCATATGCTATATCTTTTTTGACGAGCTGATCTAAGGTGAATGCCTGTACCGATCAGCAGAAGCAAAAATGCAAGAGATAACCATGCATATACCATTCCACCCTCCACAAGTCCAGGCAATCCAAACGAAAGTCGCCACCAAAAGTCTTCTGCATTAATCCTTTCTATGCTTATTAGGCGATCGGTGTGTATTATTTCTGTGTCTACTCCTAACTGTTCTGACACCCATGTTTTGAGGTCTTCTTTTTCCCGAGGTCCAGAGTATCCTGGTGGCGGAAAAGTCCCATCAAAAGTTATTACGGCATCTCTTGCCAGTTCTGTTTCGGACACGTTAATTTTTATTGAAGCTTCCACTTTCAAGTCTGTTGATGGCGGATTGTACATTATAGTAACCATTTTTGCCCCCTGTACTCTGTGCACAAAGTCTTCCCATGTACTTGCACGTATTATGTATGGGTCTGCAGCAGTAACAATGATTGGAGATTCGTAGAAGGCAATAGCTAAACCATTAGCGATGATTAGTAATGCACTTATTATAGTTAACATGGAGATGATGTTAATCCGAGTTTTTATAGGCAATTTTTTTAGTGCCATTGAAACGCCTCGCTAACGTTAGCGACATGTTACATTTTGTATCCTCAATTGAAGACACCGCTATTTAAGGCTTTATAAAGCCTATTTGTCTTGTTTTTCGTGTACTAATATAGTGTTTGGGAAGGGCAAAAGCTTAAGAATATGACTTTCCAGTCTCATAATTGGATGGTTTAGATTGGGATTAAGAGGTTTCATTGCTAGGAGGATAATCTATTCGATAATCCTTATTATCCTTGTTGTTTGCGTAAATTTTGTGCTGTTCATGGTAATGCCTGGAGACCCTACAGATTTTCTTTTGCAAGGATACTCTCGTGAAAGCCCTGAGCAGCGCCAAGCTAGAGAAGCGCTTTTGAGAGACCTCTGGGGAATTGGGGATCCTTGGCACATACAATTGGTGAAATATATCCGTAACCTGTTCACTTGGAATTTCGGAATAGAAATCATAGGACGGCGTCCCATTGCTGAGGTTATGTCAAGAAAAATCCCCTATACTTTACTTGTGTTAGGCTCTTCAACTGTTCTTTCGATTATTATAGGTTTGATATTAGGCATAATGGTTATTCGCAGACGTGGCACGCTGTTCGACACTGGTTCGGTAGTTGTATCTTTGATTGTATCATCTCTGCCCACATTCTGGATCGGCTTGGTTCTGCTTTGGGTTTTCGCCCAATCATTGGGCTGGTTTCCGGGGGCACATGCCTTCCCAACGAATTGGGCTGGTGGCAATTGGCCAAAACCAATAACCACAGCGGTTAATTATTCTTCGAATTCGCTGGGGCTGTCTTTTGGAATTAGTCTTGCAGAGTCTTGGAAACTCTTTTGGGGCTACTTATCTCACTTGATCTTGCCATTAACAACGCTGACATTGTTCTCATTTGGAGGCTGGCTTCTTCTTACAAGAGCCTCAATGCTTGACGTCATCACTGAAGATTACATTGTAACAGCACGTGCAAAAGGTCTCTCTGAAAGGGCTGTACTTTATAAACATGCTTTGAAGAATGCAGCTCTTCCAATTGTGACGAGTGCAGCCTTATCTTTTGGTTTCATACTGTCAGGTGCTATAATTACTGAAACAGTTTTTTCGTACCCGGGAATAGGAGGGTGGATTTGGGATGCGATAAACTTCAGAGATTACACTGTACTTATGGCAATTTTCTACATAATATCCATTTGTGTCATAATAGCAAATATAATCGCAGATATGCTTTACGGTATTCTTGATCCTAGAATCAGATATGAGTGATCAAATATGAAAAATACAGAATCAAGTAAACTGAAATTCAACATTAACCGTATGCTTGGATTCTTTAAAGCTTTCTTCAAAAGCTTTAGGGCGACCGCTGGGCTTCTTATAATATTTATATTTGTATCCATTGCTATAGGGTCTTCATTTTTGACACCATATGATAATCTAGGAGTTGACCCAAAAAGAGGAGGAGGCCTTGCTGGAAAACGCGCTGCTCCTGTGTGGCTACGCAACTTCCCTACGATACTCGGTGGAAATCCGTTTTTATCTGAAAACATTGAGGTTGTAGGCAACCCTGGATTTCCAGCTTTATCAGTTGAAGGTGGAGAATTTAACAGTCATCTTAATCCGGAGGATAATTCGCAATATGTGACTGTTTTAACATCGAACACTGTGGGGTATTCTCACATTGTGCGAGGCATGTACTTTGACCCCCAAAATGGTTCTATGGCTGTTTCATTTCAAAGATCTCAAGGAATTATGACTGGAGAAACCAGCATCTATATATATAAAGAATTTGATTACCCCTATCTTGGGCGTCCAGCAAGATACTCCGGCAACTTTGAAATTTTGGTCAATGGTAGTTACAATGAAATAATTCATCCTGAGGAACAATGGTACATTATACAAATAAAGGGAGGAGCCACAAAGGCCTCTACTGGAAACTTGACATTATCTTTAAGCTCAACATCCGATATCCATATTGCTGCAACATCAGATATTACTGAATACTTCAAGAACAACCAAACTTATTGGGGTCAAGGATATTTAAACTGGAAAGAATGGTTAAACGGTACGGATTTGCTTCCAGGTCATTGGGGTGATATGAATTGGGTAGTTAGCGAAGGAAGCCTAATTAATAGAACGTACTCAGAGTTGTCAGAGTCTCCCTTTTCATGGTTGTATACTGACACTGGAAACGTGTCCTATGTGGGTTTCAGGAAAAACGAGGAAATCTGCGACCCTGATTTACAGGATTCTGGAAATGCTCCTGATATCGTTAGTGTTGCAAATTGGAGGAGGCTTCAGACACGTTTGGTTAAAGAAGGTTACATGGGAAACAAAACGATATATGTTGAATCCACTAAAGGATGGCCAGTTGAGGTTTTTGGCGTGAATGCCTATATTGTCATTGGTGATGCAGAAACCCAAGAAATTTGTCAAGTCAATAATTATGGCAATGGAAGCATAACTCTCAAGAGCCCTATTCAGAACCAGCATAACGTAAATGAAACGGTAACGCTGGTTTCTGCTGATTTGAATCTCTATAATAATTTGGTAGTTGCTAAAAAACAAAATTTGTATATTCTGCTCAAGATCTCTATTTCTGATCCTTATGCGATTTATTGGCTTGAGGTTGAAGGTTTTGCCGGGGCAACTATCTATGATGCAAATCTTAAACGGGTAGGTTCCAGAATGAAACTTGCCCGCAGGGAAATAAGCCTGCATGTTCCAGTTGCTGTAGAACTGTTTTTGGGACCAGCAGAAGTTTCTTTGGAAAACAGCAGTGCTATATTTCCAAGGGGACTTGTAATACCAAATGGATTCTATTTCAACTTTTCGAGTGGGGATATAAGCGTAATTAGACCTTTTTCAGGCCTCGAAACCAACCAGTATTGGATTATTGTGCGAACCAGTCAAGCGTCTGAGATTTCATTAATTGATAGTGAACTTCCAGATGTAGTTGCAAAGTATTTTTCAAAAACTCCTGGGAAATACGTCTTTGGCATAAAACTCACTTTTATCGATAATGCATTTGAGGATGAAAATGTTTCAACAACTGTATATGTGGATGATTTGGCGCTTAAACTTTATGGGACAAGTTTCGGCATTATGGGAACTGATCAATTTGGGCATGATCTTTTCGCTCAATTGATATATGGGACTCGTATATCACTATATATTGGCATTTCAGTTTCCGTTATTAGTGTTGTAATTGGTCTTGTAGTTGGGTTGGTGGCAGGATATAAAGGAGGCGTTGCTGACCAGTTTCTTATGAGAGTTAATGATTTGCTCTTAGTTCTTCCAAGTTTGCCGCTTCTGATTGTTCTTGTTGCAGTTTTGGGCGCTGGTATTGAGAACCTTATAATCTTGTTAGGTCTTTTAGGTTGGAACGGGTTTGCTAGGGTTGTTCGATCTCAGGTGCTTTCGTTGAAAGAGAGACCATTTATAGAAGCTTCTAAAGCTGCGGGAGCTGGGTCTGGACACATAATAGCTCGTCACATACTTCCTCATGTTATGTCTTTGACATATGTGTCTTTAGCAACAGCGGTTCCTGGCGCGATAACTGCAGAGGCTGCTCTAAGCTGGCTTGGCTTCTATGATCCAAACAGGATGTCTTGGGGAAGAATGTTGCATGAAGTTTTCGTTGCTGGCGCTACAAGGAATTGGTGGTGGGTGTTGCCACCTGGCTTATGCATAGCTCTGATAGCAACAGCTTTCATATTACTCGGCTATGCTTTAGACGAAATATTGAATCCAAAGCTTAGGATAAGAAGATGAGGGATTATCCATGGTGTTGTTGGATGTTAAGAATCTTAAGACGTATTACTATACACTTAGAGGTTATGTTAAGGCAGTTGATGACGTTACTTTCGCTGTTGAAAGTGGCAAAGCAACGGGACTTGCTGGTGAATCAGGATGCGGAAAGACTACAGTTGCATCTTCAATACTGAGAGTGCTGTCAACTGGCGGAAGAATAGTTGGCGGCCAAATTCTGTACAAGAACATTGATCTGGTGAAACTCGATGAGGAAGAAATGCGGGAAAAAATCAGATGGAAAGAAATGTCAATAGTTTTTCAAGGCGCAATGAACGCGTTAAATCCTGTTTATAGAGTCAGTGACCAGATTGTTGAGGCGATAACTTTACATGAGCCAGATGTCAGTAAAAAAGAAGCTCTTGAGCGGGCGAAAAAATTATTTGAACTTGTAGGCATTGAACCTTCAAGAGTTGACAATTATCCACATGAATTCAGTGGTGGAATGAGACAGAGGGCAATGATTGCCATGGCTTTATCATCAAATCCTTCTGTTCTCTTTGCTGATGAGCCTGCTACCGCATTGGACGTTATAGTTGCAGCGCAAGTTCTAAAATTGCTGAAAACTTTAAAGGAAAAATTGAATCTGGGAATGGTGTTAATCACTCATGACCTTTCAATAATTGCAGAGTTATGTGAGTATTGTGTAATCATGTATGCTGGAAAAATAGCCGAGTATGGTGACACAGTGACCATTTTTAAGTCACCTTTGCATCCATACACAATTGGTTTGATAGGTACTTTTCCAAGTATAAATGCAAAAGAGAGAATGCGCATGGTTTCAATACCTGGCAGCCCGCCAGATTTGCTTAATCCACCGCAGGGTTGCAGGTTCCATCCAAGATGCAAATATGCACTTGAAATCTGCCGCAAAGAAGAACCAAAATATTTAGAAGTTGACAAGGGACACTTTGTGGCTTGTCACTTGGCCACTAAAACTTGATTATGAAGGTGTTCAGAATGCATGAAAATACATCATTGATTAAGGTTAAAAACCTGAAAAAATGGTTTGCTATACGTACAGGATTCTTCACATCCCTTATTTCAGCTAAACAGTTTTTTGTTAGAGCAGTTGATGATGTAAGCTTCGATATTAAAAAAGGTGAAATCTTCGGTCTAGCTGGAGAAAGTGGGAGTGGTAAAACAACAACTGGACGACTTTTGCTTAGACTTGTTGAACCTACAGAGGGCAAAATAATATTTGAAGACAGAGACATAACGTCTATTGGAGAAAAGGAGTTTAAACCTTTTAGAAGACGAATGCAAATAGTTTTTCAGGATCCATATGAGTCTTTGAATGCTAGGATGACAATTCAAAGCATTATTGAAGAACCTCTTGTTATTCAAGGTCTAGTAGGAGAAGACATGGCAGGCAGAGTTCAGAAGGCCTTGGAAGATGTGCAATTAACGCCTCCTGAGGAATTTCTGTTTCGGTATCCTCATGAGCTTAGTGGAGGACAAAGGCAAAGGGTTGCCATGGCTAGAGCACTAATTCTCAGCCCTGAATTTATAGTTGCTGACGAACCTGTTTCAATGTTAGACGTTTCAATCAGAGCAGAGATCCTTAATCTTCTGGTTGATTTGAGGAACAAATATGGCACATCCTTTCTCTATATTACGCACGACTTGGCTTTGGCACGTCACATATGCGATAGGCTAGCTGTCATGTACCTTGGAAAAATTGTGGAGATGTCTAATGTTGACCAGGTTATGCTGGAGCCTTTACACCCTTATACAAACGCGTTAATATCTGCTGTTCCTGTGCCTGACCCAACTTCCAAACGTGTCGAAGTCGTTATAAAAGGTGAAATTCCAAGTCCAATAAATCCACCGTCTGGCTGCAGATTCCATACGCGATGCCCATTATATATTGGAGAAATTTGCCGAACCAAAGAGCCACCGTTAGTCGAAGTTAAGAAGGGACATTACGTCGCCTGCCACCTTCACGTCAAATAAACCGATTCTGCAAAGCATTTTAAATATAGACAAATTTTCCATAAACCTTTTAAACAACCTTCTGCCTATTGAATAGTGCCAAAAAAGGAAAGGAGAAAGGAGCATGAAAAAACTCGTTTCGTTAATTGCAATTGTCTTAATGCTGTCTGTGATGCTTTCACCACAAGTTTCTGCTTGGAGCTATGGCAACCCTGCGAAGCCAGACGATGGTATATATGAGCAGTTTGGTCCTAGGGCTGATAAGCTTTTGATAAATCTTTATTCAAGCGAATTATCCGAATGGACTGCTGGCCTTGAAGGGAACAAAATTGATGTTACTGACTGGCCGCTGTATGAAGAATACTACAACAAGTATATTACAGCACCATGGAACGCGACAGTTAAGGTTATAGGCTACGGTGCAGAATTCGGCCTATTCATCTTCGACCTTAACAACAACAACAACCAGTACTTGGGCAACCCGCCAAACCCTGCTTATCCTAACCCCGTTTATCCAAACCCAATGTCGGAACTAGCCCTACGAAAAGCAGTAGCCTACCTAACAAACAGACCCAAATATGTCCAACAATACTTAGGCGAAACAGTAGCCGTCGCATTGTACACACCTGTGCCGCCATCAGCAGGCAAATACTCACACCCAGACATCACACCAGGCGGCGCACGTGAAGACCTATGCTACCTGTACAACCCAGCCGAAGCAAACGCTACACTTGACGCAGGCGGCTTCCCACTCGGCCCAGACGGCTGGAGATACTGGGACAAAAACCGCAACAGCATCAAGGACGCAGGCGAAGACTTCACACTGAAAATCGTGGCCAGAGTTGACAGTTACCCAAGAAGCATGGCAGGCGCAGACTTGACAGCAGAATTGACAAGGGCCAGAGTGAAGACCAATTTGCAGCAAATGCCAAGCGGCAGCGCCCGCATTCAAGTCATGGCTAACAAGAACTTCCACATTTACACTGGCGGCTGGAGCCTAGGCGTAGACCCTGACTTCCTAGTATTGTGGCACTGGGACTACTATTGGCACCCAGGACGCCCATACAACTATGCTGGCTGCAACGTGCCAGCATTCAACGAAGCAGCTGACGGTGTACAATACGCTAACGACCAGGCTGAAGCCGTGTACTGGGCATTAAGGGCTCAGGAAATCTTTGCAACAAACGTCCTAAGCGTTCCATTATGGACAAGCACAGGCTTCAAAGCTGTTAAACGCACTTACACTGGCACGCCAGGCATACCAGACGATGAAGACGTTTACGAAGGCAAATATTGGGAAGGCTTTGTAAATGTTCAAGGCTACGGAGTAGACAGTGGAAGCACCTTCATGAACATGCATCCAGAAGGCGTTGAATGGGGAAACATGACTATACGCTACGGCTTCAAGACGCAGGAGATAAAGATGCTGAACCCAGTTTATGCAGAGTGGCTATGGGACAACACTGTCATAGACCTCATAGGCTATGACAGCCTATTAACGCGGAACCCGTACAACCTAGGCGAGTTTCTACCATGGGTTGCAAGCAAATTCCGAGTAGGCACTTACACGCACCCAACATATGGCGAATGCACAAAAGTCATATTCGCACTTAGGCCAGGCGTTGAATGGAGCGATGGAACACCAGTAACAATGGCAGACATATACTTCACATTCGTTGAAATAGACGACATACTAGCCGCAAGAGGCCTGCCGCCACCATGGTGGATAAGCAATGTTCAAAACATACTCTCATTCTCAATACTTGACGCCTACAACTTCGAAGTACTATTAGACGTGAAAAGCGTATTCGCCATAGGCTGGTGTGGTGGAAACCGCATACTGCCCAAACACATTTGGAAGCCAATCTGCGAAACAGGCGACCCAACAACCTTTGCGCCAGATCCAAACATGATAAACAGCGGCGCATGGAGACTGGTTGAATACGTGGAAAACAGCCACGTACTCTTAACCGCTAACGGTCCAGACAAAACAGTCACAACAAACCTAGCAGGCGCAACAGCGGTTACGTCAGATATGGGCTTCTTCCGCTACACGCCAATAATTGCAGACGTATACATAAAAGACCCAACTGCGTTGGATCACTACTACAAGGTTACAAACGGCACAGCTGCAACAGTAGCAGTTGACATAATCAACCTCAAAGCCACAGCCATTGACGAAGTAAACGGCACAATCCGCATTACAGGACCAACACCGCAAACCATAAACTTCGGCCCGATAAGCATAGGTGCCCAAAGCACATACCAGATAACGGTGCCAATAACATTCACGAAAGGCGTGTGGAGAATACACGTTGACGTATGGTGGCCAGACCTTATAGGCAAAGAGCGCATCTGCCCAATCACAGGAGCAAGGTACAAGTGGCACTGGTGCAGAACAGTATTCTGGGCAACAATAAAAGAAGATTTAACTGGCAGCACATGGTACGATGATGTTGGCTTAAGCACATACCCATACAAGACACAACTGCTAACACCAGACATTAAAGTCGACGTAAAAGACGTTGCCAAAGCAGCTAAAGCCTTCGGCGCAAGACCAGGCGACGCCAGATGGGACACACTTGCTGACATAATTCAAGACTACAAGATTGACGTTAAAGACATTGCAGGCATTGCCAAGAAATTCGGCTGGAAGTAAGCATTAAAATAAGTGTCAACTTTCACTCTCCCATTTTTTTTAATCGCATAAAAAGAACAGTTTTTAAAGTTTAAATAAGCACAGTGAAACTTTAACAAGTGCATGTTATTCGCTGAGTTAGGCGCATTTTTTATGCGCTTTAAATGTGAAAAACTATGCCCGCTTTGTTAAGCGCGCTTTATACCATGGACTTTTAACCTTAACTAGCACGCGTTGCTGCATCTTGCATTTTGCATGGTTGATTTAAACTTTCAATTATAGCCATAGTTTATTTTGCGTTTTGAGATAGAAGATAATTCCGTAATGCTTAAATGTGCAGGATACATAGGTTGTATTGCAGAAAAAGAAGGAGAAGGGAGAAAATTATGAAAGAGAAAATCCTATCATTAACCTTACTTGCAATGCTGATGCTTAGCTTCGCAGCAATATTTCCCGCAACTGCAAAACCCGCAAACAGCATATACATTGACCCGGACACCTACACTTTTAACACTGGAAGCCAATCAGTCGGCTACAAATTCAACATAACCGTATGGATGCACCTAGACACAGCTTGTTACTCATGGCAAGTGAAAATTGTCTTCCCAAACACTTGGCTGAAATGCAACAAAGCAGGCTACGCTGGTCCGGGAGGCGGTGACGCCGGAAAAAGTGAATACTTTACAGGGCTTACCACTGTGCCGCTTACACCCGTTATTGATAATGGTGCAGGCACTGTGTTGCACGGTGAATCCTTGCAAGGTGACATTTCGGCGCCTCCAGCTGATAAGAGACTAATGTGGGCAGAATTCGAAATAATCGCAGCTCCCGGCAAGTACGAGACTCTAACAGGCGAATTTAGCATCAACAATAGTGACACGTACGTTCTAGACCCAGGCCTTGCTGAAATCCCCATAACGAAGTATGGTGCTACGCTTTCGTACACGTGGACAATGCCACCTAAACCATACTTGGCAGTTTCCCCAACCCTAGTTGAGTACGGACCTTACCCGCCACCAGCAGTCGGCCAAGAATTCGACATCCAAGTTAAAATAATGAGCCTAGACGCAGCTTGGAACCTCCACAACGCAAGCTTCACATTAAGCTACACAAGCACATTAATCAGCGTCGTCAGCACAACCGTTAACCCAGCTTGGACAACAAGCACAGTTGACACTTCAACACCAGGAGTAGTAAGCGTATTTGTTGCTGACTATGCACCTCCACCGCCATATGGAAACGTCCTAGTCATAACCATACGCTTCAAAGTTGAATACCAAGGCGTGTACCCAGCAGTTGACATAAGCCCGCTTACCTTAGGCAACATAGAACTTTGGGACACAACTCAACAAATAACGCCTGGAACATCAGTAAACGGACAAGTAAAAATAAGAGGACTCCTAACACTGGAATTACCCTACCTAGAAGTAGACGCAGATGTGTACACAACGAACCTAGAAGACTTCAATATAACAGTTTCCATTAAAAACCTCGAATGGGCATGGTACTTCATAGGCTTAGACTTTAGGTTAGCCTACGACGATTCCGTTATCGAACCAGTAGCAGCATACGAAGGGCCATTCATGCCATACTGGTCGTCACAACAACCAGGTTCACTAGGAACATTCTGGATCAGCTACTTCGAAAGCGACGGCTTAGGCCCCCACGTGCTAATAGGCAACATGATATTCCCCAACGGAACAGGATGGTGGAACGCGCCCTTCCCAGAAGGTGAAGGCGTAGTAGCCATCATAACCTTCCGCTTCACAGAAGCTATACGCGAAATAGATTGGCAAACACATGAAATCCTCATAAATCCAGTTTGGATAATTGAACAAAACTGGGTAGGCCTAGACAGCCCTGCAACTCAAAACATCGTAGACGTACCCTATGATGATCCAGTAGTTGACGTGAAAATACGCTACATTACAGGCGTACCTGGCAGATTCATAGATGTGTACACGCAATATCCAGCACCATTCGGTGGACAAGGATTAAACAAGCCAAGCGACATGTTCTGGCCGCAAAAAGAAGTATGCCTCACCGCTGACGTGAAGTATAACTACTGGCCAGTACAACAGAAAGACGTAGCCTTCGAAATAAGAGACCCAAGCGGCCACATATGGGCAATCCTCGTAGCCAGAAGTGATGAGGACGGACAAGCGAGGGCATGCTTCAGAATACCATGGCCATGCGACAATCCTGAAGACCTATTCGGCGTATGGACAGTGATAGCCACAGTGGACATAGCCTGCACAGTTGTAAATGACACATTAACATTCCACTTTGACTACCTAGTCGAAATATTCAAGGTTACAACAGACAAATATGAATACAAACACTGCGAAAACGTCTATGTGACAATTAAATTTGGAACACACGCACAACAAACCTATCCACTGTTACTATACGTGGTCATCAAAGACGAGCTTAACGTCCCAATAGGCACAGCTTTTGTCAACATGACAGTGGGAGGAACCCAATTCTGCCAGTACAAGAACTACACAAAGACCGTCCCTATACATATTGACAAGTTTGCCTTCGCTGGCATAGCAAAAATATACGTAACAGCCTACAACAAGCTGCCAAGCCAAGGCGGATTCGCATACTGTCCAACCTACGGTGACGGATGGCCAATCGGCGCCACAATACCTGAAATTGCAATACAGCCATACTGGAACGAGTAGCAGAGTAGCCAACATAAAACCTCTAAAAACCTCTTTTTTTCTTTTATACAGAAACCAGATATTATTTTCTTCCAAATGCGGAAGATTTTCCGATTTGAGGCCAATTTGATATTCGCAAAACCCAAACTCTTTTGTGCACATTTTTCAATTAAGGCGCGCGCGCAATTCGCTTCAGCTGCTGCGAAAGTGCAGCATTATAACAAGTAAACATCACACTTATAGTCTAAGATGATAGAGTTCAAAACCTTTTTTACAAAGTCCCTCCTTATTTGCATAAAAAATGCTAGTGGGTTAAATTTGTTAAAGCCAAAAACTATGATCTATGTAGTTTTTCTCACAATTACGATTATATTAACATCTTTACGCATTGTGCCTGCCTCACCTAATCTGGCTCACACAAGCTTTTCAAAATCCTTGTACAATGTCAATGAACCCAATGACCAAAGCTACACAGCCTATTTTGCATCAATTCAAGAAGCAGTTAATAACGCTCCAGCTGGGTCCACAATAATTGTTCCTTCAGGCACTTACTATGAACACGTAATCATAAACAAAACAGTATCTTTAATAGCTGAAGAAAAATTCGCAGCGGTAATTGATGGAAGCGGCAGCGGCACTATTATTGAAGTAACCGCACACAACGTTAAAATCAACGGTTTCACACTGCAAAACAGCGGTTACGGCTGGACTAGACACGGAATCTACATTTACAAGGCTGACAACTGCACCATAGAAAATAACCACTTATTCAAAAACTGCCACAATATCAGACTTAACTACTCACAAAATTCAACAATCAAAGCAAACATCATTAATGGTATAATGACGCAACCAACAATGTACGGCATCAGAATCGAAAACTCGATCAACTGCACAGCAACAGGCAATCAAATATCAGACTGCGTAGGCGCAGTTCACCTTCAAAACGCCACTGACTGCACAGTCATGAAAAACCTCGTCTACCAAAACAGCCAAGGCATACGCTTCTATACTCCATGCGTGCGCAATGAAATTTTCGAGAATACTTTTTGCAACAACTCTTACGATGGAATGATCACTACTATGCCAACAAACATTACACTCGCAGATAACAAAGTATTCCATAACAACTTTGTCAATAACTCGTCACCATTTATAGGGACTATCACAGGCATTACTTGGGACGACGGATATCCTTCTGGAGGAAACCACTGGAGCAGACACAATGGAACAGACAGAAACAGCGGCATTTTCCAAAATGAAACAGGCTATGACGGAGTTGGAGACACCTATTACCACATAAGCCAAACAGAGAAAGATAGATACCCACTTATGCATCCTTATGGCTCAATAATAAACACTGCAATAGAGAAGGTCTTCTTAACAATAAAATCAGCTCTCTCATCACCTCAAACACTAGAAGGTCACAAAATAATTGTGAAAAAAGGCGTTTACTATGAACACATAACAATCAACAAATCTGTGTCCCTTATAGGAGAAAACCAGTCTGACACAACCATTGATGGCGAAGGATTCGGAACCGTAATAACACTAAAAGCAAACAATACAACTCTCGCAGGTTTCACTATTAGAAACAGCGGGCTACTTTATCCCCCCTATGGAAACGACTGCGGACTCTTACTGGATCATTCTAGCAACAACAACATAAGTTATAATATCTTTGAAAACAATCGTATCGGCGTCTACCTTTTCTTTTCAAGAAGCAATATTCTGGTGAATAACATTTTGCATTCTAATATTGAAAATGGAATGTGGCTTTGGCATTCAGGCAACAACACATTAAAAGGAAACAGCTTAACAAATAACACTTACAATTTTGGTGTTTTTGGCAATAACTTTGAAGACTTTGACAACAAAATAGACGCATCCAATAAAATTAATGATAAACCTATCCGTTATGTTGTAAATGATGCCAACACAGTTTTTGACGAAAGTGAGGAAATAAGCGTACTTTATCTGATTAACTGCGTCAACATTACAACTCAAAACCTAAAATTCGTTGAAACTGGTCAAGGCGTTTTCTGCTTCAATGTAAATGGCTCAAGCTTTCAAAACTTGACAGTTTCAAGAAATAATTATGGTCTTGACTTTCTCCGTTCCAATAATAACACCGTCATCAGCAATATTTGTGAAAACAACTGGGTCGGCATACGTCTAGAAAACTCGGCAAACAATACTGTAAAAAGTAATCTTCTGGTCAATTGTGAAAAGGGAATTTCGCTTTATGACGCTAACATGAATTATCTTGAAGGCAACACTTTTAGAGATAACATATTTGGACTGCGACTGTCAACTTCAAACTCAAACCACATATATCGAAACAACTTCATTCTCAATGATGCTCAAGTAGATTTGATAAATTCACACCAAAACTGCTGGGATGACAGCGTAGAAGGCAATTACTGGAGCAATTGTCAAGGTGCAGATGATGACAAAAATGGAATCGTCGATCACGAATATCTGATTGATGCAAACAATAGAGATTGCCAACCACTTTCAGGAATATGCCACATTCTTGAAGTAGAAGATGGAGAGGAAGTGTATGAGGTTGTTGTCATAACCAATTCTACCATTCATAATGCATCTTTTGAAAGCAGCAATCGTACACTGGTGCTAACTGTTGAAGGTTCCAATGGAACACTGGGCTTCTGCAGGCTCTGTGTCCCATATGACTTAATCAAGCCCGAGTTGAACGTAATAATTGACCATGGACATACCCAAGTTACATACTCAAACTATAACCTTATGGATAACGGCATATGCAGATGGATATACTTTGAATACGTGCACTCAGTGCATGAAATAATAATAATCTCCGAGTTTCAATGGCCAAATTCCATCTTGCTCATTATGACTTCAACAATAGCTTTGATTCTATTTAAGCTGCGATGCAAAACTAGATTCTAACCATGTTACGCAAGTTTCGACCTTCTCTAAGGCGCATTCCCAAATCTTTCCTATGCATAGAACCATCTTCCAGAAAGCTTTAATTGTCAAAAACGGCATAATATAGGTTTGCGTAAAAAAAGAGGAGAAAGGAAAATTGAAAAAAATCAATTCGAAAATTATCGCACTTCTTTCAATTGCTTTGATATTCTTCAGCCTTCTAACAATTTATCCATTTCAAGAATCTTCCGCCCAAAGTAATACTATGAGCTTCACAACAGGAGAAATCATTAATTTCCACAGTACAACTGAAATGTCTTTCTGGTCAGGCACATCAATGACTTTTACCTCAGGAATAATTGTGCAGTTCATAGAGATATTTGATAGTGACGGGGTACTTGAGCCTTGCGATGTGATACAAATTATCTTTCCTCCAGGATTTATTATGGAACCCTGCTCATGGTGGGAAGTTCTAGATCCACAGGGCAACCCGAGAGGCTTAGAGTTCCACATAGACCAACAATATGGCCCAGCTGAATTCCACATTGATACAGTCTGGCCCGCACCTATGCCGCTTCCAAATCCAGGAGGAATAAACTTGGCTGAGAAAAAAATCAGTAAAATCGAACCCTGCAACTATTTCGTTGTACACTGGCCCTCAGGATGGTACCCTGCACCATGCAGCTGGTGGGAGATAATGCACCCAGAAACCCATAAACCAACAGGATTTGAATTCCATGTAGATTGGACAAACGAAAGCTGCGAATTCCACATAGACCAAGTAATACCTGGACCATATATTTTACCATTCCCGTGGCACCAGATAGAAGCAAGAAAAAAGATTACAAGAATTGCCCCGTGCAACTGGTTTGTAATACTTGATCCAGCAGGCTTTGTGCCCACACCATGTTCATGGTGGGAAGTACTCGATCCTAACACAGGTGAACCTACAGGATATGAATTTCATATAGATCAGGCTCCAGGCGACGGAACATTCCATGTAGATCAGACAGATCCGTCTCAAGGATTTGACATTCCAATGTCTTACATTGTAAGAGTGAGACAGAAGATAACTACAATAGAACCGTGCAGTTGGTTTAAAGTTGACGATCTGACAGCTACTCCAAAACCATGCACCTGGTGGAGGATAATACTGCCCGAAATGGGCGATGTGGAATTTTACGTTGACCAATCTGACTCTGATACAGGCATATTCCACATAGACACAGTGTTACCAAGTTCGATGCAGATCCCACCCTACTACAGTTTAATGGCCGAGAAGAAGTTTGTCGGTATCTCGCCGTGCGACTGGTTCAGGGTGAAGTCCCCGCAAGGATTCCTCCCAACAGAATACTCGTGGTGGAGAATAACTTGGCCGCTTGAATGGGCTGGAATTGAGTTTCACGTCGACTCGACAGATGGTATAAGCAAGTTTCATATCGACGATGTTCCGGATCCTGTTCCATCCCCGCCAACTCCACCGCCATGGAACGTCACAGCTGAAGAGTTTACACCCCCAAGCCCATGGTACTGGAAAGGCAACTACGTTGACTATGCCCCAAGCGGAGTTCCAGACTTCGACCAGAGACAAGGAGGAACCTACCAATGGAAAGATCAATGGGGCGCATGGAGCCACTGCGGCCCCGTCGCTGTAGCTAACTCTCTTTGGTGGCTTGACTCAGAATTCGAGCCAAACCCTATACCGCCGCCAATAATCAACGATGGCTTTCCTCTAGTGCAGACCTATGGACAATGGGATGATCATAGTCCGTTGAACGTGCCCTGGCTGGTTGAACACTTAGCATACCTTATGGACACTGATGGGCGAAGAACAGGATTAATTCATTCAGGCACAAACGTGCATGACATGGAAGCCGGTTTGGCTCACTACTTGTCTTGGACTGGAGTGAACCCGAAGGGCGACGTAAACGGCGACGGCATAGTCGATCAACTAGACGCGAATATTGTGCAGGCTGCTATGGGAAGTGCGCCGGGAACACCTAACTGGAATATGGCAGCTGACGTATTCCCCGCATCAACCACATATCCACCAGTGGCAGACAATATTATCAATATGCAAGACGCAAATCTTGTAGCGGCAAACATGGGCAAGAAAGGACTATTCTATGAACATACAGTTATGCAACCTGACTTCTTCTTCATAGAAGAGGAAGTCAAAAAATGTCAAGATGTGGTTCTGCTGGTTGGCTATTGGATCTTCAACACTCAAACTGGAGAATGGTATAGAGAACCTGGCGGACACTTCGTGACCGTAGCAGGAGTTGACTCAACCAACATAAAACTTGCGTTGAGCGACCCTGTTCAAGACGCATTTGAATCAGGCCTAATTCCAGAAGGACGAATACCAGTACCACATGTGCATCCTCCTCCAGAGCCGCCTTACATCACGCATAATGATGCCCAGTACGTTTCACAGGACATATATAACGTGGCACAAATAAGCCCACCGTGGAATCCACCATGTCCAGGTGGTAACTGGATGCTGGTAAACTTTGCAAGCTGGAGACCTGCTCCACCATACTTCGCCGTGATAGAGTCCGCAGTGGTAACCTCGCCTCTGGGAAAGCATGACATTGCTGTTACAAACTTGACAAGCTGCTATGGGTCGACTATTCTGGCTCAAAACAGGACCTACAACGTTACCATCACTGTAAAAAATGAAGGAGCATACCCTGAAACGTTCACGTTAACACTTTACTGGAACAGCACAAACACAATTGCTTCAACTGCAGTTTCACTAGCAGTAAATGAAACAAAATCCATACAGCTTCAATGGAACACGAAAGGCTACCAAAGATACGTCCGCTACAAACTAAGTGCATACGCTACTCCAGTGGCAGGTGAAACGGATATTGCAGACAACACTTTTGTTGACCCAAGAAACCTCTTGATGACATACCCAGGCGACATCGACGGCAACAAAAAAGTTGAAGTGAAAGACATAGCTGCAATAGCTAAACTCTTCGGCATTAACTATCCAGACCCCAGATACGACCCGAACAAAGACATAGACTGCAACGGCAAAATCGACGTAAAAGACGTGTCCATCGCCGCCAGAAACTTTGGCTACGTCGAACCATAATACTCCTTTTTTTAAAAAAAACTATTGCAATTCTTTAAAAAGTTAAACCATTGTCCTTATGAATAAACTTTGCCAAAGTTCTTAGCCACTAAAGCCACATCCCTTACATCAATTTTCCTGTCCTTGTTGACGTCTGCAACAGGGTTCCACCGAGCATGCCCAGGATATGAACCAAAAGCCAAAGCTACAATTGACACGTCTCTAACATCAACCTTATTATCCCCATTCAAATCACCCAAAAGTGATATGAAAAATGCTTCAGAAACCCCTGGACAATAAGGTACCCCATTCGACGCATAAACTGAGCCATGCACCCGTCCCCATCCGACAGTAGCCCAATAAGGAATCTGAAATGTACAACTAAAGTTTGTGAATCCAACATTCACAATGACGTTGCTAACCAAGCTTCCAATCACCTGATTCAAAGAATCAAACAAAACAAAGGACAAAGAAACATTCTTAGAAGTCATGCAAATATTCTCCAAAGAAACCTCAACATTCAACCAACCCCCCTGTGGTGGATCAACATCCTCTACACGCAAAGAAGCAATTTCAACCAGCCAGCCAACCCTAAAACACAAAAAATCAGAAGCATTCTCAATGCTGGCTAAAACAGTCCAATTGCCGAAGGTGATCGCTTCAGCATTCTCATTAGGCCAAGGAATTGTAAAATCAACTTTAGCCACACCTACATTATTTGTTTGCGCCACTAAAGCAAAGCTAATATTCTGAAGTGTGTTAGGCGGTCCATACACTCGATATGCAACAAGAATGTTCTGTACCGGAGCCAAATTATAAGTGACATAAGCAAAAAGAACAACAGTCTCGAGAGGCGCAAAAGCGTCACTAGACACGCCTAAACCCACACCATTAAACGTTTCCTTTTGAGTATAGACGTCAACTTGCCATCCCAATGTCTCACCCTTAACAACCATAACCACATCTGAAAAACCCAACAATATAACTAATATAGACACCAGTAATTTAGACTCTAATCTCCCCTTCAAGAATATTCTCCTTCTCCACCTAAAACAAATGTTATTTCCACAGTATATTTCTTACGGATAAATCCTCTATCTCAACATACTTGAATTTTATGCCTTAATTTAATCTCTGAATAACTTAATAATCCTCAGAAGCCAAACGCCATGTTCTAAACTTAACCGACATTCCACAACTATTAACTTTTCTCACCAGAATTTATCATTTGAAAGAACCCTATCCAACTTTTTTTTTAAAAATTCTAATAGAACGTAATTTCATAAAACTTATAAGTAGCATACGGCTTAAACTTAAAGTGAAATAAAAAGGAGAAAGGGAGAAGAAAATGAAAAATAAGTTACTGGCAATGTTAATATTGTCAATGCTTCTAATAAGCTCAATGGCAATTGCATTTCCATCAAGTGTGCATGCAACTCCTGGAGATTCTGGCATTGTAACAATCAATTATGGCAATGTTGTTCTGACCGGAGGCTATAAAGCAGGGCATTTCGACGAAATTTGGAATCTAACTGCAGGCGATATGTTGATTAACTTCACCTATGATGCGAGAGGCTTAGTTGATGACGCAGGCTGCCATGCTTGGGCTGAATTGGGAATAAGAGCGGTTGGATATGGGGATTTTAACCCGACGTGGGGCGTTGAAGGCGCTGGTGTTTGGCTTGCCACTGATTATGACTGGACCGTTAACACCTTTGACCCAGATCCACCTGGTTCACCTACTCTAGATATGGACGACAAGCTGCTGTTACAGAAAGCAGGCGGTCATGGTGAAGGAGACTACAACCTTCCCGATGTTCCTCCAGCTCCTGGGAATAACCATAGATTCTGGTGGGATCGTGATGGTGTAGATCCTTGGCAAAAAAATGAAACAGCGAACACTGGGGGTATATACCATATCGAGATTTATCTTCATGCAATTGACGAGACTACAGGTACAGCCTATATGAAAATAAATGGCTTATGGCAAGGGTTCGAGACTGATGGCAACTGGAACACTATTGAACTTACCCCAGCGGGTATGACGTTCACCGGCGACATGGAACACATGCAAGTTTTCTACGGGCTATACGGTTATGGCGCCAGTCACACAGTAATCTTCAAAGAAATCACGGTCACAGGTGTCACCAAACTACCTTACTTTGAAACAGAACCTTCACACATCTATGGAGGTTACATAGGCTCTGAATTCAAAGTCAATATCACATTGAACGGCTTGGATGTTAGCCGAAAAGTTATTGGCGCTCAGTTCCGAATATGTTATAACAGCACTTTAATGAAACCTGTTGACGTAATCAAAGGTCCTTACATGGATCTCGGCTACGGCGTATACCTAGCATGGATTGCCCAAAATCATCCCTTGTTTGGTCCAAGCGTGCTTGTCGGGGTCTTAGGCCTCCCTGATGAGAATGGCACTTGGCATCAATATGCTCAAGGAAGCGGATTGTTAGCATCAGTAGTGTTCAAAGTAATCTATAGACCCGTAGAACCAGCAACGGCGATTGGCACATTCACGCTGAATGAAACTATGATAATTGACGAGGACCTAGAAGAAATAATACATAACGCAGTGGCTGACACAGTCTATGAAGCTATGCAACTTAAGAAACCAACAATCAAAGTCGAGCCAGAAGTCACCAACATGGGTCTCTTAAACAAAGAATTCAGCGTGAACGTTACAATCAACGACTTGGACATAGACTGGAGAACAATCGCAGTACAATTCAGACTCTGCTACGACGCAACCTTACTGGAATTCGTAGACATAACAGAAGGGCCATTCATGAAACAAGCTGGAACAACTCTTTTCATGTGGTTCAATGAAGACAATGTCATATATGGCCCAAGTGTAATTGTCGGCATTTTTGTATATCCAGACGAAAACGGTACTTGGCACAATTTTCCAAAAGGAAGCGGCCTACTAGCAACAATCAAATTCAAAGCAATCTACCAAGAGAGAGGACTTGAAAAACCACCACTCACATGCGATTTAACGCTTTGCGAAACCCTCATAATTAACGATGAGATCCAAGAAACTCCTCATAATATCGAAGACGGCGTCTTCTACATGTATCCAACAAACATTGGCGACATAAACTATGATGGAAAAGTCGACGTTAAAGATGTGGCAAAAGTTGCAGCAGCCTTCGGTGAAACGCCAGGTCGTCCACGCTGGGACCCAATATGCGACATAGATGGCAACGGCAAAATAGACACTAAAGATGTTGCTATTGTCGCACGCAACTACGGTTGGAGAAGCATCTACGATCCATAGCCTTAGCAAAAAACTCTGAAATCCCCTCTTTTTCTATAAGCTTAAGCTTAACTAACATACGATAGAAGTGATTTCCATAATTCTTATTAGCCAAGAAGATATAATTTCACTAGGTGTTAATAATTGATCAGTCGTATCAAAATTGCAATTCTTATCGCAGTGCTCAGCATATTAATAACAGCAATCCCCATAACCCACTCTGCAACAACAACTGTTGACTTCGCCCCCCGCCAAACCGTCCGCCTAATAAACGAAACCTTCAAACTAAACGTAACAGTATCAGATGTAACAAACCTAAACGCTTGGCAAATAACAATATCCTTTAATCCTGAAATCCTAAACTGCACCAACATTTCCATACCATCCGACAACATATTCGCTGGATACAGCGTTTTCTTTCCATCGCCAAAAATCAATAACTCATTAGGTCAATTAACAGCCTTCTGTGCCATAGAGGGAACAACTGGAGTTAGCGGGTCTGGAAAACTTGTCACAATAGGATTCAAGGGCAAAAAAATAGGTGTTACTTCTCTGAATTTTCTAAATCTAATGGAAATTCGACTAGATGGAACATACCTTCAAGATCCCAACTACAATATTATACCTTCCCAGTTTACAGTGGGAATAGTAGAAGTGGTCTCACCAGGCTTTCAACTAAATTTGTTCGATGTCACTCAAAACTCTAATGTGTACAAGGTTGCAATCAGAACCAACTCGACTATAACAAACTTTCAATTTAACCAAACCTTCAAGGAATTAAGCTTCTACGCAACAGGTTCAACAGGAACAGGAGGCTGCAGCATTGTCACAATACCTAAGGCACTACTCAACGATACCCTTTTAGTGCTATTAGACGGCACTCCAATCCAAATTTTCATCAGCAGCTTAAAAACATTGCCAGAAAACAGCACTCACTGTTTTACATACTTTAACTACGCTCACAGCACGCGAAGCATTAAAATCAGGCTTACACTACCAGGCGACTTAACTGGTGATAGAAAAGTCGATGTCAAAGATGTGGCTCTTGTAGCTAAAGCATTTGGCTCTGCACCAGGTTGGTCTCGATGGAACCCTCTAGCGGATCTTGACCACAACTATAAAATTGACGTAAAAGATGTGGCTTTTGTCGCTAAAAACTATGGAAAAACACTAAATCTATAATTTTTCACATTTAAAGATATTAATAAACATTTTTATGGTTTCTAGAACTTGCTTCCAGAAGACTTTTATTTTCCATAATCCTATTTAAACCACTGAAGACACTGAGGTTCTATTGATGAAAACACTTAGCAAAGTTTCGTTAATCTTGTTGACACTTACTTTAGTTCTATCTTTTTTCAATCAAGGCCATGCTCAATCCTTGGCAATAAACCTGAAAAGTAAACCTGTCTATGATCTTGGAGAAAAAATAACTATCAATGGAGATCTTACACTAGGAGAAAATCCCGTTACAGACGGATTGATTGCAATACAAATTAATAATCCAAGAAATCAAGGTATAATCTTCAGAACAGTAACCTCAGGAACTGAACCGCCGAAACCTTGGTTAATTGAAATCCTCAATTTCTTTACATGTGACTCTCTAGGAAATATTAAGACAAGCTTCAAAAGAGGCGGAAACGCAGGCTTCAAAATCACCTTGAAAAACAACGCATTGTCAGATTATTATGTAATAGTCCCTATCTACATTCAATTCTCGGATAATACACCATTTACAGCTTTCGAAATCTACAAAGGCACCATTGAAGCTGGCCAAAGCGTCAGCATACTAACTTGGCCTGTTCCAATACCCACAAATGCTCCTTTAGGAACAAGCTACGCATACGCTAATCCTCTCAATGGCTACCCTATAAGCATGGGATATGCTTACTCTCCTGAAAAAGCCACAACCTTCCAAATAACAACTTCAAGCACATCTATGCAAAATGTTCAAGAATTCGCTTCAACAACAACCATCGGTGCTTTCAATGTAACCTTTACAACATCAAAATCTGGTGGAATGCTGGGGAACTACGCAGTACATGCAACTTCTAAATACAGTTACTATTTAGCCTCCAACCAAACAACATTCACTGTAATACTTGTAGGCGACATCACAGGCAGCGTCTATGGCGTTCCAGATGGAAAAGTGGACGTTAAAGACGTTTCACTAGTGGCAAGAGCCTTCGGATCGAAACCAGGAGATCCTCAATGGAACCCACTTGCAGATATAACTGGATCCGAATATCTAGTTCCAGATGGTAAGGTCGATGTAAGAGACGTCTCCCTTGTCGCAAAGAACTTTGGAAAGTACGGGACTCTACCATAGCTTTAGTCACTCTTAATAAACCAACACTAATCATGCATAGAAAAATATTCCAGAACCCTTAAATCACAGAATGATAGTCTTGCATATTGAGAAAGGAGGATTAAAGATGCTTAGAAAATCACAAAAAAATCTTATTTTAACACTAACTACAATAGTTACCTTGCTTCTGATGACAACTTCATCCTACACATTTGCTGCACCATCGAATGTGGAGTTTTCTGTTGTTCCTGCACTGAACTCTTTTGAGACAAACACCATGCCTGTGGGTTTCAAGTTTAACGTGACAGTAGTGTGGAAAGATTCAGCTTCGCCGCTTAACGAAGCTTACGCATATCAAGTAACCCTGAACTACAATGCTACATTGCTTAACTGCACCCGCGCTTGGAAACCCATATGGAATTCCACTTGGCTTTTCTACGGCAAGTCAGTTGTAGGTCTCTTGCCTTCTTTTGGTGTCGGTTATGTAACTGTTGGCGAAAGTCTTTTAGGCATGGCCTCAGCATCCAGCGCTCTTTCACCTCTGGCCATTTTTGAGCTTGAAATTAAGAAGGCTCCTCCAGAAGGAGGCCAAGTCTCCTGCACCCTTAACATAGACAACGCAGACACCTA
>Ga0209102_1000364_pt1 | contig 30487 bp, 25 predicted proteins | sample ConPoolayeHmetaG_FD_185483 | JGI IMG/M metagenome (GOLD analysis project Ga0209102, IMG submission 185483) | Hot spring microbial mat communities from California, USA to study Microbial Dark Matter (Phase II) - Cone Pool mat layer H metaG... ...
CTTATACCGAAGGTGTGCACACAAAGATGAAATTAATGAAGAGGATGAGTTACGGGTTTAAAAATGTGGATGTGTATATAAAGAAAATGCTCCTTTCTTTTGTCCCCCTTACCCTCATCCCTTTAATCAAATTTTACCACACTTTTTAAGGATGAGCCGAACACGAATTGCCTCACGAGAAAATCTATGCGAAATTATTTTGCCTTCTGGCGAGAAGAGCGATTAAATTCTAGGATGAATTTAGCCAGGAGGCAATAAGATGAGGTTAGAAATGAAGATTAAGAGAGCCGTTTGCAAAAGCTAGCCTCAAGCTATAAGAACTCTTCCAAAAAGGATAAAGGAGAGGTGATAAGGGAGCTTATAGCTCTTACTGACTCCAACCGAAGTTATGCCAGCTGGTTATTACCTAACTCTGGGCGGAAGGTTGTTTTGGTTAACTCTGAAGGGAGAGGGTGATTTTTATGGGCGAGATAAGGAAGATAAGGCGGAAGAGGAAGCGGCTCTATGATGAGGAGTTTTGGAAGGTCCTGGTCTGTTTATGGCAGCTTCTGGAGTATAGTTGTGGTATGCGCCTGGCGGCGAGTTTAAGGTGGTTGGTGGTGAAGCTTTGAGGAACAAGGTGAGAGTAAAAAATGCCATCAGGGAGAAGCTGCTGCACCTTTCGGCCGCCACGGTAGATCGGTTGTTAAAGCCGGAAAGGAAGAAATTTTAGCTAAAGCCCAGAGCCAGGAACGCTGCTCAAATCGCAGGTACCTGTCAGAACCTTTTCTGAATGGGATGAGAGGCTACCCGGCTTTATGGAGATGGACTTGGTCAGTCATGACCGGAGGAATGCTCAGGGAGAGTTCCTCTCCAGTCTTAACGCTCCAGATGTGGCTTCAAGCTGTACTGAGGCTGAACCGGTGCGCAACAGAGTTCAGATCTAGACATTTAAGGCTCTGGAGAAAATAACATAACGCCTGCCCTCTAAACTTCTGGGGATAGACTCAGATAAATCTTATCCGTTACTTCGAGGGAAATAACCTGACCTTTACCCGCATCCGGACTTATAAGAGAAACGAGAGCTGCTCTGTGGAGCAAAAGAACTACGCGCTGCTCAGACGCCTTGTGGGTTATCTGAGAGATGACACTGAGCGAGAGCTGCAACTGCTTGGGGAACTTTATTTGCGGGCCAGGTTGTCTTATAACTTCTTCCAGGTTGTGATGAAGCTTCAAAGTAAAGAGAGGCGAGGAAGTAAGGTCAGGAAAAGAGATGATGAGCCTAAAACTCCTTATCAGAGGCTGAGAGAAGCGAACGACATAAGCCAGGAAGGAAAAGCGAGACTCGAGAAGATTTCTAAGGAGCTCAATGTGGTTAAGCTAAAGAAGGAGATAGAGAAACTCCAGGAGAAGTTGTGGCGGATGCAAAAAGAGAAGAAAAATTGCCCAAATTTTCGTATAGATTCTTAAGTGAGGCAATGAATATGCTTTCATATAAATTTTCTCATGAGACAACAAGCTGCTCTGCTAAAATTTGTTAGCAAAAGTTGAGAAGTAGATAGCTATAAACTTTAAGAGCGAACCTGAGGAAAATTACTAAAGGGAAGACCAATATCTGAACAGTTTGATTCTTCCCTTAAATGTGAACTTCAAAAGCTCCCTTAAATAGGTGGGGATAAAATAGAGTTCCCTTTCATCGCTATTGCTCACGCAGGCCAGATGAATATTGTAATTAGAGAGGGATATTCTTCGAGATGCATTGACAGCACTTGTTACCCTCAAACGTTCCAGGCGCCAAGAATCTTCTCGAGCCGGACTCAACCTAGAAGCCCTTGGCAATAGCCAAGAAAAAGACTCTTGACTAACTCGCCGGTAAATCGCTTGTAAATATGGTCTATACTTTCCACCTTTTTGGGGAATGTATCCTAAAGCGTCTGCTTTTCAAGCTTAAATAGGAAGGCAACAGGGAAAATTGACAGCCCTCTTTTTTTGACTTAACATTTAGTTTCTTTTTTTGGGCATATTTTTAGTAAATATACAGTTTAAAATGAGATGGCTTTTGACCCAGAAAAAAATATTTTAGAGGAATTTCCCTTTGAGATTCAGAAAAATATTCCTTATTTTTCTTACTTCATTCGCCTTTCTTCTTTCTTTAGATTCGAGATTTAGCCAGCAGAAAGAGAACAAAAAATATCCATCTCCTCATTACATTCATCCTCTTCCTTCCTTGAATAATGGACGCCCTTTTAATCTTGATGCAGAGAGCTATTCCCAGGAAAGAGTCTTGGTCAAGTTTTCTCCTCGCCTCAATCCTTCTTATATTGCTTCGATCCTCGCTTCTTACAGTGCCAAAAAAATAAGAAAACTCTCCCCCCTTGATATCTACGTAATCAAGATTCCTGATCACTCCTCAGTCGAAGAGATGCTCTGGCTGCTTAAAAAAAACCCCGATGTTGAATACGTGGAGCCTGACTATTCTGTGACCATAGCTACAATTCCCAACGACCCCCTTTTCAGCTTTCAATATGCCCTGTACAATTCAGGAGACCTAAATGGCCTCCCAGGAAACCCTCCTGTGAAATTAAGGGCAGACATCAAAGCTCCTGAGGCCTGGGAAGAAACAACAGGAAACGAAGGAGTCATAATCGCCGTTATAGATACCGGGATTGACTTCCTTCATCCTGACTTAAAGTCGAAGATTCAACAAGGGGGCCGCGACTTCGTAAACGATGATTTTGACCCTACCGACGATCACGGTCACGGAACCTTTGTCGCCGGAATCATTGCCGCAGATACCAACAACGGAGAGGGAATTGCAGGTGTGTGCTGGAAGTGTAAGCTCTTACCCATAAAAGCCATTGGTGAAGAGGGCTATGGTTATTATAGCTGGCTAATTCAGAGCATTCTCTGGGCAGCAGAAAAAGGAGCTCAAGTAATCAACCTCAGTGTCTCTGCTTACGGAAATTCAGAGGGGTTAAGAGAAGCGCTCCAGTTTGCCCATGAAAAAGACATCGTCATCGCAGCGGCTGCTGGAAATCATGGCATAAAACAGGTTTCATACCCTGCGACTTTCAACGAATACTGTCTAGCAGTAGCGGCAACTGATTTCACTGACTCAAGGACAAACTGGTCAAATTATGGACCTGAAATAGACGTCGCTGCTCCTGGAGCAAAGTTACTCAGCTCCGTGCCTACCTGGAAAGAACCATCGGAATATTTACCTTATGCCTTCGGCTGGGGAACCTCATATGCTACGGCTCATGTTTCTGGTCTGGCGGCATTGATAAAGAGCATTAAACCCTGGCTCAAAGCCTCTGAAGTGATGAGCATCATCCGTTATTCTTCAGATGATATAAATTCTGATAAATACCCGGGAAAAGATGAATACATCGGTTATGGAAGAATAAATATGGAAAAGGCTCTTGTGCCAAGGAAGATAATAAATTCTCCTTAAAATTGACATACACATCTCTCTCTGCTATAAGCTTTTTTAAAAAAAGGCTGGGCTTTTCTCATGGCTGAATTTTTTAAGAGATTTGGGCTACGACTCAAAAAAAAACAAACTCCTGATCTTGAAGCTTTTCAGAGTGAAGAGGATTTCCTGGAGAGTATTTATCAGGAACTTTTGGGAAGAAAACCAGACGAGGGTGGAAAACTGCACTACCTGAAATCCTTAAAAGAAGGAAACTCAAGGCTTTCGGTAATCCTGAGCATAGTTCGTTCCGAAGAATTCACGAATAAAGTCATAAGAGAAAACCTCCCTCTCCCTCCAATAAAGAATGAGAAGCCCCAAAACTATTACTTGAGCGAGGATATTGAAGCAAACAAAGAATTGTGGGTGTTTAAGGTGAAAGAGAAAGAAGACTTTGACTGGCTGGAAAGAAAAATAATCGAGAATGGCTACTATGAGAAACCCGGCGTTTGGAGTCTCCAGATAAGCGAGGATAAACGCCTTCTGGCTGAAATTGCCTCAATCTTCAATCCTGAATCTGTACTTGACATTGGATGTGCCAACGGACCGGTAATGAAGTGCCTCAAAGATATAGGAATCTATTCTGAAGGTATCGATATTAGCCGCCTCGCTCTTGAGAAAGCCTTCCCTGAGGTCAGAGAGAATATCCATCTTGGAGACATCTTGGAAGTCAAAATTGAACGCACCTTTGACCTCATCCTGGGTCTGGATATCTTCGAACACCTTAACCCCAACAAACTCTCACTCTATATCCAAAAAATTTACAATCTTCTTAAAGAAGACGGCTATCTTTATTGCAACATACCCGCTTTTGGAAGGGACCAATGTTTTGGAGAAATCTTCAAGGTTTATCTTAAAGAATGGGAAGAAGATGTAATCAACAAGCGCTGCTTCTACACTATCCATGTCGATAATTACGGGTATCCTCTAAACGGACATATAATAGCTGCCCATACAGAATGGTGGGTGAAACAATTCGAAACGCTCGGATTTAAGCGCGAAGTCGAGATAGAAAAAGCCCTTCATCTAAAGTATGATGAAGCGATAGAAAAAATTCATGTAGCAAGAAAAGCGTATTATGTGTTCTCAAAGAATAAAACTTCCCAAAGAAGGAGCGAAATCTTAAAGAAAATCTCGTGAGGATGATTACAAAAAACAGGATAACTATCGAGAGAAGAAGATTAAATTACTCGAAAATATCTCTTTTCTGCCAGAGGTAGATTGGCACAAATAAGGCAAAAACAAGACACGGTCCAACGATCCCTATCCGAGCTAATTTTGTGATGCCAAGGACCAAAAGGGAGTCAAAAATCCACATTCCCATCGCCACGCAGGTTATCGAGAAACCAAACTTGCGTTTCTTCAACAATCCCAAAGCTCCTAAATAAAGAAGCAGAGAAAGGAGTATATCAGGAGCTGCGAAGGCATTGTAGACTTCATCTGAAACGGGCATGGTGCGCGGAAAAGAGTCTCCAAAGGCCTTGCCCAGCCAGAAAATATCCGTGGCAAGGCCAACAAAAAACATGATTACAGAGATAACAATGATACCAAAGGGTACTTTGTTCATCTAAAGCTTTCCTCTTCTGAAAGAAGTTTACTTTATTTTGAAGTTGTAATCCAGGTTTTTCATTAAAAATGAAGATAAGAACTCGAGTCATTTAAAAATTAGGACTTGAAAACACCACAATTAACTCTGAGCATAACTCTTCTAAAAAATTTTCTTCCAAGTTAAGATTATCAAAAGTTTTCATGGGGAGAAATTAGCCCCAAATAGATGAAGAAGATTTTCTTTTTTTATCCTCATGTAAAGTAAGTCAGCAATAAACGAAAGCAGGATAAAATTTGCCTAGCTCTTTGCCATTTTCCAAAAAAACATTATTGACTTCCAGAGAGCCAAAGGATATAAGTAAAATCTCTCGAAAACAGTACCCTGAATTTAAGGATTAGAAGCAAGGCTTTTTATGTTTAAGGAAGAGAAAAATCTCTTTCTCAGTGAAAAAAATGGTGTTTAAGGCGAAATATGGCATCCCTGAGAATTATTGATGAAAACAATCATCTCCTTTCTACGGGCAAAAAAATGAGAAGCGCTAAGGCATGGCATGAAAAAATCTTATCTATTAATTTTAAAGAGAATATAAGTTTTAGGTTTTCAAAAAGTGATATAAAGCTAAGTTCAGGCTATCCCGTAGTTACACTCAGCAACTACCTCTCTCTTTTCCCTCTTTTAACTCTATTTTGTTTAACTTACATACTTAACACAAATTTACCAATTTAGGTTAAAATTATGTAAAATTAAAGGATAAATTGTGATTATCAATTAGGGGAGGAAACTCGTGAAAAAAGAAATGAAAAAAATCATGGTCACGGGAGCAGTAGGTCAAATCGGCTCTGAATTGACCATGGCCCTCAGGAAGAAATACGGGAATGATTCTGTGCTTGCCACAGGTCATAAGACTCAACCAAAGCCGGAACTTCGTGATTCCGGTCCCTTTGAATTTATCGATGTTACCAAGCGTGAGACCATTGAAGAAGTGGTAAGAAAGTACAAAATCGACACTATCTATCATATGTCAGCCATCCTCTCTGCGGCGGGTGAAAAAAACCCTCATCTTGCCTGGGATGTAAACATCAACGGGACCTATAATGTCTTAGAGGTAGCAAGAGAACACGAGATGGTGAGAGTCTTTGTCCCCAGCTCCATCGCCGTCTTCGGACCAGAGACTCCGCGAGATAATACTCCTCAAGAGACAATCTTGCGTCCAAAAACCATGTATGGTGTGACCAAGGTGGCTGGTGAACTCCTCTGTGAATATTATGTCAAGCGTTTCGACCTGGATGTGAGAGGCTGTCGCTATCCTGGCATAATAAGCTACGAAACCCTTCCCGGGGGAGGAACAACAGATTACGCAGTGGCTATCTTCTTCGAGGCTGTTAAAAACAAGAAATACACCTGCTTTCTTCGCGAAGACACCATGCTCCCGATGATGTATATGCCGGATTGCCTCAAGGCGACCATGGATTTAATGGAAGCCGATTTCTCTCGATTGAAGCATCACACTGATTTCAACGTCACAGGGATGAGCTTTACGCCCCGCGAGCTCGCCGCTGAGATTAAGAAGCATATCCCTGAATTTACCTGTGAGTATAAGCCTGACTTTAGACAGGAAATTGCTGATTCATGGCCCAATTCGATAGATGACTCAGCGGCTCGTGAAGAATGGGGCTGGAAGCCAAATTATGACCTTCAAAGCATGACTAAGGATATGCTCGAGGTGCTCTTCAAACGTCATGCAGAAGGAAAACTGGGCTACTGATTAAACTCAGGAAGGTATTTTCTCTTTTATAAAACTGGGAAGAGAAAAAACCCCCCGATGAATTTCAAGATTATAATATTTAAGACCGGAAGGAGGCTCTCTCCTCACTCGAAAAGGGCTTATGTTTTCTGAGATAAAGACAAAACACCAGTTTCCCCCCGGATAGGTAGGCACAGGAGAAAAATAAAGCCAGGTTTCTTTGAAGAGCCCTTTGAGGAAAATTATCTTTTTAGCGATAGAATCGAGTTGATAAAGAGGAGACCCTATCTGGGCAACGGCAATCCCATCTGGCTTTAAGCGCTTTTTTACCAGCTCAAAGAAAACCTCATTATGGAGACTCAGCGAAGGACCAACTGGATCTGAGGAATCGACAAAGATGAGGTCAAATTTCTCCTCTTCTCTCTCGAGGAATTCCCTCCCATCCTCGATGATAAGCCTCGTTCTCTTATCCTTGAGGCAGGAGGAAAGCCACGGGAATAGGTTCTTACAAGCTTCAATCACCGCAGAATCAATCTCCACTAAAAATGACCTTTCAATCGGATAACGGAGAACCTCTTTAAGGGCCCCGCCATCTCCTCCGCCGATTACAAGGATATTCTCAGGTTTTGGATGAGTAACGAAAGCAGGGTGGATGAGCATCTCATGATAAAAGAATTCATCCCGTTCTGTAGTCTGGATTAGACCATCGAGGAAAAGAATCCTCCCAAAATCTCTATTCTCTATCACCTCAATCAACTGGTAGGGAGATTTTTCTCTGTAAAGGAACCTCTCAACTTTAAAGAAAATTCCAGATGAACGGGTGTGATATTCCCTCATTTCAAATATTTCTTTTTTCCTAACAACACCCATTTTAAGTCAAAGCCTCCAGATGAAAGGTTTCTCATCAGTCAAAATCCTCCCCTTCTTTAATCCCTTTAAGAGGTACAGGGGCAAAGAAAAATAGCTCCTGTGAATCCCCGGATGGTAGAAACGAAGTTTCTTCACTCTTCTTTCATTCAGCCTTTGCCTAACTTCTCTTTCATCAATTTTAAGGGGATCATATTTCTTGGAAGCAAGAACAAATCCCCAGGGCATACCGAAAGAAAAGATGAAAGTCCAGTAAGGTTTAACCAGAGGGAATATCGACTCAAGGGTCTTTACACATGAAGAAAAAAATTCATGATAGAATGTATCTGCGCTACCTGCTTGAATGACAAAAATGCCATCCTCTTCAAGTTTCTCGAAAATCATAGCGAAGAACTCTCGGGTAAAGAGGAAGACCGAGGGGCCTTCATCGATTGGCTCAGTCAAATCAGAGATGATAACATGATATTTATCTCTGGTTTTTTCGATGAAATGTCGAGCATCCATAGAGAAAAATCTTGTCTTTTTATCGGAAAATGCCCCACTGGACCACTCAGGCAAAAACTTCTTGCAGAGCTCGACCAGCTCTCTGTCTATATCCACCATGACAGCCTTCTTGACTTGCGAGTGTTTGAGAACTTCACGCAGAGTGGCGCCTTCTCCCCCTCCCATGATTAAAACATTCTCTGGAGCAGGATGAGAAAGAAGAGCAGGATGGACAAGACTCTCATGAAAAATGAACTCATCCACTTGAGCAGATTGAATCTTGTTATCCAGGAAAAGTGCCTTCCCGAGAAGACCGTTATAGATAAACTTTGCTGTCTGATACTTTGTCTTCCCCTCGTAAATAAGCCTCTCGACCTTGATTACTTTGAAAACGTTCTCAGTGAAGAACTCGTAAATGTATGTGCCTTCTTTCATCCTGCAAAGATTATAACAGCTCAATCCACTCAGGTAAACTTAAAACTGAAAATTTTTTACCTCCCCAACCTCAAAAAAATACTTTATAAATTCCCCCAAGCCTGATCCTCCAAAAAATAAAGATTACTTATTAGCGAATTTTGGAGATGATAGCTTTTTAGAGAGAATTTTATTTTTTGAAATAATGCTCAGAGCATTCAGGAGAAGATTTTCAGAGGAATGAAAGATAGTCTCTTTGAATAAACTTAGTAAAGAGGGAGCAACTCACTTCTTCTTTTAAGAAAAAATTATGGACGATGTAACTAGAATCTGATATATTTTTCTCTAACCTAAATGACTAAAAGAGGAGGTCTAATATCATGTATGGAAAAATAAAAGAATACTTGAGCAAAGAAATTCAATCCATTCAAGAGGCTGGCCTCTACAAAGAGGAACGCATCATCATGACTCCTCAGGGAGCAGAAATAAAGGTTAAAGGAGGAAGAGAGGTTCTCAATTTCTGCGCCAATAACTACCTCGGGCTTTCCAGCCATCCCAAAGTCATCGAAGCAGCCCATAAGGCGCTCAAGGAGTGGGGTTACGGGATGAGTTCTGTCCGCTTCATCTGCGGTACCCAGCACATCCATAAGGTCCTCGAACAGAAAATTTCCCAATTCCTCCAGACTGATGATACAATCCTTTTTGCTGCCTGCTTTGATGCCAATGGAGGGACATTTGAGCCCATCATGGGACCTGAAGATGCCATCATTACCGATGCTCTAAACCATGCCTCGATCATCGATGGAATCCGCCTCTGCAAGGCAAAACGTCTAATTTTTAACCATAACGATATGAAAGACTTAGAAGAAAAGCTGAAAGAATCTCAGAGCGCCCGCTTCAGGATGATTGCCACAGACGGTGTCTTCTCCATGGACGGGGATATAGCCAAGCTCGACGAAATCTGTGACCTGGCAGAAAAATACGACGCTCTGGTTATGATTGACGACGCTCATGCCACAGGCTTTCTAGGGAAAACAGGTCGCGGGACACCAGAATATAGAGGAGTCATGGGAAGAGTGGACATCATCACTGGAACCCTCGGCAAAGCCCTCGGAGGAGCATCCGGCGGATTCATAAGCGGACGTAAAGAATTGATCGAGATTTACCGCCAGCGCTCAAGGCCCTACCTCTTCAGTAACACCCTTGCTCCTGCGGTTGTCGGTGCCTCGATTGCCGTCTTTGACCTTCTCTCCGAGACTACCGAGTTACGCGACAAACTTGAATGGAATACTAAATATTTCAGGGAAAAAATGACTGAAGCGGGGTTTGATATTAAGCCTGGAGTTCATCCCATAGTTCCCATAATGCTCAGCAAGTTCGAAAACGACGCTAAACTCTCCCAGGATATGGCTCGAGACTTACTAGATGAAGGAATCTATGTCATTGGATTCTATTACCCCGTTGTGCCTAAGGGTCAAGCCCGAATAAGGGTTCAACTCTCAGCTGCACATGAAAAGGAACATCTTGACAGAGCGATTGAAGCCTTTACCAAAGTTGGGAAAAAATACAAAGTCATTTCTTGATATTTATTAAAAAGTGCTCATTCATTAGAAGAGAAAGAAGAGAAAAAAGATAAAGATAATTCAGTTTTTCTTGATAATTAGGGGCAAAAATACATTCTAAAAAAGAAACAGCTCATGCTTCTTAGAAGCAAATCTATTTTGCTCTTTTTTTAGCATTTTTTCCCTAGATCAAGTATCTTCACGATGAAATTCTTCCTCTACTTATCTCTTATTTTTCTTTATTTTTTTCCTTTATTTATTTTGCGTCATTCTTCTTTTCGCCATTCTCGTTCGCTTTTTTCAGCTTGACCATCGTGATTCCCGTATAGCCATAAAAAATAGAAACAAGAGGATTCGAAAGGTTCAGGAAGGCATAAGGAAGATAAAGAAGAGGATTAACACCCAGTGTGGCATGCATGAAGGCTCCACAGCTATTCCAGGGGACAAGAGGAGAAGTCATGGTTCCCGAATCCTCAAGACACCTGGAAAGATTCTTGGGATGGAGTCCCTGTGCCTCAAAGGCATTTTTATACATTCTCCCTGGGATGACTATGGCAATATACTGGTCTGAGGCAATGGCATTCATCCCGATACAGCTAAAAATCGTGGTTACCACAAGTGAGCCAGTCTTCCTTACTCTTTTAAGGAGAGACCGAGCCAATTCGCCAAGCATTCCTGTCCTTTCCATAACTCCCCCAAAGGAGAGGGCACAGATGATGAGGGCTACAGTGGGCATCATGCTCTCCAGACCTCCTCTGGTAAGAAGCTCATCGACCATTTTGACCCCTGTCTTGGAGATATACCCTGACTGAGCAGACTCGATGACCTCTGCCAGTGTCTTGGATTGAGCGAGCATGGCAAATATCCCTCCCATAGCCATGCCTCCTAGAAGAGCAGGAAGAGGCGGAATTCTCATTACTACCATCACAATCACCAGACAAGGCGGAAGAAGAAGCACTGGATGTATGTAAAAGTTTAGTTTAAGAGTGGAAAGTATGGATTGAATGTTCTGGGTATTAAGGGAGCCAGCTCTGAATTTCGTTCCCAGCAGCCCGAAGAGAAAGAGAGAGATAACATATCCCGGAGCAGTCGTGTAAACCATGTGCCTGACATGGGAGAAGAGGTCAGTTCCCGCCACCGCTGGAGCAAGGTTGGTGGTATCAGAAAGCGGGGACATCTTATCTCCAAAATATGCACCGGAGATTATGGCTCCCGCCACCATGGGGAGTGGAATCCCTAATCCTTGACCAACTCCAATCAGAGCCACTCCCACCGTTCCCGCGGTCGACCAGGAAGAGCCTGTACCTAAAGAAACTATCGAACAGATGATTAGAGTCGCAACCAGGAAAATGCTGGGTGAGAGAATTTTCAAACCATAATAAATCATCGTGGGAACAACCCCACCCAGAATCCAGGTACCAATCATCGTCCCCACCACCATGAGGATAAGAATCGCTCCCATGGCAAGTGTTATTCCCTGAATCATTCCTTCCTGGAGTTCTTTCCAAGGGTGTTTGTAGATTACGGCAATACAAGAAGCAACCGCAGCAGCGGCAACCAAAGGAAGATGCGGGGGGAGTTTGAAGACACTGATGGTAAAAAATAGAGCGATGATCAAGAAAATTACAGGAATGAGTGAAACACTGAGTGGAATTCTTTTTTTCTTTTCTGCCACTTCCTTCTACTTTCAGAAAAAGAGGGCGTATTTTAACCAATAAGAGGACAAAAAGCAATTAAAAATCGAATAAAATTCTTAGGACCTTCCCTCTTTAGAATATTAAGCGAAAAAAGCACGGGAAAAAATCTTAATATTTTCAAGCCTCATCAACATCAATATAGCCTGGCTATCTTGACTCCTTTGTAGTATTTCTTCAGTATCTCCTGATAATTTGCTCCGGCTTGAGCCATCCCAAAGGCACCTACTTGGCACAGGCCTACTCCATGACCCCACCCCCTCCCAGAAAAATTGAAATAACTTATCTTACCCTCTTCATCATACTCTCTGTCAATCACGAAGAGTGTCTCTCTGAGCCCTAAAACCCTTCTTATCCTTAATCCCCTGACCACTGCATCTGTTTCTTTCCCTTTGATCAAAAGCTCTAAAACTCTCTTTGAATCTCCTTTTCTCTTGGGTACAAGGTCTATGAGTTCTCCCACGGGATAAAACTCATTTATTCTTGCTTCGAGTTCTTTTCGAGAAATTCTTACCTGCCAGCTGTGGAAGGCAGAGTTCCGGTCGAGGATATTTGTCAGAGGAGGATAGACGACTTCGACCACTTTAACCTTCCCTTCTCTCTCTATCCATCTTATCTTTTCTCCGCCTAAAAGATGAATTCTTGAGGCGAATGAAAATTCATCTTCATTATTCCTGAGGAGAAATAAATCAGGAGAAAGAGGGATAGTTTTTCTTTCCCCTTCTTCTTCTAATTCAATTTTTTCTTCCTTAAGAGAAAGAAAAATTCCCTCCCTGTAGATCGGGCGGTAGCTGCGAATAGCCTTGCCCAGATAATAGATAACTTCGGCCCTATTCAATCTCCTTTCCGGGTCTTTTATTTCTTCAGTTGAAGGAAAGATGCCCTTGTGGATGAGGTAGGCCATTTCATTTCTTCCTTCACCTTGCCAGTCTTTAAATTCCTTGAGAATAAATTCTCTCTCATTTTCAAGCATGAGGCTTTCAGTCCTCTCCTCCCATCCAAAGGTCTCAAAGAGAAGAATGGCAAGTGAAGAAAAATTTAAAATCTCTTTCCTCAAGAAGGTTTTCTTTTCTTTCCCTAAAAATGCAAGGGCTCTCTCCATCCACTCCGCGGCTTCCTCAAATGAAGCTTCCTCTCTATAGTATGGAGTGTCAGTTCTTTGCGGAATTATCCCGGCGCAAATCAAAAAAGCTATCACTCTCGTTGCATTCTTTCCGCAGACATCAATTGGGGCAAGCATGTTTTCACTCTTTAATAAGAACTCTTTCTCTCGAGAAAAAATACATTCTGTGCTTCTCAAGTAAGGAAGGGAGGGACCAAGGAAAACATCCTCTACATTTTCTGTCTTCCCCCCACACGTGCTTGTATAGAGGGCATGGATCAACTTTCCTTTATAAAGAATTACTTCCCCGCGTGTCTCATCGACTGCTCTTGTACTTAGAGGATTCTCTGCAGACATCCCCTCATATAGCTGAGAAGCCGGGGAATCATCGAGGTCGAATCCCAAATCTTCATTCGAGCCCAGACTCTTCATGGCATACGTTCTTGCGGCCACTGCCTGAGCTTTTTGCGCTTCGAGTTCATTAAAACTATAAGGAGATAACTCACTCGGGACAACTCCTTTAAGATAATCTTCTATATTCAAGATGTTGATAAGAAGGAGTCCTTTAGGGCTTGTTCTCAGAACAAAAATTCCTCTGTAGTCCCTTCCGTTGTAAGATAAATAACTCCAGGCACTGCTGGGGATGAAATAGAGGACACTACCTTCGTCTAATGCCTTAAGTTCATCGTTTACCAGAATCCAATGAAGCCTGGACCCATCCATTGTAACTTCCTCCCGGATAATCCAGGCATCTTTCACTCCAGAGCGGACAAGCTCCTTTACAAAGCTCAAAGCATCTCCCCTCGTGAGAAAACCCTCAACTCTAACTTGAAAAAGACTATCTACATCTCTTTTTGTTTCGCTTTTTATGCTTACTCTTTTAGCAAATTTATCTCTTATTCTTTGTGCAATTTCCTCTGCCTCTTTTCTTTTTTCTCTCTGAGCCACAAGGACGCTGAACTCCTCAGAAAGTTTTTCTCTGAAGCCCCTGATAAATACTTCATCTGCATCTTCAGAAATTAAGGAATAGCTCGAGTTTACTTCATAGACCTTCATCCCTGATGAAGCATGAATCCTGATTTCGCTCAGTTTATCACCAAGGCAGATTCTTATTATTGGTTTTGAAATTAGATATCCATGAAAGAATTTCTTTTCTTTTCCAAATTCTACGGGTTGACCTCCAAAAATGAAAAAAGAAAGCCATGCTGAAAGAGAATATTTCATAAATCTAATTTTTCTCAATTATTCTTTCTCCCTAAGGCTGATTATAAAAGAGGGGTTAAAATTAGGTCAAGCTGAAAATTCAATATATATTGCATCTCAATTTCATCACACAAAATATTGTATATTATTTAATTCCTTTTAGCCATTAGATTAAGAGAAAAAGTCAAAATAGTCAAGGAAGAATTCAGATGCGACATTCTTATTGCTATTTTTTTCTCTGTGAATAAAATTGAATTGAAAGGAGGATGCGATGCTTCATAAAGTTAAATCTCGATTTGGTGCCTTACTCTTTTTGCTCCTCTTAGCTTCTTCTCTCCCCTCAATCTCCTCTTCTTTAGAGCAGGCAACAGATGAAGAGTACACTGGAAAAATTCTTGAATACACCACTGAAAAATTTTTCCTCACGGAATTAGTTAATCACCTTCCTGCTTCAGAGAAAGTACCCACTCCCTTGAAAATCCTCGGAAACATCATAGGAGCTCCTAACGTACTCCATTACAGCTACGAAATTGAGAACTATCTAAGAGCTGTCGCCGAAGCAAGCCCGAGAGTGGTCCTATTTTCTCTTGGAAAAACAGATGAGGGCAAAGAGATGACCACTGTAGCTGTTTCAGATGAGAAAAACATCGCCCGTATGGAGAGAATCAAAGAAATTAACTCTCTCCTCGCCGACCCCAGAAAAATAAAGAATGAAGAAGATGTGGAGAAATTGCTTGAGGAAGGGGTAGCAATTTACTGGATAACAGGCGGCCTCCATTCTCCAGAATGTGGAGCCCCTGAAATGGCCATGGAACTTATCTACAGGCTAGCTGTGGATGAATCTGAATTCTATCAGATAATCCGCAAAAACCTTGTGGTTCTCGTCACCCCTGTGCTTGAGGTTGATGGGAGAGACCGCTATGTCGATACATATCGATATAAGAAAGAGAACAACGATAAGAAGACTCTGCCCCTCGTTTATTGGGGAAATTATGTTGCCCATGATAATAATAGAGACAACATCGGCCTTTCCCTGAAACTTTCAGAAAATTTACTCAAAAATTATTTTGAGTGGCACCCCATCATCATGCATGATTTACATGAATCACTCCCTTATCTTTACACCTCAACAGGAACAGGTCCTTACAACGCCTGGCTCGACCCTATTACCATCAATGAATGGCAGGAGCTGGCTTATGCAGAGATATCTGAGATGACGAAACGAGGGGTGCCGGGTGTATGGACTCATGGATTCTTTGACGGCTGGTCGCCGAGCTATGCCTTCTATATCGCCATGTTTCATAATTCGACGGGAAGATTCTACGAAACCTTTGGTGGAACAGGAGCGGATACCATGGTGAGGAGAGTTGGCTCACAGTCCCAGAGAGCCTGGTACAGGCCAAATCCTCCTCTTCCCGTGGTAAAATGGTCTTTCAGAAATAACATTAACCTTCAACAGAGTGCGCTCCTCTTTGCCCTGAAGCATGTGGCAGAGAATAAAACTAAGTTCTTAAAAAACTTTTACTTGAAGAGCAAGCGCTCCGTGGCAAAGGCAACCACAGAGGGACCAGCAGCATGGGTAATCCCAGCAGGTGGAGAAAGGCCTCTGGCTGCTGCAGAATTGGTAAACCTTCTCCGAAAACACGGAGTCGAAGTGCATCAGGCAGAGAAAGAATTCACAATTGGTAAGGATAAATATCCTGCGGGAAGCTACATCATTCGCATGGACCAGCCCTACAGTCGTTGTGCTGACATGCTTCTTGACACGCAGTATTACAATCCTCTAGACCCCAGGCCCTATGATGATACAGGGTGGACCCTCGGTTATTTACATAATGTAAACACAGCCAGAATCCTAGAGAAAAAAGTTTTAGATGTCCCGATGAAACTCATCGAGCAGGATCTTAAGCCTCGAGGAAAAGTTTTGAATCAAGAAAAGGCCTCTCTTTTCCTTATTAACCATACTGCAGAGACTCAATTGATGCAGCTTCGTTTCAAGGTGCCTGAAGTGAAGATTCTGGCCGCTGAGTCAAGTTTCAGTCTTGAAGGAAAAAAGTATAATTCAGGTACTTTCATCATACCTAAAGAAGGAAATACGCCCGATTCAATTGAAAGGTTAAAAATGGCTGTTGAGGAGCTCGGGCTCATAGCCTACGGCGTAAAGACTATTCCCAGCGTCAAAACGCACGAACTTGCTACACCGCGGATAGCCATTCTTCACACCTGGATCTCAACTCAGGATGAGGGCTGGTACAGACTTACCTTTGAAAAACTTGGCATCCCCTACTCCTACATTTCTGTCCATGACATAAGAGATACTCAGAACTTGAAGAGTAAATATGATGTCATCATCTTCCCACCTGTAAGCTTTGGTAAGAGTCAAAGAATTGTAAACGGAATAAGCGGAGAGTCCCCCATCCCTTGGAAAAAATCAGAAAAATACCCTAACCTCGGTGGACCAGACGAGAGAGAAGACATAAGAGGAGGAATGGGAATCGAGGGAGTGATGAACTTGAAACGTTTCGTGGAAGAGGGAGGGCTTTTCATCTCCATCTCCACAAATGCCAACCTGGCCATAGATTATGGATTGGCTGAGAGTGTGGCTGTGATAAAAACCGAGAAACTCAAGACGGCAGGGGCAGTTCTCCAGACACGCATAGTCGACCCTCGAAGCCCCATAACATATGGCTACGGGAATAGCCTCGGGGTATATTTCAGCGGCTCTCCTGTTCTTGAAACAGGAATGAAGGCAGCTACCGGCGGATTCGACCTTGAAGAATTATTTGATGGAGAAGCAAAAGGAAGGCCTTCGGGAAGGGGAAGCCTCACTGACCCTGATGTCATCCAAGGAAGGCCATATGAGCCTCCGAAGATAAGCGGAGCAGGAACAGGAATACCTCCAGAATTCAAGGACATGGTCAGTCTCTACCTTCCTCCTGATTTGACAAAAATAAGGGTAATCCTCCGCTTCGACCAGAAAGACAAACTCTTATTAAGCGGGATGCTTGGCGGAGCGGAAGAACTCGAGAATCGAGCCGCAGTGGTGGATGTTCCTCTTGGAAAAGGACATATCCTCTTCTTCGCCATTAATCCCATGTGGCGCTATGAAACTCAGGGAAGTTTCTTCTTGCTCTTCAATGCCGCCTTGAATTATGATAACCTCGATGCAGGGAAGCAAAAACCAGAAGAGGGGAAAAATCAATAAAGGAGAAAAAAGATGAAAAAAATTCTTTCACTCTTCTTCGCAACCCTATTTTTTATGGTGTTTATTTCTTCACCTGGACTGACTCAGGATGTGAACAAGATTCTGGAAAAAATGATAGAAGCCCAGGGGGGGAAAAAAATTTTAGAAGGAATTAAAGACACCACCATTTCAGGCACAATGGAGATGCCCCAGATGGGAATCTCAGGCACAGTAACGATGTACCACAAGGAACCAAATAAACAAAGGATGGATGCTGAAGTGATGGGTATGGTTTTCACCCAGGCCTTTGATGGAGAAAAGGGATGGATGATAAATCCTCAAACAGGCTCCACTGAAGTCATGCCCGAAAAGGCTACCGAATACATGAGAAGAGAATCTCTTGGAAATCAAGCCCTCCTCTACCCAGAAAAATTCGGTATTTCCTTTTCTTATCAAGGAAAAGATACCATCGAGGGAAAAGAATACCTTGTCCTTCTTCAGTCATTTTCCGACGGGTATACTGTGACTATGTTTCTTGACCCCGAGACTTACCTTGTTTACAAGACTAAAGCAAAATCCCTGAATCAGATGGGGGTTGAGGTTGATTCTGAAACTATTCTCGGGGATTACAGCAAAGTGGAAGGGATGATGGTTCCTCATTCCTTCACCATTTTTCAAGATGGTGAAGAATATTTAAAAATCACAGTAACTGAGGTAAGGTTCAATTCAGGTCTTGAAGATTCATTTTTCCAGATGGAATGAGGGAACCCTCTAAATAACTTAAAGGTAGCTGAGGAAAAAAGTAAGCGTAAATTTGATAAAGCCCTTAGCTTAAAAATAAAATTTCATGAGTAATTAAAAATGAAAAAGAGATCCATTTCTTTATGGGACTATGGCTCATGGATTTTATTTGTGCTCTTTCTGCTGCTTATGGAGGTATCCTGTGCCGTAAACCCTGTGACGGGAAAAAAGGAACTGAGCCTCATATCTGAAAATCAGGAAATTTCCCTCGGTGAACAGACTGATAAGGAAATAAAATTACAGTATGGAATCTATGAGGATAAGGCTCTCGAAAATTATGTGAGCCAGGTAGGGATGTCCCTTGTGCCTCATACCCACCGCCCTCACCTTCCCTATCATTTCGCTATCCTTGATACCCCTGTGATTAATGCCTTCGCCGTTCCCGGCGGTTATATCTATGTCACGCGAGGCATCCTGGCCCTCATCACTTCAGAGGCGGAACTGGCTACTGTGCTAGGACATGAATTGGGGCACGTAAATGCTAGACACAGTGTGAGGCGGCTCAGCAAAATGTTGATTGTCCAGCTGGGGCTCGCATTGGGAAGCGCATTGAGCGAGACATTTGCCAAGATTTCGGGAGTGGCAAGCGTGGGCATCCAGCTTCTTTTTCTAAAATTTAGTCGTGATGATGAAAGAGAGGCCGATAGACTGGGAGTCGAATATGCAAGAAGCGCAAGATACAATCCTTCAGAGATGATAGGCTTCTTCTTTTCGCTTCAGAAACTAGGCGATTTATCCGGTGGCCACAGCCTGCCGGGTTTTCTCTCTACCCACCCTCTTACAAAAGAACGCATCCAGAACACAAAGGCAATCATCACTGAGGAAGATGCAAGGCTTGAAGTCAGGAAAAACCCATATTTAACCCGGATAGATAACCTTATTTTCGGAAATGACCCACGTCAGGGGTATGTCGAAGGGAATGCTTTCTACCATCCTCTGCTTCGATTCAAATTTTCCTTTCCGCAAGAATGGAAACTTCAGAATACCCCCTCTCAGGTCGCATTGAGCCCGGAAGACGGGAATGCGGCTTTAATCCTCCAAGCTGAAAAAAGCTCAGAACCTCTCCCTGATTATGCCGAGAAAAAAATTGCTTCTCTAGAGGGAAAGCAACCTGTTTCGGAAAAAACACTCACCATTAATGGAATGGAAGCTTACGAGAAGGTCTTTGAAATAATTCAGGAACAGAGAGAAGACTTGAGAACACGCATGTCTTTCATTAGAAAAGGAGAAAATATCTTTACTTTTACGGCTCTGAGCACTTCTCAAAAATTTGCAAATTACGACCCTGAGTTTAGGACTATTGTTGGCTCATTTAGAGAGTTAAAGGAGAAGAAATATCTCGAAAAAAAACCACAGCGAATAAGACTGATCAGAGCAAGCGGAAATGAAAGCTTGCGTTCTATCTTCAAGAGAGAAGGGATGGAAGAAGAGGCATGGTCGAAGATGGCCATAATGAATAGGCTGGAGCTGGACCAAATTCCTGAACAAAATCAGATAATCAAAGTGGTCAAATGATGAGGGAAAGAAAAATGTTGATTTTTCTCGGCTCTTTATGTCTCTAGCACAAAGAAGGGTGAGAGCATAAGCTTCTCTTTTTTAGCTCTTTATATTTTTCTATAACATTTTTTTAGGCTCTTTTAGGCTCTCACTTCTTCAGTCAAAAAATACCTCCTTTCCCCTTTGTGATTCACGAGTTAGCAAAAAAAGCAGCTTTCAGAAATTCTCTTGTTTTTCTTAAGGTTTAAGCCCTATCGAGAGGCATCCTTTAGAGCTGATTATGTCTCAGCTTCTTCAAGGACTTTATAGGCAAGCTTCAGCGCTCGCAACCCTTCTTCACCGCTAACCTTTCTTGTCTTACCTTCTCTTATGCTCCTGAAAAAATTCTTCAGTTCCTTCTTCAGCGGCTCTTCCTTCTCAATTTTCAGAGTCTTGATTTCTGTCTGGCGGTTATCAAGAGGAAAAATCTTAACCTCTTGGTCTATATAGTCGATGGAGTAATAAATGGTGGGCTCGAAGATGCGAAGTTTTCTTACTTTCCCCTGGTGGACACGACTTGCGGTTAGAGTTGCTACACATCCCGATCGGAATTCTAGCCTTGCATTAGCGATATCGATTTTCTCAGAGAGGACATGGATCCCTGAAGAACGTATTGACTTTACCTCATCCTTGATTAGAGCCAGGATGATATCCAAGTCATGAATCATGAGGTCAAGGACCACATCAATATCCAGCGATCGTGCGGAAAAGGAACCGAGCCTCTGGACTTCGACGAATTTTGGCTCTGAAATCATGTTTTCAATGGCTTCCACGGCAGGGTTAAATCTTTCGAGGTGACCCACTTGAAGAATGAGCCCATTCTTGGCTGCCATAGCCACGAGTTCCTCACCCTGGTCTACAGTTTCTGTAATTGGCTTTTCCACAAGAACGGATTTCCCTTCCTTCAAGAGTCGCATAGAAATAGAAAAATGTTCTGAAGTTGGGGTCGCCACGATGGCAGCATCGATTTCATCAAGGAGGTCTTCGTAGTTCTGGTAGTATTGAACTCCATGACGGTTTCCGATTTCCATTGCTTTCTTGAAATCAATGTCTGCTACCCCCTTAAGCTCTGCCTCCTCAAGGTAAGAAAGTATGCGGGCATGCTGTGTGCCCAGGTATCCTACACCTATGATTCCTACTCTTACCTTATCCATTGTTCCTCTCTCAAAATTTCGCTCGTTGTTTTGCTCGAAGTTTTTTACCATTTTTTTCTGATTTATGATATCCGCACTTTTATTTTTTGGCAACTACCGAAAGCCCATTTTTCTTTGCAACCGATATTGCTTCCTCTTTTTGAAAAAATGGCATTCTTCCTGCCTCAAAACATAGGGCCTTACCTTTCACGCCGACCAGAGCCTTTATAGTTTCAAGCCCTACAGCAGGAAGGTCAACTCGGCTATCCTGGAGGGTTCGGCAAACCTTGACCACCACTATTCCCTCTCCAGCAAGCATCCCTCCCCGTTTGATTGCCTCATTCGTTCCTTCTAACCCCTCTACAGCAACAACAGTCTTGTCTTTTATGATTACTGCTTGCCCTATGTCTAAATCCGCAATACTCCTTGCTCTCTTCCAGCCAAATTCTATATCCTCCCTTACCTCTGGAGAGAGAGCGCTCCCTGTGAGTATTCCTTCCTCACAGTAATAGCGAGAAATAAAAGGAGTGGGGTCTTTGACTATTAAACCTTCTCGCTCCAGATAATCTATAACAGCCCTCATGATTTTCAGGACGCTCTTTTCCCTGAGAGAAGAGCGAAGTTTTGGGGGGAGGTTTTTGAACCTTCCTTCTTCAAAAGCAACCCTGGGGTCTATCTTTCCCGCAAGAAGAACATCACTCACCTCATTTTTCCTGAAGAAATCGATGAGTCTGCGAACCTCATCTACTTCAAACCATTCAAAAACCTCTGCCTTATCCTCGAGAGAAGATTCCGCCATTCCTCTTATCCCCCCGACGACACAAGTATAACCATGGTTGAGAGCTTCCTTTAAAGCAAGATTTGGAAAATCCCCAGAGCCCGCGATTATCCCTATTCTATTTCCCATCGCTCTTCTGTTTTTTTTATGATTCCCCTTTTAGAAGAACGAATAAAATTTATTATTTCATCCCTATCTTCACTGGGAGCAATCTCCTTCTCAATCTTCTCCAGAGCTTGAGAGGTGTTAAGGTTGGAGAGGAATATAATTCTGTAGAGCTCTTTCAGTAACGCTATCCTTTCCTTAGAAAATCCCTTTCTGCGGAGTAAAACTACATTCAATCCATAAAGAAGCGCAGGACGGCTACCTGCAACCCTACAAAATGGGAGAACATCCTGAGTAATCACAGAGTAACCTCCGATGAAGCTGTACTTTCCCACCCTGCAGAATTGATGGACTCCACTGAAGGCTCCTACGGTAGCGAAATCATCTACGCTGACGTGCCCTGCGAGTGAAGCCCCGTTTATGAAAATTGTTCCATTCCCCACAACACAGTCATGGGCAATGTGCGAATAAGCCATGAAATAGTTATCATCCCCGATGATGGTCTTTCCACCCCCCTTTGTAGTTCCCCGATTCACGGTAATGAATTCTCTAAAAATATTCCTCTTGCCAATCTTAACCACAGTCTCTTCATTTTTATAACTCACATCTTGAGGCTCTGTCCCAATCGTAGAATAAGGAGAAAAGAGGCAGTCTTCTCCAATTTCAGTCAATCCATCTACATAGACATTAGCATCGAGTCTTGTTCCCTTGTAAATTGTGACTTTTTCTCCAATGTAACAGTAAGGCCCGATTTTTACTCCGTGGTCAAGTCGGGCTTTGGGATGGACATCGGCTGTAGGATGGATAAAGACTTCCCCGTCACTCACTTCTCAATTTCCTCATCCTCAAGAAGATAAGCCATCACTTCTCCCTCAACAGCCACTTCCTCATCCACAAAGGCTTTTCCGCTGACATGACAAAACCTTTGCCTCAACTTGATAATCTCCACTTCTAAGCGGAGCTGGTCTCCGGGGACTACAGGCTTCCTAAATTTCATATTATCTATCTTGCTCAAGAAGACAAACTTACCCTTTGGCTCTTGAAGAGAATGAAAAAGAAGAATTCCTCCCGCCTGAGCAAGGGCTTCCACCACAAGCACCCCCGGCATAACTTTAAGCCTAGGGAAATGCCCCTGAAAAAAGGGTTCATTGTAGGTCACGTTCTTTATGGCTACAATCGACTTCCCTTTTTCAAGCTTCACCACCCTGTCAACTAAGAGAAAGGGATAGCGATGGGGAAGGATTTCAAGAATCTTCTCTATGTTAATTATTTCTTTATTTTGAGGTTGCTTTTGAGGCATCGTATCTTCGGATGACTTCATCAGTTAAGTCAACTGAAGGGCTGAAATAAATGGCTCCACTGTTTGCAAGGTCAAAGATGATCTCGAGATTCTTCTCTTTGCCGATAGTTTCGATGATGGGAAGAAGTTCACTCTGAACTTTCTGGAAAAGCCTTCTTTGCAGATCCTGGAGCTCTCTCAATGCATCTTCAGCTAGTCTTTTTCTATCCGTCCTCTTCTTCTCTAGATCAGAACTCAATTGAAGAATGGCTTCATTTGTCAGGGTCAGTCTTTGAGTGTTGAGTTTTGTCTCTAGCTGTCGAATCTCCTCATCTAGCTTGGCTATCTTATCCTGGTTAGCTTTATCCTTTTCCTGGAGGGTGGCGAGTGCCCTCTTCCCCTCCAATGATTTCTCAAGAACTTCCTGAGAATTAACCACACCTATTCTTGTGGATTCCTGAGAGCTTGAGTATGAGCTCAGAGCAGCTAAAACCAGGAGCGAAAAAAGGATGACTCGCGCAACTCTTCTTCGCATTCTATTCCTCCTTTTTCTAGGTGGTTCATATTTTAAAATGTTGTTCCGATAGCAAACCGGAAAGCAAAATTAGAGTCAGTGGGATAAATTTTGGGGCTATTATGGGAAAAGATTAACCTGAAGGGGACCCTGAGGGCCGGAACAAATATCCTCATTTCAAGCCCTTTTGAGGTGTATATGTCTCTTAAACTTACCTTCTTGTCCTCACCATAGGCGTTTCCAGCGTCATAGAAAAAAATCATGTACACAGGCCCTCCCAGGGGAATTATATACTCTGCATTTAAGACCAGAGATTTTACCCCTCCGAGATTTACTCCATTTTCGTTTCGGGGTCCAATGGAATAGATATCGTAGCCACGGATTGACCTCTCTCCTCCAAGATAAAATCTTTCCCAGATAGGGATATTCGAACCTTCGAGAGCCTCGATGAATTCATATTCGGCATGCAATCCAATCACATGATTTTTGATAAGGGGATGGAAAAAGCTCCATTCAAAACGAGGTTTGAAGAAGCTGATATCACCTCCCAAGAAAGTACCTGCATACTTAAGAGAAATTAAATAAAGTGTTCCTCTTGATGGAGTTAGAGGGCTATCGACAGTAGAACGATAAAGCACAGGCATGATGCTACTCACGTTGTAATTACCCCACCAAGCTGAATAATAATATGGGTTCCAGTAAATGAGACCTCCATCCTCACTTCCACTGCCGCTCGGCTGAGAAATGTTAATATATTCATAGGTGTAGGTAAGGTTTGTCCTCCAGTATCCCCATATTCTCGCTCCAAACACTAAATCTACTCCTTTGCCTTTCCTGTTGAAAAGGTAGGGAAGGATAATCTGGCGGTTATAGATGTTAAATCCAAGGGTTATAGGATAGTCCAGAAAATATGGTTCTGAAAACCCAAACATGTAGTTTTTTATCCTTTTTCCATGTTGAACCATGAATTGAAGGTTTTCTCCTGCGCCGAGAAAGTTCACTGTCGAATAACTCAAAGCCACAAAAGTCCCCTCGTATCCACTATAACCAGCGGTGAACTGGATGTTGTTTCTCTGAAGCTCTTTGAGATGGAGGGTAACATCAATCTTTGTGGGGTCTTCCTGAGTGGGTCTTATATCAGGCCCCTTCCCTTCCTCAAGGTCCACAAGACCAAGCTGACGCACTCTGAGGATACTGTCTTTGAAAAGAGCGAGGCTGAATCTATCCCCTTCACGCAGCATCATTTCTCGTCGAATTACCTTATCTTTAGTGTAAGTATTTCCTTTGAATTCAAGCCTGTGCAAATAAGCCACCTCTCCTTCATAAATATTGAAGGCAAGGTTTACCCGCTTTCTTTTAGGATCAAGGTTCTCGACAGGCATTACCTGAGCATAGAGATAACCTCCGTTCTGGTATATTTCACCAATCTTCTCCACGCTCTTTTCCCGGGCTTTGACGCTGTAGACATCTCCTTCTTGAAGCTGGATCAGGTGTCTCAGCGTTTTCGAAGAGACGATCTTGTTCCCCTCTATCTTTATCTCTCCGACTCGATAACGATAGCCAGGGTCTACAGGAATCACAATCTTTTTCATGGTTTGAGTCTTGAAGAAAATTGATTTTTTCTTCACATCTTCAATCCTTGGCTCCCCTATCACTGCCTCCATGAATCCATATTCCTGAAGTTTCTTCTTTAATTTCGAAAGGTCTTCCTCAAGTTTGTTTTGCTTGAAAACATCCTTCCCCATGATCCAGGTAATCAAGCTGTGCTCTTTGTTATCCTTCAGAGCTTCCTGGAGAACCTTTTCAGGAATCTTTGGGTTCCCCTCAAAAATAACTTCTCCAACTCTTATCTTTGGACCTTCGTCGATATGAAAAATTAGGTCGAGTTCGTTCTTTCCTTTTCTTTCAACCTCAACCTTCACCTTTCCTGCCTGGAGACCCTTCTCCACAAGGAGGTCCTGGATTGTTGTTTCAATCCTCTGCACCTTATAGGGATTGTAATAGGAATAGGGAAGGAGGTATTCGTCTTTTTCCTTAAGCTTGTTGGTAATGTCTTCTTCTTTCAATTTTTTTCCAGTCTTATAAGTAATGTTGCGGATTATCGGATTTTCCTGGACTAAAATCTTGACTACCTTGCCTCTTGGTCCCTGTTCCTTCTCTATCTTGATATCCGAAAAGAACCCTGTCGACCAGAGAACCTTAAAGTCTCTTTTAAATTGCTCTTCATTATAATAATCGCCTTCTTTTGAGGAGAGATAATAAAGAATAGTCTCTCTTGAAACCCGCTCATTCCCCACTATTTCAATCTTCTCTAGAATCTCCTGAGCAAAAGCTAAATTCCCAAGGACAAAGAAAGCAAAAAAGAAAATCATCCTTTTCATGACTTACTCCTTATACCATATTCGATTCTTTTTTTCAAAAAAGTGATTGAAATTTAAGATATTAGTCTCTTCCCTTAAATGATTCTCTTTAAGTAAAACCTTAGAGGTGGGTTAAAAGTTTCAGGCTTCCGCCTTCCATAAGATAAACTTTATCACAGAAGAGCGCTACTTTTTCGTTGTGAGTGACGATTATTGAAGAAAGGGATTTTTTTTGATGTAAATCCTTGATAAGATCAAGGATCATCTTCCCTGTTTTCCAATCAAGATTCCCTGTAGGTTCATCAGCGAGAAGTAAGTTTGGTTCATTGACTAAAGCCCTTGCAATCGCAACTCTCTGTTGTTCTCCGCCAGATAGCTCATTCGGCCTTGCTCGGGCTCTTCCCTCCAACTCGACTTCTTTGAGAAGATTAGAAGCCCTCTCATACGCCGCTCTTTTCTCCATGCCTTTTATGAGGAGGGGAAAAATTACATTCTCTAAGGCAGTAAACTCAGGCAGGAGATGGTAGAATTGGAAAACGAATCCTATTTTCTCATTTCTTATTCTGGCAAGCTCATATTCATTCTTAGAAAGGATATCTTCACCATCGATGAATATTCTTCCCTCAGTAGGCCTGTCCAAACCTCCGAATAAATTAAGGAGAGTCGTCTTCCCTACGCCTGAAACTCCCATGATTGCCACAAGTTCCCCTCTTTCAAGCTTGAAATTTATTCCTTCAAAGACACGCAGCACTCCTTTTGGCAAGGGATAATCCTTTCCTAAATTCTGAGCTTCCAGGATATTATTCATATTTCAAAGCAATGACGGGATTAATTTTAGCGGCGCGTTGGGCTGGAAAGAGCGTGGAAAGGAAGCTGATGAGCAGGGTCACTCCCACAATCAGGATGAAATCTATTACCTTGAGGTGAAAAGGAACATATGCAATCTGGTAGATATCCACGGGAACTCGGATTATTTTGAAGGTGTTAGCAAGTTTGCACCAGGAGAGGCCGAGGACCACCCCTGCCAGAGTTCCCATTATTCCAATCATCGCTCCCTGCATAAAGAAAATTTTGCGGATGTTCCGCGAAGTTGCACCCATGGCCATCAGAATTCCGATGTCCCTTGTTTTCTCCATGACCATGAGGATAAGAGTGGCAATGATGTTCAGTGAGGCAACCAAGACAATAAGAGCAATGGTGAGAAACATCACATTCTTCTCAAGCTTAAGAGCAGAAAAGAGGGACTTATTCAATTCCATCCAGGTAACCACGTAAACTGAGAAGGGAAGAACCTCCTTTATTTTAGCGGCGATTTTTGGTGCATGGAAGATGTTATCGATCCTAATCTGGATGAAACTTATTTTCTCCTGAAGGCCGAGGAATTTTTGAGCTGTCTCGAGGGAAACCAGGATTGTTGAGGAGTCGAATTCGTACAATCCTGTGTGAAAAATGCCAGTGACCACAAATTTTTTTGATTTAGGAAAAAGGCCAAGCGGGGAAAGCCTTGAAGAAGCCGTGAGCAAAGCGACATGGTCTCCGACTCCTGCACCTACACTCGCTGCGATTTCGCTCCCGAGGAGAATCCCATCATGGCTTCCCCCTGGAAAAGGGAGATATCCCCTGTTAAGGTTCTGAAGCCAGGGAGAGGAGGGAAGTTCAAGATTAAAATCAACACCTTTAAGGAGTGCTCCGGCACTTTTATACGGTCCTCGAAGAAGGACATTGTCGTAGACCACGGGAGTTGCTGTTTTTACTCCACTTATTTTTCTGATATTTTCAAGAAGGTTTTGATATTCAACTAGACCTTCTCCACCCAGGTCTGAAACCATAAGATGAGCTGTGGAGCCAAGAATCTTATCCCGGACATCACTCTGAAATCCATTTATCAAGGCGAGGGCAATGATAAGAGCCATGACTCCAATTGTAATTCCCAAGATGGAAATAAGGGTAATGACAGAGATAAAGGCCTGCTTTCTCTTGGCCATGAGATATCTTTTGGCAATGAAAAATTCGTATCCCATCTTACCAAAAACCCGCCGCCTCCTCCTCAATTCAATTCGAGAGGCTTTTATGATTTTGGCCTCAAGAGAGGGAAAAGGATGACTTCTCTGATAGACTTGCGGTTGGTCAAAACCATTGCCAGTCTGTCTATTCCGATTCCACAACCTCCCGTAGGGGGGAGACCATATTCAAGAGCATGGATGTAATCCATGTCCACCCAGTGAGCCTCTTCGCTTCCCTTCTCTCTCTCCTCTTTTTGCTGCTCAAAGATCAACTTCTGCTCAACCGGATCTGTAAGCTCACTATAACCGTTAGCGACTTCAATCCCTCCTAACACAAGCTCAAACCTTTCTGCTTCTTCAGGGTTTTCCCTCGAAGTTTTCGCCAAAGGAGAAACTTCTTTGGGAAGATTGACAATAAAGGTTGGCTCAATTAGCTTTTCTCTCACATATTTATCAAAAATTATGTCCAGAGCCTTCCCATAAGTAAGGGCTTTCTTTTCTGGAGTAAGAGTTGAAGCAAGCTCGATAATCCCTCCCTTATCCTCGAACTTGCTCGGTGAAAGCCCGCTATAGCGAAGCAGAGCGTCTTTAAACTTTATTCTTTTCCATGGTCTCTTAAACAAGATCTTCTCACCTTGATAAACAATTTCCTCTTTTCCAAAAAGTCTGCGAGTGAGATAACAAATCAATTCCTCTGTGAGGCCCATCATGTCATGATAGTCACTATAAGCTTGATAAAACTCAAGCATCGTGAATTCTGGATTGTGCTCAGAGGAAATGCCTTCATTGCGAAAGTTTCTGTTTATTTCATATACTTTCTCAAATCCTCCCACCACCATTCTCTTCAGGTATAGCTCAGGGGCAATCCTCAAATAGAGCTCCATTCCCAAGGCATTATGATATGTTTTGAAGGGCCTTGCCAGAGCACCCCCTGGAATAGGTTGCATCATCGGGGTTTCAACCTCAACATACCCCTTGCGCTCGAAAAATTTTCTTATGAGTAGAATCATAGAGCTCCGCAACCTGAAAAGATCGGCTATTTCAGGATTGATGATCAAATCAAGGTATCTTTTCCTGTATCTTAGCTCAACATCCTGCAAACCATGCCATTTCTCAGGGAGAGGGTGGAGACATTTGGCTAAAAAAGTGAAAGAATCCCCCAGAACCGTCAGCTCCCCTGTTTTGGTCTTAAACAGAACTCCCTCCACGGCGACAATATCTCCGATATCGATGAGTGAAAAAAGGCGATAGTTTTTCTTGCCAATTCTTTCTTCCCTCAAATAGGCTTGAAGCCGTGCTCGAGTATCTGTTATATGGAAGAAAGTGGCTCTCCCCATGCGGCGGATAGAAACTATCCTCCCAGGCACATTCACTTTAACCTTATATTTTTCGAGCTCTTCAGGAGTAAATGAGGCATACTTCGAAACAATCTCAAACACGGAATGAGTCTTTTTTGCTCGATGGGGGAAAATATCTATTCCCTCTTTGGCGAGTTCTTTTAATTTTTCTTCTCGAGCTATTTCTTGGTCACTCTTTTTCTCTCCTGATGAAGTAGATAGTGTTTCTTCTTTTAATTGTTCAAAATCTTCACTCATTTCTCTTCTCCTCTGTAGCCTTCCTGAATGTCTCCAGCTTCTTTCTAACTCCATCCAGAATTCCATTAACAAAGGTAGCTGCTTCAGGGCTACTGTATTTTTTCGCAATTTCAATCGCCTCATTGATAATCACGGCAGGAGGTACATTCTCCTCAAATAAAAGCTCGAAAGTAGCAATCCGCAGAATGTTCCGATCAACGAGGGCCATTCTTTTCAAGCGCCAGTTTTCTGACACAGATTGAATGATTTCATCTATTTTTTGGCGATGAGATAAAATCCCATTCACTAGCCATGAACTAAACTCACGGACTTCCCCTGAAACCCTTCTCTTCTCCCAGAATTGAGTTATGGCTGCTTGAGGTTGGGAATTATTAAATTCCAATTGGAAAAGAATCTGCAAGCTACACTCTCTCGCCTTCCTTCTCTTTCCCATAAAGTCATCTCACCTCAGGCGAGGCCTGCTTCTTTTATCAAATTTATCGTCTCTACTAGTGAAAAAGCGGCATCGTAACCTTTGTTTCCTGCTTTTGTCCCTGCTCGTTCGATCCCCTGCTCTATAGTCTCTACAGTTAAAATCCCGAAGGCTAAAGGAATCCCATCTTCCATAGAAATTTGAGCCAACCCTTTAGTAACCTCTGCACTCAAAAACTCGAAATGGGGAGTATCACCCCTTATAAGCACTCCTAAACAGAGGATACCATCCACGCTTCTTTCCTTTGCCAGTTTTTTGGCAAGAAAGGGCAGTTCAAAAGAACCAGGAACTTTGTAGAGCTCGATGTCCTCATCTAAGGCTCCCAACTTATGGAGGGCATCTAGGGCTCCTTCTAAAAGTCTGTAGGAAATGAACTGATTAAAACGACTGAGTACTATCGCAATCTTTAACCCTTTTGCCTGAAGCTTTCCCTCATAAGTTTTCATTGCTTACTCCTTTTAACGACCCTGGAAGTTCGCCTTTCTCTTTTCTAAGAATGCCTTAGTCCCTTCCTTACTATCTTGTGTAGCACAGGCTTTAGCAAAAAGGGATGCTTCTAGTAAAAGGCCATCTTCTAGAGTCATGTCCATCCCTCTGTTGATAGCATCTATGCATAGGCTAACAGCCACTGGAGCATTGGCTGCAATCTCCTTTGCCA
>Ga0209102_1000365_pt1 | contig 30461 bp, 30 predicted proteins | sample ConPoolayeHmetaG_FD_185483 | JGI IMG/M metagenome (GOLD analysis project Ga0209102, IMG submission 185483) | Hot spring microbial mat communities from California, USA to study Microbial Dark Matter (Phase II) - Cone Pool mat layer H metaG... ...
TGGGCATATTGAAACAGCAAAGTAACCGCGTCCTATGGGTTACCTCGGTCATCACCTTTCTCGGCTTTCTGGATACGCATTTGCTGATACCGGTCATAGCCATTTATGCCTCCAGCCTCGGCGCCGGCATCGGAATGGTGGGGCTAATCGTCGGTCTCTATTCCATCTTCAATACTCCGGCTAATGTTGTCTTCGGTCGATTGATCGACAGGGTGGGACATAAGATACCGCTACTTGTGGGGCTAATTGGCGATGCTTTGAGCATGGCGCTCTATGCCTTCGCCCGAAGTCCTCTCCACCTCGCCCTGGTGCGGATGCTACACGGGACTTGCGGCGCTCTCGTTGCCCCAGCCTCTATGTCGGTTATCGCCAATTATTCTGCGGGAGAGAGGCAGGGACGCTCTATGTCTTTATATGGTATGTCTCTGGCAAGCGCTTCCCTGATAGGCTATCCGCTGAGCGGACTTATCGCCTCCCGCCTGGGTCTCAGTCCGCTTTTCTTCTTCGGTGCCATACTCGTAGGTCTGGGTGCCCTCTTGAGCCTGACACTGCCCGGCGGTGGCACAAGAGAGGTCGCAGCAGCCGAAGCGCCACAGGGCGGGGATATCCAGAAGGCGAGGGAGCTTCTCACCAGAAGGGGACTCGTGCCTTCCTACGTGGCTATATTCGCCCAGTACTTTACCTTCGGGGGCGTGGTCACGCTCCTGCCAGTGCACCTGGGAAGGCTGGGCATGGGGGCTTTTGAGGTGGGCATGTCGCTCGCTGCCTTTTCCACGATGTTTGTAATCACCCAGTTCCCCAGCGGTGCTATCTCTGATAGAGCAGGGCGACTGCCGGCAATGGTCGCCGGGCTACTGTGCATCATCGTCTCGCTCGCCGCCCTGCCTCTGGTATCGGGGTTTTGGCTTCTGGTCGCCATAATGGGTCTGTATGGTACAGGATATGGACTGCTGTTTCCCTCGGTCTCAGCGCTTATCGCCGACCACACGGGCATCGGCGAGCGGGGGCTGGCTACCGGCATATTCCATGCCCTGCTTACTGCGGGGGTGGCTATTGGGGCGCCGGCGGTGGGCTGGGTAGCAGGCTTTCTGGGGGTGGAGAGGGGACTCCTGTTAGTCCCCGTACCCATGCTCTTCTCCCTGGCGATTGCTGTGGCTCTTCTGCCGCGTGTGAAAAAGGCTTCGGTCTGAACTGCCGGACCTTCCTCGCAACACCGCTGTACTACACTACCCCGTGAAATGCATACCGGCTTCGGAGGACACTGGAGCAACTGTCAATAGGGGGTACGTCTGCCGCTTATGACCTGTTATTTTTTCTGGAGGCAAGGGTGTTTGGCGACAAACATGCGGCGCGGGGCGATGTGTTAGGGAAATACCACACTATGCGCTACCGGACTGGCGCGAACTGCCTAAGATAGCTCCTCTGTAAGCGTATATTGCTTCTTGAGCACAAGCAGACTGTTGTCTTTAGGTGTATCTGGTGTTGGCGGTGTTACTTTTGGGTGGCAATCTTCCAGAGAGCGAAGATTACCAGCAAATAGGCAATGATGCGGACTACTACCAGAAGTGCGGTCAGACCTGCCGCCAGACCGAGAAAGGTGATGAGGTGTGTGATGGCAAATAGCAGGAAGGCAATGCCAATATACAGGGGTACATCGCCCTTTTTCTTGCTGTAAGCCCAGACGCCCAAGCCGAAAATGACGATGCATAGGATGAGATTTACCAGCGCCACAATGTCCACTCTGTTTTCCTCCTTTTTCTCTCAGTTGGTAGCCCAAAAGGGGCTGACCACTATCCAGGTCTCGACGGCCAATTCTATCAGTTATGGGGACTTAAAACAATAAGTTTTTTGAAAAAATCCTCAAAAAACTGCCAGGGCTGACGACGCTATAGATAGACTGGAGACATAGCAATATGTTTATGCGTTCCGACCCAATGCCATTATTTTCCCACCCGGCGCGGCAACGATCATCTTGATGAGTTCCTCTGTGATCTTTGGCTCGTACCCCTCCGTGTGCCCCTTGTCGAGGCGGACTATGTCCGCGATAATCCTGCCGCCGCGGGCATTGGGAAACACATAGACCTGCGCCGTCCCGGGGCGTGCTTCCCTGCCCCAGCTAGCGCCACGCCCCGGCATTTCCCCTGTCACCTGCCCCTTCTCGGTATCAACAACGTCCGGTAGTCGCACTCGCGGACCAGCGTTGTACTTTTCAGCCCAGGGTGAAGTCTCAGGGAGCTTTACTATTTCAAGTTCACCGGTGGAGAAGATGAAAGAGATATCGCAATCAACCATTACCGCGCGTCCCGGACCAGGGCTGTCGGGCTCGAAAGCCGGCAACCGGCGTTCGCTCCCCTCAAAAAAGGACGCCGGTATTTCTACCGGACCGAAGCGTCCGCCCGAGAGGCTGAGCCATCCGTCAACACGGCTGGCGAAGAATTCGGTCTTAAGCAGGCGGTTAGCTGTCATCCCTCCCTGACTGTGCCCGACCAGCCAGAACGACCTGATGTTCTCTTTGCCATATTTATCGCAGACGAAGTTGACGATGTCCCGCAGCCACTGGTCGTCTGCCTCGCCAACCCAGTGGCGCAACGGTTCTTTAGTCTTCGCAGTGGGGGTGGCGACGACAAGGCGGTACTTGTTCCTGTACTCATGCGCCGGGAAATAGAGGCGCTGCCAGATGCCGTGGGAGCCACCACCGTGCAGATTGAGGAGAAATGTGACCTTTTCACCCACTTTGAGGTCGTCAGGCTCATCGAGGAAGAATTTCCGCCCCGATTCCTGGTCCACATAGAGTCCCGACTTCTGGTCGAATACAATGCTGCTCATGTCTTTTTCCCCTTCGTATAAAGATGTCGATGCCCGGGTCTGGTACTGCAGCTAAGCGCGGCAGTCTGCTGACCTGACCCCTTGCCAACCGGTCGAAGTTTAGGGTCTTTGAGCGGGGGATGTCAAGGGCGGCGGTCACACTTCCGCCGACTTTCTCTGCAGGCGGGCGTTTGTGCCCGGGACAGTAGAACGCCACCTATCCAGGCATAACAGCACCATTCAAATCGCCAGTGTCAGCACCTGACGCCACCTGCTTTTCTTCAATCACACCGAGCACGTCGGAAAGGCAACGGGCATTGAAGGCTATCTTGGTGGGCTCGCCATCAACACGAGCATCTATTTCGTTGACATTGTCACCTACCTGTTCAGCGCGGGAGGGTATCTTCATGCTGCCCGGAGCAGCCCCTCACCGGCGGATATCTCCAGCCGGATAATGCCACTGCCATCACGGGCGAAGATGGAACCACGCCTTATCGCCTGGGCAAATTCGGCTTTGTCCACCACTGCCCTGGTGGTATAGCTCTGGGGGATGAGCTGGGAATAGTTGGGGAAGTTGCCCTGTATTAGCTGGGAGGCCATGTTGATGTCTTTGAGCTTGAACATTATCTGCGTCTTCTGCTGGTTTACCGTTATCTCTACCTGCTCTTCTTCATCGCCAACTTCATGACTTAAACTTCCTGGTGTAACTATCGCTTGTCCACCCGGTGGTATCTTCTTTAATTCCATTAGCTTTACACTACTTCATACTACACTACCGTTCCCGGGTAAAGCGATAGAAGGTGGTGGCATTGAAATGGGCGATATGGATTACGTCGTGTCTATTGCTAATGAGTTATACAAGAAGCTCAACAACATTGCTCAGAATCAGACTGTGGGGATCGCCCGTCAAGAAATCTCCGCATAGAAGTTCGTGACGTAGCCAAATACTTGGTTCCTGTCTCACTTACTAATGACCTAACCTTATTCCTTCGTCTCCCCATAAGCGATTGCCATCTGGGTCTATCTTCTGAACATATGAAAAACTTGCCTTGTGAATACTCTTTCCGGCTGCCCAGGAGACACTAACCCCGCCGTTGTTATCCGGGGCAATCCGTGCTGGTGTCAGGTAGCCTCGAAAAGCCGTCGTTACTAATGTACCGTTCTCCCCCCAAATCTTTTTACCGGAAGGATCCAGACGCTGGGCGCGGAGGCTGGGGCTTTGGTCCACCCTCTTACCTTTCTCAATGTAGTTCCAGACGACAATTAAGCCGCCGGAACCGTCGGTGGTTGCGCTCAACTGCGGGCTTCTTGGGCTACCTTCGCCATTCCAGACTTCAATGCCATCCTTCCCCCATAGGATTTTCCCTGCTGCATCAACTCTTTGAGTATAGACGGACATGTCTTCTTTCCAGACTATAAAAACACCGCCCGCGTTATCATTTACCATCTGTGGCTCATAGGGGATAGCCCCCTTTTGTCCCACGCTGCGGATAGGCAACCCGCCCCTCTCCCACAAGGTTTTACCCTCAGCACTTATTCTCTGGGTATAAAGCTCCTGACCGGTGATGCCTACTTTATCATCACTACTCATGCTAGATATCCAGGCGACAATAGCCCCATCAGCACCATCGCTAATGATGCTAGCCATCCCGACGCCCGGGCCGTGCAACTCGGAGAGAAGCAGGCTCTCAGACAACCAGGATACTTTGCCCATAGCATCCAGCTTCTGAAGGAGTACATTAAAGTGTCGATCTTCCCAGACTAAGAAGGTGTTCCCCCATCCATCACAGGAAATATCAAAGGGGCGCGACTGCATTAGTGGCTTCTTTACACTCCAAAGAATACTGCCCTGGTTGTCAATCCTCTGCAGGCAGAGGTTATCGTAGCTACCAGACCAGGCCATAACAACACCGCCTGAGCCATCACTTATTGCTTTTAGACTGAATGTCCCCTCCGTAATCCAAACTTTGCCTGAACCCCAGAGAAAACGGCCCTCCGGGTCTATCTTCTGGGCCCAAATGCTGTCAGCCTGCTCCCAGACAAGGATTGTATTTCCGCTCTCGCTATTCACTAGCAAGGCACTGGTGACTCCACCCTCAGCGGGGCCTAACTCAGAGTACAGAGTTACCCCCCTCCCAGCCCAGAGAGCCTCGCCGCTGGGTGCCAGCTTCTGGACATAGGTAATCCGATTTTCACCCTCATTTATCTGGTATGCCACGATAATGCCACCAGCACCATCTGTAGTTACACTTGGACTTCTAACCCCGGAAAAGCTCAGCGGTGCCGGGCAGCCAGTCATTGCCAGTAGACTGTAAAGTAAGACCAGCATGCCTAATATTAGCCTGTTGGTTTCCATGTTGCCTCCATTAAGATTCGGCCAGCGTTGGTAGTAGCACGGTGAAAGTGCTCCCTTCCCCAACCTTGCTTTCCACTTCGATTTTGCCACCGTGGAGCTCGGCGATACGCTGGCAGATGGATAGACCTAAGCCAGCACCTCCCTCGCTACGTGAGCGGGATTTATCTACCCGATAAAATCGTTCAAAAATATGAGGGAGGTGCTCTTCCGAGATACCAACGCCAGTGTCTCTCACGGAAACATAAGCGCTATCTCCTTGCTTGTTAAGGGAAACAAATATGCTTCCGCCCTGGGGCGTATGTCGTATGGCATTGTCCAGAAGGTTGAGAAATAGTTGCCTTAGCTTTACCCTATCTCCTTTAACGATAATAGCATCTGGAGCCTGTAACTGGAAACAGATAGACTTATCCTCACATAGCACCCGGATATCTGATGCCAGCTCGGTAAGAAGCTCTTTGAGGCTAACCTCTTCGAAATTTAGCGATTCCCTGCCGGCATCTACCTCAGCCAGCCCCAGAAGTTTGCCGACAACTGATATCATGTGGGAAGCTTCTTGAGAAATAAGCTCAAGGGACCTCTGGTACTCCTCTTTGCTCCTTTCCTTGCTCAATGCCAGCGTGGCTTCCCCTTGTATTACTGATAAGGGAGTACGCATCTCGTGGGAAGCATCGGTGGTGAACCGCCGCTCACGGTCAAAAGCCCTTTGCAGGCGTTCAAGCATCTGGTTTAGTGTTTCAGCCAGTTGGCCCAGTTCATCTTTGCTGCGCACCTTTATTCTCCGGCTCAGGTCTTTTTCCTCTATCTCACGAGCCGCTTTGGTAATCGCGTCCACTGGCTGAAGGGCCTTTCTTGTCAGAAGAAAACTAAGAAGCCCGGCTAAGATCAGCGTTGTCGGTATGGCAAAGAGGAGCGTCTGCTGAAATGCTGCCAGTGTGTATTTTATCTCGGCTCTGGATTTGGTGATAGCTAATATCTCATAGTAGCCAGGTTTGCTTGCGGACGGACGGTAGTAGAGCGACACCTCCTGCTCCCCCGACATATCGGTGGTGATGAATGACTTCTGGTCAATAGAAAGCTTCCCCTCCGGCACATTGATTTGAAGTAGACTCCGGGCTTCCGATTGTATCCGGGATACCTGGCCCATATTGATGTTGTAAGTCAGTAGAGGTCTGTAGCCCGTCTCTTTGGGAAGACTCGAGCCAACATCTCCTTTGGTGTTGTTAGAAGCACCTTCTATCTCAGCCATGAACACCGTCACAACGTCGTGAGGCCGGTGGCTAACATGGTAGATGTTTAGTGCCAGCATAAGATAGGTGACAGCACTGAAGAAGAAGATAAGTATCGTCAGTATCAGCAAATACCAGAGAGTTAGCCTTAGCTTGATATTCTGAGCGAATCTCATGGTGTCTTGATGCGATAGCCAGCTCCTCTCACTGTCTGGATCAGGCTATCTTTCTCTCCTTCGTCAATTTTGCTTCGCAATCTCCTGATATACACATCTATGAGATTGGAGATGCTGTCGAACTCCATATCCCAGACATGCTGCTCCAGCATGGTTCTGGTGACAACTATATTCGGATGGCGCATGAGATACTCCAGTATGGCGTACTCTTTGTGCGTAAGCTCAATTCGCCTCTCACCTCTCCAGACCTGTCTGGTTGCTGTGTCCATAACAAGGTTGCCGACGACAAGTTTGGATGAGATGAGAGTGCCTTCTCGTCTCAGCAGGGCTCGGACTCTGGCTGCCAGTTCCTCAAAAGCAAAAGGCTTAACCAGATAGTCGTCAGCACCACTATCCAGTCCTTTGACCTTATCCTCTACACTCCCTTTGCAGGTAAGCATGAGAATCGGTGTCCGTAGCTTCTTCTGACGTAGGGTCTGACAGACTTCGATTCCATCTTTCTTTGGCAGGATGATATCAAGGACAATCAGGTCGTAAGAAAAATTCTCAGCAAGGTATTCCCCCTCCTCCCCATCATACGCTGCGTCAACGGCATATCCCTGCTCTTCGAGTCCCCTCTTGATGATATCAGCCAGTTGCCCCTCGTCCTCAACAACCAGAATCCTCATTATCTTCTCCGACACTTCTTAATTCCTGCCACTATACTATAACCTTTCTACAGGTATGTAGAGAACTGCCCAAACGATGTGAACCTCCAATCCTAAAACCTACCTACCGATTCAGATTATCACATTAAACTGATGAAGTACTAACTCACTTTTGCGGTGAGTGAAGGTAAAGCCGCCAGCTTATCTGAGGCTCCATATTACTACGCCGGCAACGACACACGCCAGACCAGGTAGCAACATCAACAATAAGCCGGGGACAAACCACGCATTAAGCTCAACGGTATAACCAAAGAAATAACCGTAGAACGAAGCAATATAGGCAATGCCTACTACTAAGCTTCCTATCCAGAAGTATTTTGGCCTGGCGATGAACCCCCCAATAAGTGCCAGCAATGTGCCGACAGCTCCTATTAAAGCAGTTATAACATACCCGACGCTTGATCCTAATTGCCCGCGGCTGACCATCACCCACGATGATGAGTAGGAAAAGACCAAGCCTGCTAATACAATCAACAACCCAATCCAGGTGAGAAATTTCAGAAACATTTTCATACCGCCTCCAGAACCCCTTGCGAGATACCCCAATGCTAACATAACACCTTACAGCAGGCAACCGTTGTTAATATTGGCAACGGTTGCCTGCCTCTTTAGTATAGGGCTAAAAGCTAGTTGGTATTCTGAATTCTTGTGATTACAGACGTTAGCTTTACAGCTGCCCAATTGACGGAAGTGGGATAGCCCCAAGGGTCATTCATGAGTATATTGCCTGAAGAAGTCACGTAACCTTTGACTACGCACCAGTGCCAGTTTGTGTAGCTCTGGTTATAGGAGAACATCACTCCCATGGGCCGGCCTGCGTTTATCTCGGCCTGGATTACACTGAAGGCTCTGTTCACCGCCCAGTCAGTTGTGTAACCAGTATATCCGTGGTTGCTGGCGTATTGTAGCCAACCCGGACCAAAATTCCAGGGAGCGGTTCCAGCAGATAGTGGGGCCCAATTGTTGCAATACATTGTAACGTATAGCTCATGATGGTTTGTTGGCCAGAATGGGAGATTTGGTCGCCATGTCTTCCAGTATTGGGAAATCATTGCTCCGCTCGTCGGGCCGCAATCGTTTGGATAAGGGCTGGCACCGTACATAGTGTACTGGGGAACGGGTAGGGGGTTAGTAAAAGTCACCAGAACTTCCCGCTCCATGTCAGCACAGTTCTGTTTGTATTGTTCCGGTGTGGCCAAGCTGGATACTAGTTCGCTGCGTTTGACCGTGCTTTTCGATTGCACACTGAAGGCCAATGCTCCTTTGCCAGTGCCGGAGACGTAATAATATTGGCGGTAACCCAAGTAGACTAACATCAGGTTTGAGCTGTCTATCGCTTTGTTCACTCCCAGGGCTGCCTTAGCCTCATCTTCACTCTGAAGGGGTGAAAACCCGCCCCCGACTGTCTCCAGCACATCATGCCTATACAATGCGCTGCCCACCACAATATAGCCTGCAGGTTTACCGGTCTTCACGATCTCGAATACATAGCCCACGAGGCGGGCTTGAAGGTCGAAGCACGGAGTGCCATTGACTGGGTCAGCGCCCTCCCAGTCTGTGTTAATATTGGCTGCGTTACTGGCAATGAACTCTTTTGCCCGTTCTTGGGCTAATTGCTGGTCGGATTTATTCTCCGCAGCAAAAGCACCGATTGGGAGTGTCGCCAATACTGTCAATGCAATTATCAATGATAACAATAGTCTTTTCATTCTTATCCTCCTTTATTATCAAGTCATTGCGTACGTATGTTTGCTCTACCTCAAGGCAGGGCAAATGCTGTCCATCTGCCACACCTCAAATAGACCACGAAGCTTCATGAAAGCCCTACCCCCTGATAATGTTCCTCAACTTCCGCTCCTATGTGAGGGTGTAATCATTTCAATATGTACAACTATGTGTTATGTGCAGGAATATTAAAGCATATATACATGAAATCGGCATGAACCAAAGATGAAAATAAGATGAACACACACTCGTGAGGCGCAATAGGAAGCGAATGTTGCACAAAGGCTGGCGCACCCCCTTGACAGCGCGCCTCTACTAGCTGACAATATGGGACAGTCGCATGCTAAAGACCCGCTGAAAGCGCAGCAATGCGAAAGAGAGCAGCCGAGTTGAATAAGGAGGTGGATAAATGATATTTATTGCGGGTCTGGTCTTTATAATCGCAGGTTGGGCTGTCCAGCTAGGCAAGACGCTTGCCAGAAAGGAGCGGGACCTCAGTCTACTGTTTCCTGCGCTATATGGCACAGGTTGCGTCCTGCTGCTCGCAGGCAATTTCCTGGCTAAGGACATCATCACAGGTGTACTAAATACCATCTGTGCAATATTAGCAGCAATTTTATTTGCAGTGCTGCTGACCTGGAAGAAGACCGGCTAAATCCCTTCGTCCCGCATTTGTAATTGCACTTTTTAGCGGCAAAGCCGCTAAGTGGCAACACTTATATTTACACCAGCATATAGCCAAACGCCTGTTTGCTGATGATGTGGGTGGGGTGGGAGGGGTCGGGCTCCACCTTCTCACGGAGGCGGTGGACTAGCTGGGCAACGGTGGCATCGGAGATGGCGGAGGTATCTTTGCTTTCAGACCACACTGCCTCGATTATGTCATCATGCGAGCATACCATGCCAGCATGTTTGTAAAGGAATAGCAGCAGCGCATATTCTTTCCTGGACAGCTTCTTCGGTTGCCCGTCCACCAGCACCTCCTTCTTTCCCTCGTCTATCTTCAGCCAGGCGACCTCCGGCTCCCCACCATGCCCCACAGCCAGTGATTTCTTGCCTACGATTACACCGGTGTCCTCGGTCTCTTTGAATACCAGCACGGTGTGCGCCGAATTGCCCTCGATGCCGAGCCCGAGCCTGCTGTTGTGCTTGAGTTCGTACAGGTTGCCGGGGACTATGCGGTCATCATCCAGCATGGTGCCATTGGTGCTGCCGAGGTCGCGCACCCAGTACCTGCCATCCTTGAGTATGATCTCGAGGTGCCGCCGGGAAATGACCTCATCGGTGAGCTCGATATCGGGCTGGCTCTGCGGAGCGCGTCTGCCCACCAGAGTGACCGGCCTGTTCAGGGTGAATGTCTTGCCGGTATCTTCGGCATTACCCTTCCTGACGATTACGAATGCCACCGATAACCTCCAACGACGCAGGTCTATTTTAGCGCACTGTAGTATAATTGTGCATGTCAGTGAAGTTGTCAGATGTGTGTCAGGCGTTTGTCAGCCGACCGTCAAGCAAAGTGGGTGGCAATTGCGTTATATTGTTATGAAGGCATGTAGCAGCAACCATGATGGTGAACGACTCGAAGGTGCCCGACCAGCCGGCTGATGCCGGAAGCGGTCGTGATGATACGGTCTGTACCCAGTACCGACCGTCCACTGCCGCTGGGGAACGGGAACGCCCCGAACATAAGACCATCTGCCCTAGGTGCCAGAGCCCAAATATCCCGGACAGCTTCTTCTGCTATACCTGCGGAAAGTATTTCGCCGATGTGGATGGGGTGGGCAGGGGTAAGGGCAAACGCGGACGGGGTACAGCGCAGTCGCCGGCGCGGAAGGCTAAGGTGGTAATGCCCGACGGCAGCGAGTTCGTCCTCACCGGCGACCCCGTGTTTATAGAGCGCGCCGATTTCGCCGGCATGCTGCCCTATGAGACATTGATGGCAGTGTCCCGGCAGCATGTTCTGCTCAGCTATAGCCGGGGCAACTACTATATCCAGGACTACGGACCCGAGGGCAAAGGCAGCACCAACCATACCAGGCTCAACGGCGTTGATATATATGGGAAGAGAAAGCCCCTCAGGGACGGCGATAAGATCGAACTCGCCGGACAGCCAGAGCTGACCCTGACCTTCAGGCTGCTCGACGGAAATGAATAGACGGGAAAAAGCGGAGGCTGGTTTGGAAATAGGTTATTGGTCAGATACGGGACTGATGCGCAGCCTCAACGAGGACAGCGTCCTGTGCACCAGGTTCGACCTGAAGACCCACCTGGGCGTGGTCTCGGCGGGGCTCTTCACCGTGGCTGACGGCATGGGCGGACACAATGCCGGCGAGGTTGCCAGCGACCTCGCCGTGAGGACATTCCACGCTGAATGCCTCTCCCGCCTCCTCACCCAGACCACCACCTCACCGCTGTCCATTCTGGAAGCTGCCGTCATTAGGACGAACGCTATTGTGTTCAATACCGCCGCTGAGGAGGGGCTCAGGGGTATGGGCACCACCCTCACCGCAGCACTGGTAATCGGCAATAACCTTTATGTGGCACATATCGGCGATTCCAGGTGCTATATCATCAACGCACAGGAGACCATCCAGGTGACCAAAGACCATTCCGTGGTGCAGCAACTGGTGGATGCCGGGATTATCACCGCGGAGGAGGCGATGCACCACCCCAACAGGAATGAGATAACACGCGCCCTGGGCTATTTTAGGGAGACGACGCCCGACCTGTACCACCTGAAACTGTACGCCGGCGACCACATACTGCTGTGCTCCGATGGTCTCTGCGGTGTGCTGCCACAGGAGAAGATAGCCCAGACCGTCTTGGGCACCCCCGGCGCCAGCCAGGCATGCCTCGACCTCACCGCCCAGGCTAATCTGGCGGGGGGACCGGACAATATATCGGTGATAATAGTGAAGCCAGAAAACCTGCCCTCATGGCAGGCTGTAGTCTCGGCTGAGACCACGCTGGCGGGGAAGTCGGGAGGGAGCGATGTGGGGCTTTGAGTTCTCCGACCTGCTGATGTTCGTGGTATATGCCGCGCTGGCGATATGTGTCGCCGCGCTTATTTCCGTGCGCGTGCGCAAGAAGCGCACCCCGCGCCCCGACCGGAAGAAGACACATGTTCCCGCACCCGCCGACGGCAAAGCATATGTCCTCAACGGGCGCTATGCGTTGATTATGCCACCCTTCAAGCAGGGGGGCATGGCTACCATCTGGCGCGCCGTGGAGCGGAAGACGGGCAGGGCATGTATCATCAAGACGCCGCGTCGGGGCACCGCCATGGACAATGTCTATCTGGAAAAGCTCTTGCTGGAAGCTAGCTTTCTGAAGAGGCTAAATCACCCCGGCATAGTGAAATATATTGACGATTTCTATCACAAGGGCGAGTTCCACCTCGTCCTCGAATACCTGAACGGTGAGACACTGCTGGCGCTCTCGCCGAGGTCGCCACTGCAGGAGCAACAGGTCGTCCTCTGGGCATGCCAGCTCCTGGACGCCCTGTACTACATACACAGGGCTGGCATCATTCACAGGGACGTCAACCCGAAGAATATCATGCTATGCAGCGACGGCACGGTGAAGCTGATTGACTTCGGCACAGCGAAGGACCTCGACCCCGATAAAGACAAGACGCGTTACGATTCTTTCACGCAGATCACCAACAAGGGCTTCGATATCCCGGAGCTGTTCATCGGCAGGAAGAGCGACCACGAGTGTGACCTGTGCGGTCTGGCGCAGACATGCATATACCTGCTCACCCTGGATGAGCCCAACGATATCTGCCAGAACCTGTTCAGGTACAACTGGCCCCGCTCCTTCACCGAGGCTGCAATCCTCGCCGACTACCTCGTCTCCGCCGGCGTATCAAAGCGCGTGGCGAGGTGTCTGGCACAGGCTGTGATGTTCTCCCCGGACAGCAGGTTTGCCGATGCCCGCGCCATGCAGGCGGCGCTCGCCTCGGAAAGCGGCTACCTGATAAAACAACTGCAGGCGGTGTCGCAAAATGAAATGTAAGCTCCTCGTCCCCGTCCTGATTTTGAGCCTCCTGCTTGCACTGCTGGGAGGGACGGCAAATGTGGGCGCGGTGGGTCCGGCGACGGACAATACCACAATCTTGGATATCCCCGCCGACGACCACACCGGTGAGATAAAGCCGCCGGTGGAGTACTCCCTGCGGGCGCCTTCGGCGCAGTCTGAAAACGCCTCGCCCGACTTCATCCCCGCCTTCATTGGACCGTCCACGGAGCACAACTCCATGGTCACCGGCAGGGAAAACTGGTACCTGGAGGTGGACATCAATGCGCCGGGGTGGCTCTACATCTATGAACATTTCCCCGAGGGCACAGTCCCACCGGGGAGGTGGCTGGCTTATAAATGGCAACTGCCGCAAGGCGGTGTCTGGAGGCTGGGTCCTTTCTCCCCGGGCGAGGACGAACCTGAAGGGCAGCACGTATACGTGATATGGTTCTACAGCAACGGTCACTGGGCTGGCGAGGACTCCGAGCAGCCGCAGGGCAAGCTTGTCTACTGGACATACGCTAGAGGAGAGAGCGCCGAGAAGCCCGTTGAGCAGCAAGGACCCCAGACAGCGCCAGCCCCACCCGGAGGGAAGTTTACCGACCGCCTGCGCGCACTGCTCTCGTCGCCGCTGGCAGCGCTAATCGGCTTTTCAGCCCTGCTTCTCTTTGCACTTGCCCTGCTCGGTCTCTACCTCTACAGGCGCTACACCAGGCGCGGAGAGGCACCACCGCCTGTCAGAACAAAGCTGGAGGGGATGCCATCCCCTGCCCCCGCAGCCACCCCCAGGGGAAAGATAGCCTTGCCCAACGGCATGGAAATTTTGCTCGATGGCGGTGGCAGGGTTATCGGGAGGGGCGACCTCGCCAGGGCACTGGAGATACAAGAGCTGGCGCTGGTATCGAGGCGACACTTCGAGATCAAAGCGCAGCAGGGACAGTTCTACATTGAGGATCTGGGCAGCGCCAACGGCACCAGGCTCAATGGCGTGGACATCAGCGGCAAAGGACAGCTACCCCTCAACCACGATGACGTCATAGAACTTGCCGGCGTAATCCGGCTCAAGTTCCACATTCTCTAATTCCATAACACTTCCTCACCCGCAACACCCACTTTTTGTCAACAAACTGTCAACCTGCTGTCAACCCGCGGTCAAGCAGTCCGCCTCCACTGCGCGTATATTTAGAATTAGGAAATGTCGCAAGGAGTTGACTTAAAGGATTAAGGACATGAAGAAGTCTTTCTCAGCATTTCTGGTCGTTATCCTCGCCTTTGTGGCTGCAGTCGGTGTGGCGCTGCCCGCGGGGGCACAGGACTTTCCCTCCCCACCCTCCGACCCACAGGAACCGTGGCAGCCACCTTATGGCGGAGAGCAGTCCATGGAGCCGCCGGTAAGGGTGGAGACTTATGGTCAGACGTGGCCCTCGCTGCAGATCTCGCCGCCGGAGGTGGCACCGGGCACAGCGCCGGGCGCCATAGTGGGCGCCTGTCTGGTCAACAGTTACGGGCAGATACTGACCAACCTCTACCGCAACTGGGCATGCTACCTTATCGTATCCGTTAGCGGTCCGGGGTATTTCTACCTCTGGGAGTACTATCCTCCTGGCACAATCCCTTATGGACACTGGCTGTGTTACCGGTGGTATATCCCGCGCGCCGGCGTGTGGCAGCTCGGTCCCTTCGTCGCCGAGCCCTACGACCCGCCCGGCAGGTATGTGTGGAGGATGTGGTTCCTCTCCGGGGTCCACTGGTCAACGCGTTCGCTGAGCTTCACCTACACTGCGACCTATTACCCGCCGGACATACCCGCCCCACCACCCGAGCCGGTCACCCCGCCGGTAATCAACTCGTTCACCGCCAGCAAGACAACTATAGAGGCGGGGGAGACGGTGGTGCTGAGCTGGATGGTCACCAACGCCAGCAGCGTGACCATATCGCCTGGGGTGGGCACGGTTGCCGCCTCAGGTTCCACCTCGGTCACCCCCACCGCCACCACCACTTACACGCTGGTGGCGAAGGGAAAATCTGACAAAACAGTTTCCTCTTCCCTGACCATAACGGTCAACCCCAGAGTACCGCCCGCCATCAGTGCTGACCAGACGGTGATAAAGAAGGGGAAGATGGCGACCCTCTCCTGGAATGCGCCGGGTGCGGTCCAGGTGGTTATCAGCGGTGTCGGCAGCGTGGGTACCAGCGGCACGGCACAGGTATCGCCACAGAAGACCACCACATACACGCTCACCACCGCCTATGTTGATGGCAGCACCCAGTCAGCATCGGTGACCATCACCGTGGAGCAGCCGCCATACCTGCTCTGGGGGTTGCTGGCTTTGCTGGGGCTGGCAGTGGTGGCAATAGTCGTCCTCGCCGTCCTGCTCGCCAGAAGACGGGCGAGGGTCGCCCAGCCAGTGGAGGTGTCCACAGAGGCGGGCAGGACCACCCAGCCGGGGGCAGCGACCCCGTACACAAATACACTGCCAGCCACCACGCCTGTACTGGAAGCCCCTCCGGCGAAACTGGTATTGCCCGATGGCAACAAGATACTCCTTGCCGGCGATGCCAGATCCTTCGGCAGGCAGGACTTTCAGGGGTGCATGCTGCCGGAAAACGCCAGCTACATATCCCGCCAGCACTTCAACATCTGGTATGAGAACGGCAAGTACTACATCGAGGACCGCAGCAGCACCAACGGCACCAAACTCAATGGCAAGGAGATCAAAGGCACCGGCAGGCACGCGCTTGCCGATGGCGATGTCATCGAGCTAGCCGGCAAATTGATCATCGCTTTCAAGACAGAAGACAAAAACAGTAATAAGAAGGAGGTGTCATGAATTTCAGAACGATGCTTTTCGTCATAACAGCGGCATTGCTGCTCTTTTCCGCGCTGCTAACAAAGGTCAACGAATAAACAAAGGAGGTACAAATGGACTTCAAGAAAACAGCTCTAAGCCTAACAGCAATATTCCTGGCATGCTCGGCACTACTACTCCAGGTCATGCCGGCATATGCCGCGGACAGTGCCGAGGCACAGGCTGACTCCTCTGCCACAGCCACCGTCACCGTCAATGCCACCGGGGGCGACCCTACAGTCACGGTCACGGTGTCAGCCACCGCTTCAGCAACGGCTACGGCTGGTGAATCAGCTTCGCCCCCTGCTTCACCGCCGTCTCTGCCACCTTTACCGCCTTCACCACCTCCGCCGCCGCCCCCACCTGCCCCACAGGACTGCTGTCGGCGTTGCGATCCCTGCTGCCCCTGTTATCCGAACTGCGGTTGGCCCTGTGAGTGCCGGTGGTCAGTTTGCGTACGCCCCAGTGTGATCGTGGTGGCACAACCACAGCCCCAGCCACGGCAGCAGATCGACCCGCCGCCGGTAGTCAATGCCTTCAGCGCCAGTCCCAGCTTCATAGAGCCGGGGCAGTCAGCGACACTCACCTGGACGGTAAGCGATGTCCTCGAAAGAAACGTCACCGTCACCATATCACCCGGCATTGGCTCGGTCCCCAGTTCCGGTTCATACACCGTGACACCTACTTCCACAACCACCTACACGCTCACCGCCACCAATGAGGACGGCACCGTGACCGCTAGCACCACGGTCACCGTCGTCGCCCCTGCCGCCACATTGAGCACCGGCAGCGGTCCGGAGAGCGGTGCTGTGGGGACAGGCAGCAAAGGCGCTGGCACCACCTTTACCCTCAGCTTCGGCGATGGCTTCAATCCCAGGCTGCTCTATGCCCTCCTGGCTGTGCTGATGGCTGCCGCCACCATAGCGGTACTGGTCATCGTCACCAGAAAGCCCGCCCTGGCTCTAGCAGCCGAGGGTGCGGGCACCCGGGTGGGGCACCTTTCCTGCGTTGCCACCACCAGGACAGGGAATGACTCCGCCCACACCCAGGCGGTGGCTTCCTGCGCCGGTCCGAAGCTGGTGACCCCTGATGGCAAACAGGTACCCCTCCCGGCAAACACAGGCATCCTGGGCAGGAAGGACTTCCGCCCGCTGCTCACGCCGGACGATGCAGCCCTGGTCTCCAGAGAGCACCTGTACATCAATTGCGAAGGTGGCAACTACTACATCGAGGACAAGGGCAGCACCAACGGCACCCGGCTGAACGGCACCGATATTAGAGGCAAGGGCAAACAGTTACTGAAGGACGGCGATGAAATCAGGCTCGCCAACATCCTCACCCTGACCTTCAGGGCTTAAAACTCATTAGAGCCGGCACCCGCAAACAATGCAGGTGCCGGCTCCCCTTTCGCCCCCTTCTACCTCCTCTTTCCTGAGGATATCGTAAATAACTGCCCGGTTTACCCCGAAAACCAGCGCCACCTGCGAGATGTTATGACCGTTGCTATGTAAATATTCCAGTACTGCTTTTCTAGCTGCCTCGGGGTCAATCTTCCTTAAGTTGCTTGTAATCAATCTTACCCGCTACCAGACGGGTAGAGTGTCCAACTCTCATACTTTTGCCACTCCAAACTACTAATGTCCAGTCCTAAAAGCCCTAGTATACCCTTAATATATTCAGAGTACCCATAGCTTAAAAACTGTATAGTATGTTCTGGACGCCGCACAATTACACATTGATGAAATCAAGCGGATGTTGTAGACTGAGGAAAATAGATAGGATTCGGGTAATTACCGGAGAGCCACATGAAACAGCGGTGGATCGTTCTTGCGGTCACTGCTAGCCTTGTGCTGGTCTTAGGCTCATGCGCTGGAGCACCTGGGCCGACACCCGCGCCAGCGCCCACCACCCTAGAAGCACCTCCATCTTCATCCACTGCTCCGACACCTACACCCGATACCACGCACACGCATCCGAGTACATCACAACCACCAGTACCGCAGCCAACACCATCTCCCACTCCACCACCAATAATACACCCTCCCTCATCCGCACCACCGGTTCTTCCATACGATGGACCCATCATCGACGCTCATAGCCAATGCTGTCCCGAAAATCTGGGAAGGATAATACAATTAATGAACCAAGCTGGAGTTACACGCACTATTCTATCTCCAGGGGTTACTTCGCCCAGAGGAATCGTGACACCTGAAGATTTGATTTCCTTTTCCTCCAGCCATCCGGGGAGGATTATTCCTGCAGTCTTGACTAAAATAGGACCGTATGGGAATTATTATCAGCTTCTGGAAAAGCAGATGAACATGGACGGATTTGGTGCCATGGCTGAATTTCTGGTCTATCACTCGCGAAAAGGTGATAGGGCACCTGAGATAATAGTTTATCCTGAAGACAGGCAGATGCAGACTGCACTCAACTATGCACTGGGTAAGAAATGGCCTTTTATTATTCACATCGAGTTTGCAGCTGCTGGATGTCCACGTAACGAACTTATGACCAAGCTCAAGGCTTTGCTTGTTCAATACCCAGATCAACCCTTTGTCCTAATCCACATGGGACAACTGGACCATGCTGCTGTCCGGCAACTGATCGAGGCATACGGCAACATCTATTTCATAACCTCCAGTTCAACGCCAGCATATGCTGTGAATGCTTTCAATGACCGCTGGACCAATATGTTCGATGGCTCTCATCTCTCAGCAGATTGGAAGCAACTGATAATAGAGCACTCAGATCGATTTATCCTGGGATTTGATATGGTCTGGGTTGAGGATTGGGGTCCATTCTATCTGGGTCAGGTTAGGCTCTGGCGAGAGGCAATCGGGGGATTGCCCTCTGAAGTTGCTCATGCCATCGCCCACCGCAATGCTGAACGCCTGTGGCACCTGCCACCTTCAGAATAATCCAAGCCGGAGGAAACATATGAAGCACCACTGGTTAGTCATTATAGGTATTCTCAGCCTGCTGCTGTTTGTTTCTTGCGCTCCGGTGCCTGCACCAATACCGACGCCAGCATCACCTCGCTGACAAGGTTATCCTAGCGGTAATGCCCTTTCAGCAGTAACCCCGGTTTCCGCCGACCCACAAACCAATGCCGGGATGCCACTGTGGCGATATCTCGTAATGCTGAGAGAAGCGACTGGCACCCTACTAAACAAGAACGTCACACCTCTATCACTACCAGAATAGGCCGTGGTAGAATAGTCTCAAGCGCTTTAGAAGTGTCGGCGCTGGAGGCAGGCAACTATGGCAAATCTGCTGATGACCCCTGAAGAACTAAGACAGCACATTAGGGACAGAACAGCGGTCTATCTAGCGTGGCTGAGGCATAGGCACAATCTGCCCATACCTAGCGACCAGACTGTGCTTCACCCGAGGTGGCATTTCGTTCTTCTGCCGGAGTTTCGGTACCTGAATTTTCACCCTGAAATCAGAACGCAGGTCGAAGACTTGCTCGAAGGAAAAGTGGAGCGCTATTACCCTGACGCCGCCTCGGATATCGCTATCCATGATTACATCGGCAACAATGCCAGCTCTCAAGCGCTGTGCTGGAACCTAGTTCTGCCTATGAAAAAGCACGACAATTTTATGCCGTTATTCGAGGTATTACGAGACAGTCTACACGAACAAGGACTCCACACCAAATTCGACTTCGGCATTGAAACAGCGGTAGTGCTTGAACTAAGCGTCGGGCAAGATCTAGGCGAGACTCGCAGGTGGAAAGGAATGGCCACCTCCGTGGACCTCTATCTGCGCACCGCGCAAGGAAGGGTGTGCGCCATAGAATTTAAATTGGCTGAGCCAGGATTCGGCGAGTGTAAGCAACCACGGCTGGGTACATGCAACGGAATATATGGCAGCCCTGACTATACACGCCGAAATAACGGATATCTATGCTATCTCTCGCGGAGAGGCAGACGATACTGGCAGCTGGGCGCTTACTACCGCCTGCTCGACCCCACAAGGGTGACCCTCTCCGGCACGGAAACCGAGCGCTGTCCTCTCAACACATTCTATCAGGCTTTGAGGAATCTAATGGTAGCCAAGAAACGCTCTGGCGAACTACCGGAAGGAGAGATAAGAGGGATTTTCGTCCTGGCTGCGGATGAACGAAACACCGCGTTCTGGGGACCGGACAACATATTCGACCGCTTGAAAACCTACCTGAAGCAAGCACGAGGAGAAGACCGGCCGGATGTCTTCAGGATTTCTATCCAACAGATTCTCAAGAGGTTCAGTGGCGCCTTGGGTAGCTACAAGGAGTTTTTTGCAGTTAAGTACGGATTCCCCACGGTTTAAGAGACCCTTTCTAGCTAATAACAGGCAGACAGGAGGCCTGAGGGCGGGGATGCGCAGATTTTGCTAATTGAGAAGGACAAAGCTACACCACTTGCCGAGAGTGGGTTCAGTGAGACAAACAGGTGCGAGGGCTATCTGGAGAAGTATCCACCACTGATACCCTCATAGGCATCGTGGAAGAAGCCTGGGACCTTTTCTGCATCGCTAGAGAAGCGCTACACAAGCTACAGCAGGATAGACTTGCTTTACACCCAGTGGATTGCCGATGACGTCTACGCCGTGGCGAGTGAGCAGGTTCCCGAGTCTGACAGGGCACCTGGGCAGTACAACGAAAGACCATCCATGAGGCTATCCAGATAACCGTAGGTGGTGAATCTTCATTGGATGAGTTCAAGACCGGATCTGTGCAAGGAGATTGAAGCCGAGAAGGCAGCAAACGAGCCTAGCAACTATAAAGCGGCAACTTCCTTCAGGACGGATAGCGCATAGAAAGTGTATTCCAGCGTTGGGATGCCGATGATGGGGGCACGGGCAAAGCCACCACCTGTGCGGTGGCAAGAGAGGACAAAGTCGATAGTGGGGTTGACTTCAACGGGCACTTCGCCCAGATTGGCAAGCCCGCCGGCCAGCCAGTACAAGTCTTCGATGAACTGCATTTTCCCCAGCGATTCTCTATGCCTGAGATAAGCTTTGGTGGCAGCAGCCCCCGGCACCTCAACCTCCAGCAGCCGATAGACCGCTGTGGCATAGAAGGTCGATGCCAGGGTGGAGTGCCCATCTCGCCCATAGCCACCATCCTTATTTAAAAAACTGTCAAGAAAGCGATAGACCGGCTCCAAGTCAAACTCGGCGCCCACCCTCCTGAGCACGCTCACCGCTTGATAAGTCTCCTCTAACTCCGAAGACACCTCTACATATATATTGTCGGTAGCACCGAACCCGCCAAGGCTATTCTGACACACGATGATGTGCTGCCGTGCGTGGCTTATTAAGTCCTCAGTCATCTCCCCGAGGTCAGCCAGAACCTCCACGGCGTGGAATATGCTACTGATGCTATATAACGCACCCTCCCGGAGCTGGTGTCGAAAGAATGCCACCACGCCACCCGGGTCAGATGGCTTGGCGCCCAGAAGGGCAAGGCTTTTGACCGCGAAGTAAGTATCAGCACTGCATGATGGCGGAATACGGGCAAAGAAGTAGCCGCCGTCAGGCAGCCGGCACCGTTCTATATACCCGACCGCTCGACGCTTGAATTCAGCGCTCAGGCTATAACAGTGCTCCATTCTCTGCAGCAAGGCTCATTCCCCCATGAAGCCTGTCGTCAAGACACCCGTTAGCAACAAACAAAAAGCCTCTACCAGGAGGACCGGTAGAGGCTATCATCCCTAACGGGCTTTTCGGGGCTTACCCCCGGCGAGCCTCATCGCCTTAATTCAATATACCACAGCAGCGCCACCTTGCAAAACCACGACCCCGATGCAGTTCGCAACCGGGCAGATACCCCTCACTCACCAACCTGGCGACCGGCTGCATGCGAGTGTCACCAGCTCCACCTTCGTCCCTCTCATCCCCCTGTTCACCGCTTGGTCGGCGGAATTACCGGAAAGTCGATGTATGAGGCATACTGTGAATCGTGGAATATGGTCTGCATGGCGGGAATGCCCCGGGCATCTTCTCCAGCAGGGTTGCCGGTATTCATATTGCGCTCAAAACGGGGGAAATTGCTGCTGGTGATATCTATGCGGATGCGATGCCCCTTTCGGAAGAGGTTGCTGGTGGAAGCCAAATCAATCACATATTCATTGATTTCTCCCGGCGTTACCAGCTCGGGTCTGAGAACGGACTTCCTGTATCTAGCCCGTATACAGCCCTCCGCCACATTTATGGACATACCATTGGGATAGACATCGGTCAGTTTGACAAAGAAGTCCGTGTCCTTCGCTGAGGTGGAAGCGAAGAGATGGAGCTTCAAAGGACCGGTTATCTCCATATTCTCTTTCAGCTCAGGGGTGGTATAGCACAGCAGGTCATTCCGCCTTTCAATAATGGACTGGTCCTGCGGTCCGGCGGGCTGGTTGAGGTCTGGATTAAGCCTGCCACCGCGGGTGGGCACAGGGTCATGCGGGTTGTAGACATAGATATCCGGCGGTTCCGCTCCGGGCTCTTCCGGGCTGAGCAACCCATCCCCAAAGGCGGAGTTGGCATGCCCACGGCTGTGCAGGTAAAAGTGTTGCCACTGGGTCTCCGGCAGGGGCCAGGTGGTGGCACTTCGCCACCTGTTCAGCCCCATGACAAAGTAGCGGATGGGGACAAGGTAAGGGCTATCAATCCCCCTCAAGTACTTATCGAAAAACTGTATATGCCTTTCGGTGGCAAAGGAGCCCGCTCCAGAGGCGTAAACGCCGAAATTGAGTGCTCCGATGAAGTTGTGCAGCCTTGCCCCGTGCACCCAGGGTCCCATGAAGACGTGCTGCCCCTCGCGGGCGATCTGTGAGCCACCTTTTTCCCTCATGTTGAGGAAGTTGAGAAAGGTGTGCCCCACGCTCATATCATACCAGCCACAGGAATGCATTATCGGCACCTTCACCTTTTCATAGGGCCAGAAGAGCTCTTCCTCGGACTTTATCCCCTTTATGTTCTCATAGCTCAGGCGCCTCTGAAACCACTGCTCCATCCCTTCAAACTTGAAATACGGTATATCTTTGAGAGGTAAATAGTTGCACGCTTCTTCAAAGTTGTTCAGGACGTACCGGATGTTTTCCAGTGCCTTGGAAACGTCCTTTCCCTGTTTCGCCATCCTGGCGAGCGTGTCGAAAGCCATGTTGGCAAACCAGCTTATGGTGGTCTCCACCTCTTTCACGCCGTACATTTCAGCTTCGCCTAACATGCCGGCGCCGATGACATGGGGAGCGATGGCTTTAAGATGGGGCGGGTTCTCTATTGCCGCCTGCCACTGGTTCCGTGCCAGATATGATGCGCCTGCCATACCAACGTTCCCATCGCACCAGGGCTCAGCGGCTACGAACTCTATGGTGTCGTACCCATCTTTGCCCTCCGGTGCTCCGGGGACGAATTCGCCTTCCGAGGCGAACCTGCCTCTGGTATCCTGGATGACCACAGCGTATCCCGCGAAAGCCGCTTCTGTAGGTGATAGATAGTCGCTGGCAACAGAATGGACCTTGTTATATGGCGTTCGTACTACAATAGCCGGGTGTTTTTCGTTATCGTCCGGTCGGTAAACATCAGCCCTCAGCACCACGCCGTCCCGCATGCGCATAGGGACGTTTCGGTCGACACGAATTGAACTCACCATTTTCTCCTCCTTGTCTGGCTATTGGGTATCTTTTCGCAGCATTATCTCTCAATCAGGCTTTTTTATCAATGCCGATATGCAGAGGTCCTCTTCTACGGTGGCGTCTGGTTGTCAATAGCCGTGAGGCGATGGCGAGTCCCGGGTTGTTCGGGAATAGCGGCTCGCGCTTCAAGCGCAGACCTGATAAGCTACGCTAGAATGGTATAGCCAGGGACCACAATGTGAAGGGCTGCTGCTCTTTGACCACCGGGATTTTCATCATGACGGCAGCCAATGCGGCGGAAGAGGCAAGAAAAGAGGGTAGGTCAGTGGATATACCATACTGGCGTACTCTCAAGGTCGGTGGCTTTTTAAACGAGAAATATCCGGGTGGACAGGAAGCCCATAAGAGGCTGCTTGAGCGGGAAGGCTTCAAGGTCGTCGCTCGAGGCAGGAAGTACCAGGTCGCCGATTACGAGAAGTATCTGATGAAGCCTGCCTCTCTATCTTCTGAGAATAAAAGCCATAAATAGCGACATCAGGAGGTTCAGGACTAAATTAGCGGTCTTTTCTGGTCCCAGCCGTCCCTGTGGCTGTCCCGAAGGCAGTAAGGAGCCATGACCAGCAGGCGCGGACAAAAATCTGCCCAGCCTTTCTAAGGTTTCCAATCTGTCACCAGCGCCTTGGGACTGGTATTCCGACAATATGCGCTTAACGCCTTCTTCCAGCTTTTTGTCCTTGACGCTTCTTTCTCCAGGTCGCTGCAGTCCTCGACGGGGACGGGCACGCTGGAACTTTGTGAATTCACCCCGGTTCAGCCAGACCCCGTTACACACTGGGCAACGCGCTAAAATGATGTCTTCGGGAAAGTACCGGTCTTTAAACAGGACGAGTCTAGACCGGTCCAAGGGGCACCTGAGGTCACGCTTTTCTATGTTTGTGGGACTCCATAGACCGTCAGTATCAAAGACCTCAATCTTTTCCGCTTCCCCCTGTCTTGCTCTGAACAGTTCCGTCTCGTCAAACCAGACCCCGCCACATTCTCTGCATTGGTCAAGGAAGATCGGCTGACCGTAATGGGACTCGACCGTTACCTGGTGCATCTCGGTGTTGTCGACGGGACATTTCATGTTTTCATTATAAGCAAGGACCGAATTAGGGGACAAAGAGCACTCCCTGTGGGACTTGTTTTAGTCACGGTGACTACCAAGGGCGACCAGAAGGCGCCCAGCGGGACACTTTGCGCGACGGGAAAGGCTGGTCCCACAAAGCGGGTTATTATAATGCAGGTCCTGCTGGACGGCTGCCTTGCCGTTCTTAAGAAGCGCCCAGTGCCCTTGCTGCCTTTTCGAGGTCGGCGGGTTTGACCCATAAGATAGCCCCGTACCGCCCCTCGCCGCCGGCGACAGCCTGCAGGGCTGTGATGTTTATCTGGGACTGTTTGAGTTTCTCCACCAGGTCGGCGACAGCGCCGGCGCGGTCATCGCCCTGAATCAAGAAGGCAACTTTGGGTCCTACCAGCTTGACCCCTGCCTTCTTTGCCGCCGCAAGGAAAGCCTCTTTGTCAACGGGCACAAAGTCGAGCTGGGCACGCCCCCAGCCCGTGGGAAAGCCGCAGAAGGCGAACAGGTTGACCCCCTCGGTCTTAAGGGCATTAAGGACCTTCGCTCCTTCTCCAGCTTTGTTGGGGACCACTGTGTAGTAGTACTCGATGCGCTTGATCACATCCGCCATAGCCTTGCACCTCCCGCGAAAGACTTCTATAAAATCTATCATAGACGATTCCGGCATTTGTATCAAGGGTAAAAATGGCAAGGGAAGCCAGGGGATGAGTGGTGCAGAGGTTAGCCGGGAAGGTAACCCACTTGAGCTATTGGGGGTACTTACCCGAAAAAAGGTGCAATGCGGAGCGGTAGAGGGTGGCTCGGAATGAGGTCTGGCGGTGCTGGAATTTTAGCTGATAGCTACTCCTAAAAAGTAAGGCCAGATGATTATGCCGACTATGATCTTCCACCAGGAAAGATGGGCAAAGCCGATGGTGAATAGCCAGCCGATGAACCATAAGGTACCCGCAAGAGCACTTGACATGTTGCCACCTCCTCGTTTGTTTTCCGGTGCCATGAATTTCCTCCTTTCAAAGCATCCTGGACTATGCCCCTCGGTCTGAGCAGGTGGGGTCAGGAGAGTCCAGCGGTCTGCTGTTATTTTTCTGGGGAGGGTAGCTTGATTATAGCATCTTCACCCGCTGCAGAGAAATAGGGTGCTCTGGTAGGTTAGGGGAGAGAGGATATGCCCCCTCACTCTAACTCTCTCCCGCAAGGGGAGAGAGGACTCTATTTTCCTCTCCCTTGATGGGAGAGCCTCTCCTTCTCCCCTCTCCCTTGATGGGAGAGGAATAAGGTGAGGGTGAGACTCACGGCAGTCCCCCTCACTCTAACTCTCTCCCGCGAGGGGAGAGAGGATGTTCCCCCTCACTCTAGCTCTCTCCCGCAAGGGGAGAGAGGATGTTCCCCCTCACTCTAACTCTCTCCCGCAAGGGGAGAGAGGATGTGCCCCATCGCCTGGAGAAAAGTGGCAGACGGTCAGAAAGTCGGTCCCTCTTTCAAATAATTGAAGGGGATGGACAGGTTTTTCTCGGCGCAGGTGAGTCTGCCGTTAGCCACTTTAATAGCCAGCTGGTAAATTTCCTCCCCCACCTGCTCGATGGTCTTACCCCCATCGATTATGCTTCCGGCGTTGACATCTATATCACCGGGCATATTACGGTAGCAGGTGGAATTGCTGGCGACCTTGATGACCGGGACTGCGGGGAACCCTGCTGGAGTCCCCTGCCCTGTGGTGAACAGGATTATCTGGGCGCCGGCAGCGGCGATGCCAGCCATGGAATCGATATCGTAGCCCGGCGTGTCCATAATCACCAGCCCGCGTTTGCCAGGTCGCTGGGCGTAAGGCACGATTTCGTTGATGGGCGTTGTGCCGCCTTTCACAATGCAGCCGAGCGATTTCTCCACAATGGAAGAAAGCCCGCCCTCGATGTTGCCCGGCGCTATCACCAGCCCGGCGAATTCGCCCAGAGCCTGACGCACCTTCTTTTCCTGGTCGTTGATCAGCTTCTCAATCTGTTCGCCGAGTTCCGGAGTGGCTGCCCGGCGCTTGAGTATATGTGCCGTGCCGATCATCTCGGTGGTCTCGGAAAGTATCACTGTGGCGCCTTCTTTTACGAACCGGTCGGCGGCGTAGCCCACGGCGGGATTGGCAGTGATACCGGAGAAGCTGTCGGAGCCTCCGCACTCCACCCCCACCATCAGTTCTGCTACCGGTGCCGGCACCCTTTTCTGTGATTTCGCCAGCGAAAGGAACCGCTTTGCTATCTGGATGCCCTTCTTCGTGGTAGCCGCGCTGCCGCCATCGCGCTGGATGACCAGACATTCCACGGGCTTCCCCTTAATCGAGTTCGCCAGATAGTCCGGCTTCAAGCCCTCGCATCCCAGCCCGATAACCAGCACGGCGGCGACATTTGGGCTGTTCCCGAGCCCCGCCAGAGTGCGTACCATAATTGCGGCATCGCTCCCCACGGTGCCACACCCGTAGTTATTGATTACCGGCACCACCTCAGGGAGGGCGCGGTCGATTGCCTGTACCACACCGCTGGCACAGTTGACCGAGCACATAACCACCACGTGGTTTCTGATGCCATAGCCGCCGTCCTCGCGCTTGTACCCTTTGAACTCCATAGTTGCCCCCATCGTCAAGCAGTGAGGTCGCCGAGGCAGGGACGGGCGTTGTGCAGGTGCACCCACTCACCCCTGTGTATCTCCCTGGTCGCCTCCAGGATAGGCTCGCCATAGCGATAGACCTTCTCACCTGAAGCGATGTCTTTGAGGGCTATTTTATGACCTGCCGGTATATCCTCAGTGACCTGGAACGACTGTTCATCCTCCAGCACCACCGCATCGCCTTTCTTCAAAGCCTGCAGTGCGATGACCACATTATCGGCGGGGTTTATTTTCAGGGCGTTATTTCTCATGCTCCTCTCCGCTGGGAACGACCCGAGAGCGCGAGGGTATTTATTCCAGCACCACGGTGCCGCTTTTGCCGCCGCTTTTTCTCACCAGCCGGATGTCCTGCAGCCTCATCGTGGCATCGATGCCTTTACACATATCATAGACCGTCAATGCAGCTATTGCCACTGCGGTCAGCGCTTCCATCTCGAAACCGGTCTTGCCCCTACCGCTCACGGTGGCGGTTATATCCACGGCAGTATCTTCGAGAGTGAGCTCGAGGCTGATGTTCTCGATGGACAGGGGATGGCATAATGGGACAAGCCGGTGCGTCTCCTTAGCCGCCATGATGCCAGCCAGCTTAGCCGCGGTCAGCACATCACCTTTGGGCAACCTGCCCTGCCTTATCCTCTCCGCCGTCTCCGCTCGCATCGTCACCCTCCCCTTCGCCGTCGCCTGCCTTGAAGTCACTTTCTTGCCGCTGACATCCACCATCTTTACATCTTTTCTGGCTGCCATCTCAACCTCCCACCTGCGACATCAGTCGCTTCCGTGCCGTTTTGCCTTCAGCCAGCTTGTGCTGCCGGGGCTTGCTCTTTACCGCGCCAGCGATGACCTCCTGCAACTTCTCCACAGAGGCGTTCTGGCGCAGATGCTGGCGGACGTCCACCTCGAGGTCGCTCAGCAGGCAGGGTCGTAATTTACCATCGGCGGTGAGGCGGAGGCGGTTGCAATTGAAACAGAAGTGCTCGCTGACCGGAGTGACGAAGCCGATGGTGCCGCGGGCATCGGGAAACCGGTAATAGCGGGCGGGTCCGTTGCCCCTGGGTGGCAGGCACGGCTCCAGCTTGCCCAGACTGGCTAGCTGTCCCATTGTCTCTGCCGCAGCCACAAAGTGAACAGCGGATTGAGGCGCAATGAGGGTATGCCCCAGCGGTGGGTTATCGCCACCGAAGGGCATAAGCTCGATGAAGCGCACATGCCAGCCATCGCTGATGCTCAGCCGGGCGAAGTCCAGCACCTCATCATCGTTCACCCCCTGCATCACCACCACATTCACCTTCACCGGCTCCAGCCCGCAGGCTTTAGCCGCTTCGATGCCCCGGAGCACCTGCTCCAGCTTACCGTGCCGGGTGATTTTCTCAAATCTTTCCGGTCTTAAAGAGTCCAGGCTCACATTTACCCGCTTCAAGCCGGCGGCTTTCAGTTCCCGGGCGTGCTCTGCCAGCAGGATGCCATTGGTGGTGAGGGAGATGTCATCTATGGCATTGATTTCCGCCAGCATCTTCACCAGCCCTGGCAGCCCAGCCCTGACCAGGGGCTCGCCGCCGGTGAGCCTGACCTTACTGATGCCTAGAGTTGAGGCGGCGCGGACGAAAGCGGCTATCTCCTCGTAGCTGAGGATGTCCTCGTGGGACAGCAGGGCGACTCCTTGAGGGGGCATGCAGTAGATGCAGCGCAGATTGCAGCGGTCGGTGACCGAGACCCGCAGATAGCTTATGGGGCGGTTAAAGGCATCGGAAAGACCGGTCATATCTTCACCTCTCTAGCCAGCCTCTCCAGCACCCTGTAAGCCTCTCTGGCAGCCCTGCCGCGGTGGCTCACCCGGTTCTTAACATCCAGCGGCAGTTCGGCAAGCGTCTTCCCCAGCTCCGGGAAATAGAACACGGGGTCATAGCCAAAGCCGCCCTCGCCTCTCGGTTCCGGGGCTATAATGCCGTGGCATTCCCCGCGCACCGTTTCCACCTTGCCCTCGGGCGTGGCTATGGCGATGACGCACACAAATCTGGCGCTCCTTTTTTCTGGAGGCACTTCTTTGAGCAGGGAAAGCAGGTGTTCCACCCGCTCCCTGTCGGTGGACTTTCCGGCGAAGCGGGCGGAATTTATGCCCGGTGCACCGCCGAGGGCGTCCACCTCCAGCCCCGAGTCGTCAGCCAGTGCCACCAGCCGGGAGGTAGTGGCGTAGGTGAGTGCCTTCTGCCTGGCGTTATCCTCGTAGCTATTGCCGGTCTCCTCTGCCACCTTAAAAATCCCCGCCTCCTCCGGGGTCACCAGCCTCCAGGGCAGTCCCTGGAAAAGCAACTGGAACTCCCGTATTTTACCACGGTTATTCGTCCCCAGGAGCAACTTCAGCATATAATCAGATCTTCTGGAACCTGCCGGCGAGCTTCTTCATCACATTGGGCATGGTGGTGTATTCCATCTCCTCCAGGGGCAGGCGGTGTGGCTCGAAGGGACCGTGGCGGCGGAGCATGTCAGCCATATCCAGTGCCTCCTGTCGGGCGTTATCGAACGCCGGGTCATCGAACATGTCCAGCGGACCCACCAGCTTGCCCTCAGCCAGTTGGAAGCCGGCAGCCACCACCCTGGGCGGACCGTCGAAGCGGGATGGATTGCTCTCGCGGATCGCCACCGGCAGCAGCGGACCGTGGTGGGAACCGCGCATCCACCCCTCCACGATATGCGGATGGGCGAACGGCTCCAGCACCTCGCCCACTGCGGGGAACTCCCCCTGAGCGCGCACGATGCATACCGGGTCGTCCTTGCCCACATACCTGCCGGCGATGAGCGCCAGTCTCTGTGTGGAAGAGACGGCGGCTATATTGCCGGTGTCCCGGTGATAGACAGCCTTGACGGCGAAGCGGCTGGGTGCGCCGAGGAACACCAGCATATCGTATATCTCCTCGGGTGCGTTGAACACCACCTTCTGGCTCTCCTTAACATCGTGGACTTCGAAGGCAAAGCCGCAGTGCATATTCGGGGCGATGACCAGTCCGATGGTATTGAACGGGTCGGCGAAGATCTTATACAGTGGATAGTTCCAGGCGCCGGAGGCGGTCTTATCTGCCATGAAGATGATGACGGTCTCTGCCTCCCTCTCCTCGAACTCCGCCTCGGCGACTCCGGGACCCATACCCTTCACATTCCCCGAGAAGGCATCGGAGAGCATGTCCTGCCCGGCGCCGTGCAGCTTCAGTTTCCTGGCG
>Ga0209102_1000367_pt1 | contig 30401 bp, 33 predicted proteins | sample ConPoolayeHmetaG_FD_185483 | JGI IMG/M metagenome (GOLD analysis project Ga0209102, IMG submission 185483) | Hot spring microbial mat communities from California, USA to study Microbial Dark Matter (Phase II) - Cone Pool mat layer H metaG... ...
GCCCCTTCATAACGTGCCTCCCCGGAGAGAGGAAGCTCCTGGCGTCGAACAGCGCGACACCTGAGGTTAGCAACAGCACCCACGCGGTTCCTCCGGAGAGCAGGAGATCCCCGTCCTCGAGTGCCCCGGCACCCAGCGATGCGCAGTACTGGTCGTGCCCCCCGGTGGAGACAAGCATTTCCCGGCCCCGGAATCCGATCTTGCGTGCGACCGACGGCTTCACGGCTCCAATGAGCCTCCCCGAGTCGGCAAGCTGGGGCAGCTGGTCCTCGCGAATCCCAGCCATCTTCAGGAGTTCTTCATCCCAGGTTCCGTCCTTCAGGTTGTAGAGCATCGTGATGCTCGCGCTCGAAGGGTCGGCGACCCACATGCCGGATAGCTTGTAGGTCATGTAGTCTCCGACGAATGCGAACCGGCTGATCCTGCGAAACAGCTCCGGGCGTTCCTCCTTGAGCCAACGGATCTGAAGGAAGGGGAGGCAGCCGGTCAGCGGCCAGCCCGTTTTCTTGTAGAAGAATTCCTTGCCGAACTCGCTTGTCAGAGCATCGGCCTGCGCCTTGGCCCTGTGATCCATCCAGACGATCGCGTTGCCACGGGGCTTGAATTTCTCGTCAAGCGGGATCAGCGTGCCGCCCTGGCTCGAGATGCTCAGCGAAACCGTTTGCGTGCCGTCCGCCGTCCTCAACACCTCGGCCGTCGCGGACTTGGTCGCCTCCCAGATCTGATCCGGGTCCTGCTCCGCTCGCCCAGGCTCAGGAAGGAAAAGTTCGTAACTGCGGTCAGCGATGTGGCAACGCCTGCTCGATGGGTCGAAGAGAAGTGCCCTAACTCCGGTTGTGCCGACATCGATCCCCAGTAGGGTCAAACCTATCATCCACCCAAGACCAGTGTTGGCCCAGAATCCCAAGTCAACTCCCGGGACATCCTTGCCTTGCGATGGATCACTCGAGTTCAGGATTACCCATATAAGACCTTCGTCAAACTTGCCTGTGCCCGAAAGCTGGTGCCAAATGGGAGAGCCCGGTCGCCCTTGCATCCCGGACTTGCCAGAGGATATCTCCGACGTGGCCCTTCGCCTTGTGCGTCTCCTCGGTTATACCGACCAGAGGGGTTGCCTGAAGGAGGAGGGACGGGACAAGCTGGCTCAGGTGCTGGCCTTCCTTCCCTTGATGCGAAATGTCCTGGATAGGACGAGCAAGAGACGTACGCTGTACGTCCTAGAGTGCGCTTGCGGCAAGGGCCACCTCAGCCTCCTTCTGAACCAAATCCTACTGGACACGGCTTGTCGAGAGGTCCATTGGATTGGCATCGACTCATCAGGCAGGCTCATAAGCAAGTGCCGGTCCATTGCTGAGGCGATGGGCTACGCTAACGTTGAGTACCATCGATCAAGGATAGCCGACTATCACGATGGCCGCGACATCAAGGTTCTCATCAGCCTTCACGCGTGCGACACCGCCACCGATGAGGCCCTCGTGAAGGGCGTCGAACTTGGGTGCAGGTACATTTTCTTGGTTCCTTGCTGCCAGAGGGAGGTGGCCAACCAGCTCACCGCCTCAAATGATCCTAGGCTCATCCCGCTGATTGAGAACTACACCCACCGAAAGCTCTTGGGCTCAGTGCTGAGCGATGCGCTCCGAAGGCTCGTGCTGGAGAGCTTCGGCTACAACGTCGACATCTTCGAGTACATCTCGGTTCGGAGGACCGAGAAGAACATCATGATCCGCGCAACCTACGGGAAGACGCCTTCCGAGAGGTCCTGGCAGCTCTATCAAACTACGTTGAACGAGCTCGGACTGGACATTGCCCTACAGCGGCTACTGGCCGAGAAGGGGATGGCCCCCGCCGTCAACCGGGCTTCTCGTGGAGCAGCCTCTTCTCCCCTTTAAGCTGCCTTATCCGCGTAACATCTTGGGTGACCTCGAGACACCCGATGTATTTCCCTGCTTCATCCCGGACTGGGAAGTACCTGATGTAGATCATCCGGTCCTTGATCTGGATCCAGAACTCTGCCTCGCCCAGGGTTCCCTCCTTGAAGCCCCTGAGTATCTCCTCGACCCTCTCGACGCTTTTCTTCGGGTGGCAGTTCTGGACCTTCCTGCCTATGATGCCCTTGGGACGAGGAAAGATCCTGTTCCCGTCTTTGTTGAAGTACCGCACGGCATCATCCGCGTCCACGAACGAAATTTCAACCGGAAGGGACTCCATTATCCGCTCGAATGTTGCCACGTCAATCTTGCCCGTCATACGCCAACCTCCTCTTGCACCAGGCATCTTGTCATGGTTCTCCACCACGCCCCGGGCGGCGGAGTGAGATGCCAAGGGAAGGCCAGATCACAAGATGCCTATCTCCTTTGACGACTGCCAGAGCCCGTGGATGTTACAGAGAGCCAGTGCGTAGAGCGTGCCGGGCTTGTTGACCCTAAGCGTTGCCGTAGCCTCGTGGTGGGCGTAGACAGGGCCCTGGTTTGCCCCCTTGGCACTCTCGCCGTGGGCATTGAATTCATAGGTCCCGACGTGGTAGGTAAACTTCTCGCCCTCCGGGTGGAAGAAAAGCGAGATCCACCGGATATGGTGCTCGGTGGTATTCGGGTGGGCGACCTGCTTCCCCAGGCTGACCTTAACGGAGAACACCTCGTCTGCCTTCACCCTATCCGGGCACTCGATCACGGGTACGTGCTTCTCTACCTTCCAGTCTGCCTCCTGGATGCGCTCGCCTAGTTTCGCGGCCATTCCAAATGCCTCGGCTGGGGCAAACACGCCGCCCTTATTAGCTTTCGGCTATCGACCGCTTCCCCGCCCGAATCTGTCACGCTCCCTGAGGGCCGGCGCGGACGCCAAACGATATAAGCTGTGCAGACCATCTGCAACGACGTCTTGGAAAACGTCAGGGTTGGAACATCAGGCTGGAGCTACGACCACTGGGAAGGCAGGTTCTACCCCGAGGGGATGCCCGCCTCGAAAAGGCTCTCGTACTATACGGAAAGGTTTGACACAGTCGAGATAAACAGTTCGTTCTACCACCTGCCTCTGGAGTCGACCTTCGAGCATTGGAAGGCAGGAACCCCCGATGGCTTCCTTTTCGCGGTCAAGGGGAGCCGCTATGCGACGCACGTCAAAAAGATCGCCGGAGTAGCCGAAGCCACAGCGCTGCTCGTCAGAAGGGCCAAGAAGCTCGAGGAAAAGCTTGGACCTATCCTTTGGCAGGTACCCCCGCAACTGAAGCGCGATGACGAAAGGCTTGAGGGTTTCCTCAAGGTCCTACCCGGCCAGGTGACGCACGTCGTGGAGTTCAGAGACCCCAGCTGGTTTTGTGACAGCGTCTACGACCTCTTGGACAAGCATCGGGTATCCTTCTGCTGCGTTAGCTCCCCTCAATTCGTGACCGACCTTCTGGTTACGGGCAAGGTAGGCTATCTCAGGATGCATGGAGAGAAGGGCTGGTACTCTTCTAGATACTCCACGGCCGATCTTCGATCGTGGGCCGAGAGGATCTCGAGAAGCTTCGCGGGCTGCGAGCGTTCCTTCGTCTACTTCAACAACGACGCGTTTGCCTACGCAGTGTCCAACGCCCTCGAGCTGAGGGAGCTGCTGAGGAAGCTTTAAAGCGCCTTAGCAGGAAGACGCCCATGACGCATCTTCCTGGGGAGCCAGGGAAAACATAGATAACCGACGAACGCCAACTCAGTTGCATTGAACGCTCAGGATTTCATACGCGATTACGTGTGCAACAATAGGGCACAGTACTTTGACCTCGGCAACTACGATTGCGGGATCTCGGATGACAAGATCTTCGTTAGGGATAAGCGGGCGAACGACGTTACGGAGCTGCCTAGATCTGGGCTGGAAGTCTCGGCGACGATGAGGGTCCAGCGCTCTTACTACCTTGCAGCCGTGGGGCTGCTCGTGACGGCTTTCTACTTCTCCGTCTTCTTCTTCCGTGATGCCCTTGGAAACGAAATCTGGATTTTCGCGGTCCTGGGGATCTACCTGAGCCCCTTCATCATGAGGCGGTTCACCTCAGGATTCAAGGTCATCGGCCTCTACTTCGCCCTCTGCATCCTCTTCTCGCTCACGGTCGGGTCTTGGAGGGAAAACGAACTGGGGTCTGGCGTGCTCATCTTCTACACCATTGGCCTGGCACCGTACGTGGGCTCAAAGGTATTCTCCAGGATATGGACCGAAACGCGCTTGAGCCTATCCTCCGGTGAAACGCGCCTCGCCCTCACCTGTCCCGAGGCAGATGCGCGAGCGCTCCTGAAGACGCTCGGCCAACCCGGAAAGGCCATCCTGCAGCGGCCCGATCAGTAACTTATCGAGACCTTCTTGCCTGTTCTAGCTGACTCCATTATCGCGTCGCAGACGACGTTGCACCTGTAGCCATCCTCGAACGTGGCGGCCTCGGGCCCGACATCCTTATCGTTGACGATCGCATCCATGATGTGTTTCGCCTCGTGGACGAATGTGGCCCCCCATCCGATGATGTGGCCGTGCGGCCACCAAACGTCGAAATACGGATGAGTCGCCTCGGTCACGAGGACGTCATGGAAGCCCTCAACGCCCTTCTTTCTGTCCTCGATCAGGTTCACCTTCAGCCTGTTCATGTCCTCCATGTCGAAGTAGATGCTGCCCTTGGAACCGTTGATCTCGATCGTCTCATGGTTCTTCCGGCCGGAACACATCCGCGAAGCCTCGATCGTACCTACCGCACCATTCTCGAACTCCACCACGGCCTCAACCGCGTCGTCCACGGTGACCTTTTCCTTCTTCGTGGGGTCTCCAGGCAGCGGCCTCTCCTTGATCATGGTCTTGGTCAAGGCCATGACGGACTCGAACTCGCCGACCAGGAACCGGCCCAAGTCTATCGTATGGGCGGCCAGATCACCCAGGGAACCGCTGCCGGCAACCTGCCCGTCAAGGCGCCACACAAGCGGGGTGTTGTGGTGGGGAAGGATCCACTCCTGTAGGTACTGCGCACGGAAATGGTAGATCTTGCCGATCCGCCCGTCCTTGATCAGCTGCCTAGCCAGAGCTATGGCAGGAAGCATCCGGCCATTGAAGGAGACCATATGTTTGATGCCAGCTTTCTTCGCCGCCGAGAGCATTTCCTTGGCCTCCGCGGCCGTCCTCCCGAGGGGCTTCTCGCACCAGATGTGCTTCCCCATCTCCGCTGCCTCTATGCACGGATCCTTGTGCATATCGTTCGGTGCGCCGTTGTCGAAGAGCTCAACCTCCTTGTCCTTGAGCATCTGGTGCCAGTCGGTGTAGTACCTCTCGTATCCGAATCTCCGCGCTGCCTCAGCCAACCTGCCTTCCCTGCGGCCGCTGATGGCGACCAGCCTGGGGATGGCGGGCGGGGGCCAGTAGATATAGGACATGGTCTTGTAGGCATAGGAATGTGCCTTGCCCATAAAGGCGTACCCGAGCATGCCAACGCCGATCTTTGGGATTTCCTTGGTGGGAGCCACGACGTCTCCCATCGTCAGGAAACCGACTTCCTTCTGTTTCTTCGCCATACCTCCACCCTGACGCAGGTTATGCGCACCTCTTGTCTGCACGGGGATAAAAAGATTGGGTCTCCGCGTCGAACCCCGCGTTCATCTTGCCCCGGCGCCCAAGCCGCGATCCTTGCTAGGGCAAGTCCGGCCTCACCCAGGCCGAGCTGCGGGCCTTCTCTGGTATGGTAGCGGGTTTTGTTCGATGAACCTAAGAACCGTCTGCCTGTCCGGCACGCCGGCTGTCGCACCGGGCTTGGACACGCAGAAGCCGCCGACAGCATTTGCAAACCTCGCCGTCTCACCTATGTCCCATCCGGATCCCAGCCCAAGCAGGAACCCGGCAACGAAGGCGTCGCCAGCCCCGGTTCCATCGACGGCCACGAATTCAGGGTCGGCGGGCATGTCGATCGTCTCCTCATGCGTCCTAACGTGGCAGCCTTCTGGCCCCATTTTGATCGCCACGATCTTCGGCCCCATCGCCATGATGGCTTCCGAAACCTGTTCCGGCGAAGCACGTGGGCGGGATATCACCATTCGGGCTTCATCGAGATTGGAGAAGTAGTAGTCTATCTGGTCCATGGCTTGCGCCAACGAGGTCCACTCGGCGCGATCGCTCCAAGCTAGGTCAATGGAGGTTGCTGCTCCATTGCGATGGGCTTCGGCAAAGATGAGGCGCAGGTCCGCGGGCGCGATCGACGGAACCAAGTTGTATCCCGCAAAGTGGAATATGTCGCAACGATAGCTCTCGGCCGAGATGTCGTTGATCGAGAATGACGCATTCGCGCCTATGAAATGGTAGAAGGTTCTCTCCCCGGTCTCCATGTCGACCTCTATGTCGGTTGTGGCGGTCATCTCGCCTTTCCCTATCCGAACGCCGGCAACGTCCAGTCGGGGGTAGCTTCTGAGGCTCTCGATCACGAACCTGCCCCAGTAGTCGTCGCCGATCCTGCCCACCACCTTAGAGTCCACGCCCATCTTAGCAAGGTCTATGCCGGTGTTCGCCGCGCACCCCCCCACGTGGAGGGTAATAGGTTCCTCCAGCGTGACGAGTCTGCCTGGTTCGGCCCTCTGTCTGAAACGACGAACGATGTCGGCCACCAGTATTCCCGCGCATGTGACCTCCATTGCGATCGCCTGTCTCCTGCCCTGGGAAGGGCCATGATCGCGTATTTATATAATGCGTTGAGTGGTTCGGCCTAGGATGAGGCCCTACCCGGACGAACTTTCTCCCGGTCGTTTGCGTTGATCTCTCGGATAAGCTTCGGCAGCTCGCGGAGGTCCTCCAGCAGAGCGACCGGATTCGCTTCCCGAAGCGCGGATGGCGATCGGGATCCCCTGGCTACGCCAGCGAAGAGTGCCCCCGCGGCTCTAGCGCACTCCGCGTCCATGGCGTGATCCCCAACCACCATGATGCTTGATGGTCCAACGCCCAATTTCCTAGCCAGATTGACAAGGGACGTAGGATCCGGCTTGACGGGCTCACCTGGAGTCCTGCAAGCCATCGCATCGAACGCGTCCAAGCAGCCGATCGAGCCGAGCGCGGCCCGCGCGTACCTTTCGCAGGACCTCGTCAACAGGCCGACCTTGATCCCCATCCGTTTGAGCTCAGAAAGCACGGCCCGCACGTCACCGAGGGGCCGTGTCCTTCCTAACGACTCCATCTCGACTTGGTCCATGATGCCGTGGAGCTTAGCCATGTGCTCCGAGAGTTCGCGCTGATCCGAAACATTCGCCCGGAAAGCCTCGATGAGCTGCAACGTGGTTTTCGACTCGTCGATCTCCTCCGTCTGCGGCTGCTGGGACCTTATGTAGTGGATCAAGCGTCTCCGCATCTCACGAAAGTCAACGCAGGAGTCCACGAGCGTGTTGTCGAGATCAAAAGCCACGGCCATTATCCTGGGGGGCACGATCCGCATTGGCGAGAGGTCGTCTGAAATATGGCTCGGGCCTACGGGTAAAGACAGTTATCTGGAGAGAACCGCTGGCCTGTCGCATGAAGCTCAAGGTGTGCGAATCCCCGGTGTACATCCATGGGGTCGGGAAGTCGGTTCACATAGATATCGAACATCCCATACTCGCGAGGGTATTCCAGAGAGGTGAGCGCGCCTTCTGCCAGGGGAAAGGGGAGAGCGGCATCTTCATAGCCCTAAACCGGGAGATGGCGGAAAGAGCGAGGAGCATCATGGCCGAGGCAACGGAGAGCAGGTTCCAGGAAGCATGGCAGGAGATCGTCCGCATATCCCGAGAGATCGGATGGGAAAGGGTGAAGGCTATGATGGCCAAGGCCGAGAAGGAGCGCGCCGAACAAGTGGAAGGAGATCAGGAGGATGCGCCGTAGGATTCGCAGAGCTTCGATATCCCCATTATGATGTGGGGGGCCGTGAGTATGCTGAACACCCTCTTGTACCTGGCGCTCGATATCTCCCGCACGAACTTCGCCTCACCAGATGTGAGGTAACCTTCCAGGAAGGCTTTTGCCATCGCCTTCATCCTTGCCCATCGGAGGGTGTAGTGGCCGCAGTAGTAAAGGAACTCAGCGAGGTCCCAAGCCGGGTTGCCGCCCTCCGAAGACTGCTCCAAGTCCACAAACCATATCCTCCCATCCTCATCGAGGATCGCGTTGTCAGGCTTGGAGTCCCCCAGGGTCGCCCCGGCTTGGTGAAGGAGAGCCATCTCATTCCCGATGGCGGAGATGCGGCCGAGAAGCTCCTGCCTCGGATCGGCGAGACACTCCTTGGCGATCTGGTCGAAACCTTCGCCCTCTATGAATTCCTCCACTATTGTCCTTCGAGGCACGCTCACGTGGTGAATCTGTGGGGCGTTCAGCCCCTTGGCTCTGAGGAAGCGGTTCATCCTGTACTCGTTGGCCAGGCGCTTCTCGCCCAGGATGTCGAAGTTCTGGGATCCGATCGCCCAGATCGTGAGCGGAATCCATTTTAGGCCATACCAGTTTTGGAAGGTCTTGGCCACCAATCGCCTCGTCTCGTCGCCTCGCCTGAACTCCAGAAGATAAACGAAGTTCAGCGCGCCTCCGATCCGTCTGACGGAGGGGGAGCCCCAAGAGGATTCCTCGGATGAAATAAGCTCCTCGTAGTCCCTCTTGTCATCGACCGAAACCAGTCCGGCCTCGGTGGGAAGATACAGATACGACTTCGGATCGGGCAGATCGCGCTCCGCGCTCGGGGAGACATCAATACCCCTCGCGATCTCCTGGGCCAAAGAGGGGCCTAGGAAGTCGCCGGATACCCCGTAGGTCGCAAATCGCCTGATGGCAAGTTCCACCTCCCGGAACGGCATCGTCACCCTCTGACGAGGCTTGGGAAGGTGGCTCATGAGCTTGGGGGTCACCCTCACATAGCCATCCAGGCTGATCAGGCCCAGCTGGGCTAGCCTGCGAAGTGCAATCTCGAAGCCGAATGAACCCGTGTCAGCTTCCTCGGACAACGACCTCAGGTACGCGGACCTTGCCGCCGGGTCGATCTTCGCGCGCCTCTGCATCCTAGCGTGGAAGAAGTAACGCGGGTCGATCATAAGTTCCAACATGAGGTCGTGGAACCTCAGGTCTAGGTTCTCGAGTTCCTCTTTGATCACCCGAACCTTGAGGTCCGTCTCCTGCGATCTGAGATACTCCGTGCCAACCAAAGGAACATATGGCTCCAAGAGCATTCCTGCCACGAATTCTCCCAGCGCGCCCCGATGGACGTCCCTCTCGAAGAGCGATTTGCAGACTTCGACGCTGATGAACTCTCGGCCCGCGATGGATCTCTTCTGCCTGGAGACGCCCCGCTCCCCGTCGCGGGTTACGATGAGTAGACTGACCGGCGAGTGGTTCTTGGCCCCCGGATTGCACCAGCAAGCAGCAATGACTTCGTTTGGGACGGCCCGGAGGAACCTCTCGGCCAGTGGCAGAACTTCCATGCCTTTGATGAAGCACCGTTCCTAGGACCCTTTTTCTTTCTTTCCAGAGTAGTAGGGAGAGGGCCTATCGCCTCGGCGCCCAAAGCGTTTCCCGTTAACCCTGCCTTGCAGACTACCTCGGGAGAGCCCTTCCGTCTCAGGGGCAGCCGCTTCCCGGGAGTCAAGCTGCCCTCTAGACGGCATTCGTGTGCCCGGGCTCGCAAGGGATCAAGAACTGGAACCCGGCACGGCGCCGAGATATCCGAATGAGCGCTGCTGGAGCGGCGAACCGGAAAAGATTATAGAGGCCCCGCCTGGCCGGCAGCCTGAGGTCAAGGGATGTTCGGCCTAGGCCTAGCCTTGATGGCTACTGCGGTCGGATGCGTTGCCGCAATGGTGGGCGCTGGAGGGGGCTTCCTCGTCGTGCCGATGTTGGTCCTCGTCTGGGGCATCTCCGCGCAGGAGGCTGCCGGGACATCTTTGCTGATGATCGTATTCACATCCTCGTCCTCCACCATCGCTTACCACGCACAGGGAAGGATCGATTACTTGCTCGGCCTGATTCTCGCCGCCGGGACCGTTCCCGGTGCGCTGTTGGGGGCCAGCGCCGCTACCCATCTGAAGTCGGAGGTTCTTTCGGGGCTTCTGGGCATCTTCCTCTTGGGGATCTCGATACGGATGCTGATCGCACGCGAGTTGCCCGACCGCAGGCCGGATCCGCGCCGGGGTACTCGCACGAAGGTGGATGCCCACGGACATATCTTCGAGTACCCGCGGATCAGTCCCCTTGCCTTGCCCGCAGGCTTCGCCGGCGGGTTGGCCTCAGGCCTCTTCGGCATAGGTGGCGGGGTCTTGATCGTTCCTCTCATTCGTCTGGGAATGGGGATCCCCATGCACATAGCATCGGCGACATCGATGTTCATGATGATCTTCACGTCCATCGCGGGGGCATCCACCCACGCATACCTAGGCAACGTGCGGGTGCGGTACGCGATCCCCCTCTGTCTGGGGATCGTCGTCGGAACGCAGATCGGCGCCTTCCTCGCTAGGAGAACAAGAGCTAAGGCGCTGGAGAGAATACTCGGCGTCTGCCTTTCGATCATAGGCGGAAGGTTGCTTTTCGAGATGATATGACGCATAGGTGGACCAATTGAAAGATTTAACCGGTGCGAGGCAATCGATCAATTGTGGTAGCTTGGCGAAAGCGTTTGCGAAGATAGTCCTTCTGCTGTTGCTCCTCTCCGCGATCTGGGATGCGGCGGCCTACACCAAAGTGACCGTGATGGCCCCCGCCGTAGCACAGACCGCCCAGGGCTGGATCGGGGCAACCTCGTACATAACGGTGTTTGCCGAGCCCGGGAACGGCAGCATCTTCGTCGACACCTTCCCCCTCACGCAGATCGACACCCAGGGTTCCGCAAGGCTGGCAGCTCAGGTAGCGGCTTCTCTGGCGGGTCAGAACCTCGCCAAGATAGACCTCTTCGTAACCATCCGGTCAGATTCAGCCGTGATAGGCGGACCGTCCGCCGGCGGTGCGATGTCGGTCGCAATCCTTGCATGTCTCCTCAACCGGACGGTCAATCCCAAGGTCGTGATGACCGGCACGATCAACCCTGACGGGACGATCGGCCCGATCGGCGGCGTCTTGCAGAAGGCAGAGGCTGCGCATTCCGTGGGAGCATACCTTTTCCTCGTCCCTGCCGGTCAGACGGTCGCCACCGAGAGTCCCGATAGCCTGACCCTCGTGAACGTCACGGAGTACGCTCGAAAGAACCTAAACCTGACCGTCATGGAGGTCGATGACCTGAGGGACGCAGCGAAGTGGATGATAGGGGTAGAGATCAAACCGACGGGAGGCAAGGAGATCGACCTGAGCAAGTACAATGACATCATGAGCAAAGCGGCCCAGGACATGCTCGACTCGGCGGCCGAGCTTTCCGAAAGGGCAAAGAAGGAATTTGACTCGGCGACCTTGACCTTCAACCAAAGAAACGAGCTGAGACCCTACGTTGATGACTGCGCTCGGAAGATTGAAAACGCAAGACAGGCCCAAAAGGCCAAGACGTACTACCTCAGCGCCAGCTACTCTTTCCAGTCCAAGATAAACTCAACTTATGTCCTCTACGCGCTCGAGTACCTCAGGTCCAAGTCTAGGGAAACGGCCAAGAAGATCATCAGCGAAGCCGAGAAGTCTGCGGCAGCGGCCGTGGAGGATGTTAACCGGACATCCTTCACAAGCATAACCGCCTTCGAGTGCTATGCCGCAGCGCAGACGAGGGCCCACGAAGCATTGCGCGCCGCTTCGACGGCGTGGGAGCTCTACTACGCCGGGAGCTTGGAAAACCAGATCCTGAGGGCCTTGGCACAGGCGGCCTATGTGACCCAGCGCGCGGAGTCGGCGTTGTGGTGGGTCGGCCTCTGCGACCAGTTCCCCGGCGATGTTGAGATGGACCGCGCGATGCTCAAGAGCACAGCCCAGGGATATGTGGATGACCTCAAATTCCTTCTGGCGTACGCGCAATCCTTCGGCACGACGGTCAGCTCGGGTCTCCTGGCGACGGCGAGCGACCTCCTCGATGATGTGGAGGATGAGCTGAACAGCGGGGCCTACGCTGCCGCGATCTTGGAGGCTCTGAGGGCGCGCTCCTATGTCAATGCCCACCTGGAACTTGCGGCGAGCTTGGCCTCGACATCGGAGGAGAAACTCGCCTCGGCACTGAGCGACAAGGTGAAGAAGGAAAGGGAGCAAGCGAGGTCCGCGATAGCCTCAAGCAGGGACTTCGGGGTGAACCCCATCCTGGCGCTCAGCCACCTTGAGTCGGGAGAGAATGACGCTGACAAGGTTGATGCCAGCAGCCCTGCTTCCGCTCGGATCGACCGACTGATGCAGGCTTATCTTGAACTCAAGTATGCCAGGTTGGTAGCCGAGATGTCCCCGGTGATTTCATCAAGGCTTGGCATTTCCCCGGAAAAGAACCCGCCGGAGATCCTGCCCTTCACCGGCACCATCAGAACCGTTTACAAAACCAAGGCCGCGGACGCGATTCTGATCGCCGGCGCGTCGGCGGCTGGCGGCCTAGTTGTGGGAACGCTGCTTGGACGCAGGGGCGCGAAGAAATCTAGGCACGCTATCTAGTTTCCCGGAGTGTGGTTGGGTTCAAGGCGGTCTACCTTCTGGGAAGGTCCAACGTGGGGAAGTCCGCCCTGATACGAGCCCTCACCGGCAAGAGAATCCTCTCGGGCAGGCGGCCGGGCGTGACGAAGAGGCCTTCATGCGTGGAGAGCGGGGTTATCAGGTACGTGGACATGCCTGGGTTTGGATTCATGAGCGGGGTTTCCAGGCGTTTCTCGGAGGCCGCCAAGACCGGCATCGTAAGGCACCTGGAGAGGAACAAGGAGGCCATAGACCTTGCTCTTCTGGTGCTCGATGCAAAAGCCTTCCTCCAGATATGTTCCAGGTGGGAGGCGCGCAACGAGGTGCCGGTCGATATCGAGTTCCACGATTTCCTGGCAGAACTCGGCATACCCACACTCGTGGTGGCGAACAAGATCGACAAGGTACAGGACGTCGATGCAACCCTGGATGCCATCGGCGATAGGCTGGGGTACCTGCCCCCCTGGAGACAGTGGCGGGACACCATCCTGCCAGTATCTGCGAAAACCGGCCAGGGCATCCCCGATCTTCGGTACGCGATATCACGGAGGCTTGGCCTGCTCTAGCCAACCCTCGGAGCTTTGAAGTACCTGCCCTCCCTCTGAGGGGCGTTGGCAAGGACGTCCTCGGGCGGGAGTGACTCCCTCACGACGTCCTCTCGGAAAACGTTGTAGACATCGATCACGTGCGTCGTTGGCTCTACCCCTTCGAGGTCAAGCTGGTCGATCTTCTTGAAGTACTCCAGTATTCGCTCAAGCTGTTCTCTGAAGAGCTCCTTCTCCCCCTCGCTGAGAGCGACTTTTGCAAGCTCGGCGATGTGTTCTACCTCCTCCCTGGTCAGGATTCTGCCTTTCTCGCTCTTCATCTGTACCCCCGGATGAGGCGGTCGAACTTATTTGTTTCCAATGCGCTTCAGAGATGGTCGAGGTACTCAAGGCAACGATGACAATGCGCGCGGGCCCTGGAGGCGGGCGTGCCGGATTGCCTTCCGCTCGCCGCTCGGCAGCAAAGTTATATTGTGGGACGCAAAACCAAGGGCGGTGCTTGGATGGTTAAGGCCTTTGTCCTCATAACGACCAAGCCAGGGGCGGAGACGAACCTCCTTCAGCATCTGAAGGGCTTGGACGAAGTGGAGAACGCGTGGGCCGTCTATGGAGAGTACGACGTCATAGCTCTGATCAGCGTCAAAACCCTCAAAGACCTAGACTCATTCGTCACCGAGAAGGTGCGCAGGATGGAGGAGGTACAGTTCACCTCGACCATGATATGCATCAGATAGACTACACCATCTCGATCTTCTTGGCGAGGTACTGAGCGACGACCACCAGCACCACGCCGAGAACTAGGACCAGGATAGCGAAAGCCCAGCTTACGTCCGACGGCTTGTACATATTGAGTATCTTGCCGGCGAACTTCGCGGCCTTGAGAGCAACCGTCAGGATCCCGAAGCCAGCAAGAAAGATGCCGAAGAGTCCCATGAAGTTGACGACGATCTCTATCAATGCCCCGTCACCGCCTACGCGACCCGGCCCGGCCTTTCTTAAATATTGCGCAATGGATCAGAGCCAGCGAAAGCAAGCACGGTACGGTCTACGACGTCAACCCAGATCCGTTGAGGGCCGAATCGCCGCCCCTCCAAAACCGCCTTATCCATATCTCTGGAATACGCCCGGGATCTCCTCAACCACGTCCGTCGGCAAGATGTGGCATCCCTTTTTCTCGGCGGCAATCTCGCCCGCCTTGCCGGAGATGAAACAGCCAGCAACCGCCGACCTGTACGGGTCATTGTGGCGCGCCAAAAGCCCTCCTATGATCCCGGTGAGACAATCACCCGTACCTCCCACGGTCATGCACGGTGATCCGGTCTCGTTGACCTTGCAACGCACGCCGTCGGTTATGATGTCGAAGCGGCCCTTCACGGCCCAAGTGCATCGCGCCTTCGATGCTTCCTCCAAGATGATCTTCGTCCTCTGATCCAGATCAAGGGGCAGCTCTTTTCCCGTCAGCCACTTGAACTCGCCGGCGTGCGGTGTCACCACGGTGGACGGCCCGAGTGCGTCGGTCCTGCCTTTGAATGGCCTCAGCCCGTCAGCGTCCAGCACGAGCGGCTTCTCGCGTAGGGCATCTACGAGCGTCGCAACGGCTTGCAGGGTCTCTTCCTCGCGGCCCAGCCCGGGCCCCAAACACACGGCATCGCACTTGGCCGCAAGATCCAAGACTGCCGGCAGGGATGAGGGTTGAAGGTAGTCTTCCTCGTAGGATCTACACACCAGTGCGGGGGAGTGCTTGGCAACGATATCCTTGATGGGCCCCGGGACGACGACGTATGCCAAGTCGATGCCCGTCCTCAACGCCGCCATGCCGCAGATGGCCGGGGCACCGTGGTAATCCTTGCTCCCGCCCAGAACCAGGAGAACCCCGTTATCCCCCTTGTGTGAGTTGGGGCTCCTCCTGTCCCGCACGAACAGCAGATCTCCGGGCCCTGCGAGGGTCTCGGCCTCCTTGGGTATGCCTATGTCTGCGATCACCAGTTCGCCCACAAGCTCCTTTGCCTTGGCAAATCCCTTCTTCGGTGCGTGGAACGTGATCGTGAGGTCGCTCTTGAAGACCTCGCCCTCGTGTTCCCCCGTGTCGGCATCCAGACCCGAGGGAAGGTCCACAGCGACCTTGAACGCCTTGGCGCCCGCGGCGGCCGAGATGATGGATGCGATGGGTTCTCGCGGTGCACCCCTGGACCCGGTCCCCAAGAGGGCATCGACCAGCACGTCCTGCCTCCTGAGGACTCTCAGGAAGCTCCTTTCCTTGGCCTGGCTTGAGTCGCTTATGGGGATGAAGTTGATTCCACTCATTCTGCGGGCAATATCGCGGTTCCTCTTCGCCTCGGGGGTTGTAGGCTCCCGCGTCTCAATGACCGTGACCTTCCAGCCCGCGTTGCTCAGATGTCTCGCGACAACGAACCCATCGCCACCATTGTTCCCAGGCCCGCAAAGCACCGCGACCGAACCGGGCCGTTTCCGCCTACGTATCTCGAGGGCAACCTGCATCCCCGCGTTCTCCATCAACACCGCGGGCTCGAGCCCGATGTGCTGCGCATTCCGGTCTATGGCCGCTGCCTCAAGCGCGGTGACCCAGTTCAAGACGATCCACCTCCTGCTCATCCCGCCTCCGATAAATATGCGTTGGCTTGCGATGGTTTTCCGTTTTCCTTGCGCCTCGGGAATCATTATATGTCAGAAAGCCGGCGCCCCGGTGTGCACGCCAACGAACAGGCCTTCACTCTGCTCGTGTCAACCGGCCGGGGGCTTGAGCGGCAGTGCATCTCAGCCCTGAGAGAGATCGTCGCCGGCTTTGACCCGGGCTTGCGCGCTGCCACGAGCGGTTTCTCCGGACTTCTGAAGGGCTATTCAACGAAGTCGAGCAGGGACATCGTTCGGCACATAATCCGCATGCTCGAGGAGAGGCCGTGGTACAACGAGCTGATCAAGAGGGTCGTGCCGATCGACACGGTCGTCCCGACCGATCCGGGGAAGATCGTGGAGGCCGTTAAGGAGTTGAGCCTCCGTGCTTCACCTGCGACGGAGGAGTCGTTCAGGGTCAGAATCAGAAGAAGGGGAGCAAAGCTCGATCGGGGCGAGCTGATAGCCGCGATCGCCAACCTCTTTTGCAACAGGGTTGACCTAGGGCGTCCCGATTTCGAGGTTAGGATTGAGGTGCTGGGCAAGTTCTCCGGGGTCTCGATAATAAGGCGGGGCGAGATCTTCCCCGATCTCTAGGCCTGGCGCTTCTCTCTGATTATGCCCGAAAGGTCGGATCTGTTTTCGATCTCGGCCAGCTCGTCCTCCCGGATGATCGGGATGCCGCGGAGGTTCTCGGCCCCCTGTTTCTCTTGGCTAACCAAGAATGTCGTTATGTCCATGACGCGCGATAGCCCGGAGATGACGTCGACATGCTCCATGATGTGCCTGTACCGCTCGAAGGCAGTCGCGAGCAACCTCTCTTCAGATTCCTTGGCCATAAGGTGGAAGGGAGTCCTTGGGGTGGTGAAAACCCGAAAGCCGAGAAGGGTGAGCTTCTTGACCAGTTGCCCAACGAGCTCATTGGCGATCTCACCGCCCGGGGATATGCTCATCTCGATCTTCCTGAGAACCTGCACTGGGCGTACCACATCCACGCCCAGCTTCTCCGCCAATGCCATCGCGGTCTCGACCGTCGCGTTCCCGCCATGTTCGTAAGCGTATATCGATTCCCTCGTCACCCCAACCATCTCGGCGAGTTGGCCGAGGGAAAGGCCCCTGCGCTCCCTTTCCGCGCGCAGGGCGTCGCCATTGATCCGGACGTAGTAGCCCCCCTTGGTGCTGAATATCAGGGGAAGCGCGGCGTTCTGGATCAGCATCTTGAGGGTCTCGGGATTGATGGCCGGCAGGTTGTATCTTTCGTGCACGACGTCGTTTTCGATCCGCTCGGTGCGTGTTCTGTCCCCGATGAGCAGAGGGTAGCCCGAGACGAGATAACAAAGTCGCTTAAGCTGTTCGGCCTGAGATGCCTCGATGCTGTCTACGTTCACGAGGATCTTCAGCAGGAGAACAAGATCTTTCCTAGCAGCGATGTCAAAGCAGTAGTAGCCGTAGGGAAGAACCCGGCTGACCTCGAAATCCGCCTCTTGCAGTGTCTGCGCGACCTCGGAGACGATCTGCTCCTTCCGCACATTCTACCAAGATCTAATGAGATATTTAAAGTTTTCTCAGAATCAGGGACTTTGCAGCCCTTGAAGTGAGAATCCATGGGTGCTGCGGGCTCCGAATTGCCATATGAGCATGCGCCGCTATACTTTGAGCATGGCGAGCCGAAAATGGCCATAACGCGTCCGCCGGAAGGCGCGGAGATCGTCTCTCTGGGGGTGGACGACACCGACTCTAGGACCCTCGGGATGTGCACGACCTACCTTTCCGTCCTCATCATCCGGGCTCTCAGCGAGGCGGGCTCGGACTTCGGACTCTGGGACTTTCCTAACCTCGTGAGGCTCAATCCTTCCGTTCCAAACAAGACCAGGGGAAACGGCGCGCTGTGCCTTCGAATGTTCGTAGAGAAGGGCGCTGCAAGCGAGGTGATGGAAGTCTGCAGAAAGGTCGTGGCAAAGCACGCCGTGCTCCAAGACGATATGACCCATCCCGGAATCGCATTGTTGCGTGGGGCGCACATTCCACCCGAAGTGAGGTCGTTCTACCACAGATGCTTGCACAGGATTGTGTCCAAGGACGAAGCCATGAGGGTCGCGGAGTCCGCCAACATAATGACATCCAGCTTCAAGGAGGGGTATGGTCTGATCGGAGCAGTGGCAGCGCTGGGCGTCGACTTCACCGGCGATCAGACCTTTGAGACCATCGCGTACAGAGATCCCAACAACCGGACAAGTTCAAGGGAAATCGACAAGTCGTTGGTGTTGAGGGTAGACAGGGAGGTGAAAGACACCTTCTACAACTATGACTACCTCAACGATAGGGTCTGTATCGTGCCCGCTTCACCATGCCCTGTACACTTTGGAGTGAGGGCCGAGACGCCCTACGGGTCGCAGAGAGCATACAAGATCCTTGACTGTGCTAAGGCACCGGCGGCAGTAACCTTTCGGACAAACCAGCACACCGATGCTCACATAGAGAGCGTTCAAGAGCTGGCATCCGTGTTGCCACGCTCGGGGGTTGCCGCGTGCGGCATTGTCGTTCAGGGGCCGAGGACCATCAAGGGCGGCCATGTGATCTTCAGGATTCGCGACGCCACGGGCGAGATAGACTGCGCGGCCTACGAACCGACGAAGCAGTTCAGGCAAGTAGTAAGGCAGCTGCGCGAAGGGGATGTCATTCGGGCCTACGGATCGGTCAGACCGGCAAGCTCGTCCCACGGCCCGACCATCAACCTCGAGAAGATCCAAGTATTGTCTTTGGTCAAGGCTATCAGCACGAACCCTAGGTGCCCTCGGTGCGGCTCAACCCTAACATCCATGGGAAGCTCGGCGGGTTACAGGTGCCGGAAGCCGGGATGCGGGTTTAAGGATTCAAAGATGACGAAGGTAATGATGCCGCTGGAAAGATCGATTGCCACCGGCTTCTACGAGCCGCCCCAGGTGGCATGGAGGCACCTGTACAAACCGCTCCAACGAGGGGTGAGCTAACCCTCTGAGACCCCGGGTTCCTGTCCAGGGGCCCCTTCCTCGCTTTCTGGCTCCTTTGCCTCGCCCGCCTCATGGGAGGGTTGGGACGACTCACCGACGGGCGCTTGTTCAGCAGTCGCCTGCTCAGCAGCTTCTGCCTGCTGTGCTGGCTCCTCGGCTGGAAGAATCTCGGCAGGCTTGGCCTCCGGCTCAGCGCCAACGGGCGCCTGCGGCTGCTTGGCCTCGGGGGGCGCGTACATGATCTTGCTCTTCATTATTTCGATCTTCTTAATCGGATAGATCAGCTTGACCTGCTTGTGGATGTCGGCCGAGAGCTTCCCCAGGATCATCATGTGAACGAACCCCGAGAAGCTGCTGTTTTCGGACGCAGCCCGTATGACCTTCACCATCGCTGCCCTTATGGCCTTGGCCTGGGAGGTCGCAACCCTCTGAAGCGTGAATGCCAGCGCCCGGACCCGGATCTTGTAGCCGTCGGCCGTCGTCACATCTGTTATCGCGTCAACTCTCGTCGTGCCGCGCCGAACATGCATCCTCACATAGTCCCTGGTCAAGTCGTGGCCAATGAAGTCCGTGTAGGCCTTGTCGCCCCTCGCCTCGCCGATCTGGAAGTAGAGCTTCACATGCTGCTGTGTGAAGTCGCCCGTGACGTCCCGCAGTGTAGTCTCGATTGTGCGGCCTTTCAAGTCATCGGGGCCGAACGCAAATGTCTCCCCGATTTCGCAGTTGCCGAATAAGGCGGGAGCGCATACCGTATACCATCTCTTCTCCTTGTACATGTCACGGGTCTTCTTTGGCAAGGTGGCGTGTCACCCCTGAAGAGGGCGTCCAATGGACTTAGTCTGACGATCGGGCCTTTGGCGGTCTGATAAATATTTTCGGCATTCGGCTCTCATGGTGCCATGGCCCATGGGGAGGGCCGAGGGGCGGAATATCCATATAAGCTAACGAGGGCACTCCCGGTTTATGCTAAGATTCGTTACATCCAATCGACACAAGTTCGAGGAGTTCCACACGCTGGCTTCCAGGTTCGGCCTCACGATCCAGTTGGTTCGCCGGGCCCTCCCCGAGATCCAATCCGACGACCTTGAGGAGATCGCCATCAATAGCGCAAGATCCTGCGCGCCGGAGCTTGGGAAGGGGTTTTTCGTCGAGGATGCTGGGCTATTCGTCAACGCCCTCCGCGGGTTCCCGGGTCCCTACTCATCATATGCCCACTCGACCATAGGAAATGAAGGGATCCTGTCCCTCCTGAGGGACAAGCAGGACAGATCGGCGTTCTTTCTCTCGGTGATCTGCCATTATGATGGAAGCTACCGCATCTTCAAGGGCAGGGTGGATGGCACGATTGCGCCCACGCCACGGGGCAGCGCGGGCTTTGGGTTCGATCCCATTTTCATACCCAACGGAGAGGAGTGCACATTTGCCGAAATGGGACCAAGAAAGAACGAGATCTCACACCGTGCGCGCAGTGCGGAAATATTTTTCAGAACCTTGGCAGCAGAAAGTTAGAAGGCTTCAAATTGGCAAGAATTCACTCGCGCAGGAGAGGCTCATCTCGATCCAAGCCCCCAGTAAGGACATCCGCCCCCTACTGGATCGCCTACTCCCCGGAGGAGATCGAGGAGATCGTTCTGCGGCTGAGAAAGGAGGGCATGACCAAGAGTCAGATCGGGATCACCTTACGGGATCAGTACGGCGTACCCGGCATTCAGCTTCTGACCGGGAAGAAGCTCGGCGTTCTGCTTCGAGAGAAGGGGATAAAGGAGGATTTTCCGGAGGATTTCCTCTCGCTGATGAAGAGAGCGGTTAACCTCAGGGACCACCTCAACAACAACCCCAAGGATTTCGGGGCAATGAGGGGCCTCGACCTGATAGAGGCCAAGATCAGGCGTCTCCAGAACTACTACTGGAAGGCAGGCAGGGTGCCAAAGGACTGGAAATACGACCCGGAGAAGGCCGCCCTGCTGGTTGGGTAGAATGAGCGATCTGGAGGAACTCCTCGAGGGAGTTTCCAAGGCCGCTGCTGCACTCGGGTCCGCTACCTCCTCGGGAAAGCTGATCACCATCCGGGCCCACGACGACGTGGACGGGATATGCTCAGGTACCATAGCCTTCCTTACCGTGAGGGCACTGGGAGGATCGGCCCACCTCAGCTTCTCGGGCCATCTCTACGAGGATGAACTCGCCAAGTTGTTATCCGGGCGGCCGGAGTTCCTGATGCTGTGCGACATGGGAAGCGACCTGGTACCCGTCCTCAGGAAATCGAGGGTTCCCTATCTCGTCCTCGACCACCATCCAAGCGAGGAGCGGGACGATCAGCTTGTGAATCCGTGGGCCTTCGGGATCAATGGGGCAAGGGAGATCAGCGCATCCGGATGCGCGTACCTGGTTTCGAGGGCCCTGGACGGAGACAGCACGGCGCTTGCCCTCATCGCGATCTGCGGTGCGTATGGCGACATGCAGAGCATCGAGGGCCCAAACGAACGCATCTTGACCGAGGCCGAATCCACCGGATTGGTCAAGAGAAGAAAAGAAATAAGGCTCATAGGAAGGGTCGACCGTCCAATCGAGTACTCCATCCGATACTCCACCTCGCCTTTCATAAGGGACCTGGCAGGCGACCCGGATGCCGTCAGGGAATTCCTGAAGGAGGTCGGCCTCGCCACCGATCCCACGCTCACGATAAGCCAACTTGACGCTGACAAGGAGAGGATGCTGATCTCTGGGATCGTAGAAAGGATGGTGAGAGCAAACGCCTCGACCTTCGAGGCGGAGAAACTCTTCGGTTCCACTCTCCGCCTGCCCCGCGCCGCGGTCCCGACGATCGAGGATCTGGTCGACTACTTGGAGTCCTGCGCCGCGCTGAAGAGGTACTCGGTCGGCTTCTCCCTGCTCGTTGGCGAGCCTGGGGCATTGGCTGAGGCCGAGGGGTGCCGGCTTTGCTACAAGGAGAAGATCTTCGAGGGCGTGAGGCTCTTCAAACGGGCCGTGCGAATGCCCAACATAGAGTACCTGGTCTTAGAAGGTTGGACCGAGTATTCGGGCAAGCTCAGCACCATCTACGCCAACGCGGGCTTTGCGCGCCAGGATGCACCCGTATTTGCCCTGAATGCTGAGGGGCAGCACATCAAGGTCTCTGCACGGGCCAACCCTCAGCTCGTGAAGAAGGGCTTGGACCTTGGGAGAGCTCTCTCAAGGGTAGCTGAGAGGTTCGGAGGGGTGGGCGGCGGGCATGACGTCGCAGCGGGTGCCCGGGTGCCGAGAGGATGTCAAGAAGAGTTCCTCCGCGCACTCGATAAGGAGATAGGGATGCAACTCGCCGGACGGGAAGAGGCTGTCGATGGCTAAAGCAAGGGCGGTAATAGAATCCATCTACCCGGAAGACGTCGCTCGCGCCATCGCAGAGGCGCTCCAACCAGATAATGTCTCTGCTAAGGGGACGACGATAACCACCCGGCGCAAAGGTCGGCTGGTCACTACCCGGGTGGAGTCACCAAGCATCGAGAAGCTGTTGCCGATTGTCGACGACATACTATCTTGTCAGGCGCTCTGTGAAAAGACGATCGATCTAGCCAGAGGGCACGGCCGCCAACGATGGCCTGCCGGTTGAGGCATATCGGGTCATAGTTGCTTGATTGCCGGTCTCGGCAAACCGGCGAACGGCGCCGCGGTGAAACCCGTGAAGCCTAAAAAAGCTTGGGGATGTCGAAGACGATCCTCCCTCTAGGCATGGGGGGACCGAAGAGAACCCGCTTCATGACCCCTATGATCTCCATCTGCACAGCCAACCGCCGCTGGTAAAGGCCTGGAAACTCCTCCTCGACCTTGGGCACGGAGTCAAGGAGCTGCTGGACGTCGAAATTCCGAAGGATCGTTCTGGTACTTCGGGTCACCGCTAGGGTCCTTGTGTAAAGTTCCCTAGCCTTGGGTTCTTGGATCTGGGGGATCTGCGAGATTATTTTCCTTTCAAGCAGGTCAAGGGTCGCGCCGATGTCCTCAGAGTTCTCCTTCAGGTATTTGATGATCGCGCCGTACTGAAATGCGTAAGTCCTCACAACCTCTTCCGACATATGCTTCACTCGGGGTAACGGCCGCTCTTATTTCTTTTGTAAAACCAACGGTGCGGGTCTCGGAAACAAAGACACCACTATCGGTTCAGAATCTTTCCGAACAAGGACTTCTTGGCTGCCATGAAAGGGCGGGATGCTACCGGGATGTCAGGATCTCAATGACATCGCCGTCCTTGAGAACGTGGGTCTCCCCCAGCTTGCGCTTGGTCCTAGCGTCGATTGCCCCGGCGAACCTGCGTCCGATGTCGGTATGGATCTTGAAAGCAAGCTGCTTGGCGGTGGTCCCCTGGGGGACGATGAGCGCGTCGGGCAAGACCACGCCGCTGGTGTCAGCAAGATGCGTGTGGCTGGCCACTGGGTAGACCACGATCATCTTCAAGAAATCGTACACGGTACGATCCAGTACCTGTTGGACCCCTGTGGAGCCGAATGGGATGAGGATCTTCTCCCGGATCTTCTCGAGTGCCGCGGCCTGCGCCTCGCTCAATTTGCTCTTGATCTTAAAATCCCGCGCGCCGGGCGTGTATTCTATGAGCCCCCTCTCTTCCGCCCTCCTCAGGGCAAGCTCCGCCTCGGCGCAGACAGGAAGGATGAGGTAATCCGGGAATTGCTGTCGCAGCCGATCAAGGTTCTCCTTGGCCCCCGGGAGATCCATCTTGTTGGCGGCTATGGAGATTGGTTTTGCAATCATCCTCACCTTCCTGACGAAATCGATAAGCTCGGAGTCCTCGCCTGACAGATTGGGTGGGTTTGACTTGAGCACTTCCCTGAGAGCTTCCTCACCGATGCCAAGCCCACTAAGACGGCTCTGGAGGAGGGAGATCTCCTCCTCGGTCGTCTGGGGAGGCCTTGATCCGGGCTTGGCACTCCTCCTTATTATGCCGATTATCCAGTAGTCAAGCTCCGTTTCGAAAAACTTCACGTCCTCCACGGGATCTCGGAAGCCAGGGACGGTCGGGTTTCCCTGCTCATCGGTGGCACCGGCGGCATCGACAACGTGTATCAAAGCATCGGCTTTGATGAGGTCGTCCAAGAACTGGTTGCCCAGCCCCCTGCCCAGGTGTGCTCCGGGCACCAAGCCCGCAACATCAAGCAGGTCAATGGGTATTAGGCGCGTGCCATCCTCGCACCTAGAGTTTCTGGGCTGACACCTGACCCCGAACTCCTTGCAGGGGCACCTCGCCCTCAGGTACGCAAGTCCTCTGTTGGGCTTTATCGTCACAAATGGCCTGCTGGCTATCTCCGCGTGCACTAACGTCGCGGCACTGAAGAAGGTGGACTTCCCTGAGTTGGTCTTGCCGACGACGGCCAACTGGAACATGGCCTAGGCCAGTTGCCGTGCCATTTCCAACACTCATATTTGTTTCGAGCGCATGATTGCCGTCGGCATGTTATCCCGGCGGAAGAGTATGTCGTGGGCAATATGCCACCTTCTCGGGCCAACGGACCTCACGATCCGAGAGCCGACGACCTCAAACTCGCCCTTCTCGTCAACGCGGGACAGACGACCCTCGAGCTCTCTGAGGGATCGGGGAATGCACTCCGACCGGCTTCCCGTGCATTCCCGGTAGTGGTGGATTATGCCGCGCCGCCCAAGCATGTGGCTTGCTATGCCAAGGAACCGATCTGCCTTGGCAGGCAGGGGAAGGATGACCCGGTCAATCTCCCGCATGGCGCTGGTCACCCTCTCCGAATCGCCGAGGATGGGGAAAACCCTGCCAAGCAGACGGTTGCTTTCGAGCGCAACCCTCATGCACCTGATCGCGTCGGGATTGCTATCTATCGAGTAAACCGTGGCGGCCCTTTGCCGGGCGATCTGGATACTGAAGCACCCGGCGCCTGCAAAAAGGTTTGCCACCCGTTCACCGTGGTGCACTTGCTGTGCGACCCTCCACCTCTCGTATGACAGCCTGGGGCTGAAGAAAACCTTGGCCACGTCGACAACGTAGACCGCGCCGAATTCGCGGTGCTTGGTCAGGGTGGGGCCTCCACCCGCTATCCTTTCCAATTCGCGGGTTCGGTCATCTAGGTTGGTCTTCCCGGCAACGCGGAGGACCAGCCTAGCCCAAGGATTCCGCTCTAGCAACAGGCGCCCGATCTCCCTCCGTCTCTCCTCAAGGTCGAACGGGATCTTCACGATGATTATGTCCCCGACGACATCGTAGCTTCGGTAGACGCCTGCAAGGCCTTCGGCCAGCTTGGGATCGATCGATAGCTTCCATGAAAGGCGGGACAAACCAATCCCAGTCATCTGAAGAGAAGCACTATGACGGATGAGATCATGATGAGTATGACGAACACCGCGAAGAGCCTGTTCACCATGTACCTCTTCATTGCTCATCCTCCCCTTTGTCTATGAGTTCGATGTAGACCTCGCCGACCCTCTTGCCTGTGCCCGTGATCTCGTACTTGTTCTCACCCGGGATGGGGAGAATCAGGTACTTCCTCACGAGCGACTGGACTATATGACCGAAGTACCTTATCTTCTTTCCCACTCCCCTTTCGATCTCGGGCCGGGAAAGGGGCTTCCCGGCCTTGGTTATGTAGGCCAAGACCCTTCTCTTCAGGAAGCTCCTCCCGCCGTACTCCAGCTTGGGGGAGATCAGCTCGATGCTCCAATCGCTGCGATTGGCACCCACGGTGAACTTGCTGCTCACCCTGATCCTCGACGCCGAGACATCGATCGTGACGTTCTCGTATTCGTATTTCTTGATCCTCTCCACCATTTGCTCCGCTGCCTTGGTGAGCTTCGCGATCTCGCTCGGGTCGGCGTCGCTTTCGCGGCTGGCCTCCATCACCAGGGATCTTATCCGCTTTATGTACGACGAAGGGTATCTGGAGAAATGCCCGGTCTTGAAGCTCTTCTCGAGGCGTTCGAAGGTCCTCTCGATCTCGCGTTTGATAATCGAATAATCCCTCTCGGTGAGGCGTTGGGAGATCACGGTAAGAACCCTGAAGTAGTCCGGGGTATAATACGAAGGACGATAGATCCTGATGTCGGATCGCACCCTGTCGATGGTATCCTTGAGGGCCTTCCTTTCCTTGCGATTGAGCTTCTTCAGCTCCTTCATTATGTTCTTCTGGGTCTCAAGGAACTTCGGGGTCCCCGGAGGTATCCTCTGAAGCCGCTTGAGTTCTTGCAGGATGGCCTCCGTGACATTCTCCATGCGACTAGTTTGCACCGAGGCCTTATTAAGATGCCGAAAGCTTGAATGCTGGGACCTGCCGCAAAGCGGCAGAAAGCCTAGATGAGATTTTTCAGCAACTAGCCTCACCGCGGATCCGCGGGGGTGCCCGAGCGGTCAAAGAGGGCAGGCTCAGGACCTGCTGGCGTAGGCCTACGCGGGTTCGAATCCCGTCCCCCGCACCATACCTCGATACGCCCTGCGGATGCCCGGAAGGCGTATCGGAGGCATACCGGGTATGCCCGCTGTATGCCCCGCGAAGGACGTGTATAAGCCGGAGTTCGTACCCGTGAAACGTGCACCAGAACCCTCAGCTAACTCCCAGTTCTTTTCGAAGGTACTCCTCGAGGGAGAGGTTGTTGTCTTGCTTGGCGCATTGCTCGTATATCCGGGAGAACTTGGCCTATTTGCCGGTTTGTTCTCCTAGGGATCTTTCCAAGTCGCCTGCAAAGATGCAGATCATGCCCATCGACGCGGCGTACCCCACCGGGTTCATCCTCCGCCGGGTGTCGGTGAACTCGTCGTAGTAGTCGAAGTCCAGTCCCTTGCCGCCGGTCACGAGGACCGGGACCACGTTGTGCCGTATCGCCCGGTGGTGGAACCACCGGCACTGAGGGCTCCTTGACCTTGCCGTGTACCCGAACTGGTACGTGGTTTGCCAGGTTCTGTGCAAACCTCTCAACGTCTTTGTACGTGAAGGTGCGTTTGCTGCGGTACTTGCACTCCAGCACGAACACGATCTCTTGGCGGAACCTTTCCCGATTGATCGGCTCAATGGGTACCCGCAGCACCCCGTCGAACTCGCGGTACTTTGATCCGTCCAGGCACTGCACCTTGACCGAGTAGTTGGGTTTGCCGTCCTTGTAGTTGCAGTCCCATGTGAACTTGTCCTGGGGTAGTCGGAGGTGGTTTCGGTCCACCATCAACTGCAATGCTGCCCTGGCGAATGCTTCGAAGCATCTTCCTTTGTTGGCTCGGCGAGAACTCTCCTAGTTCAGTCTTGCCTCGTACTGCTTTCTCTTTGACTCGACCTGGTCGGGGGAGAACCTGTTTGTGAGGTGATAGTAGGTGTGGGAACCTATCTCGATTCTCTGGATCTCGTAGACAAGCGCCATGGTCTCCTTCATGAACCGGGCGGTGCTCGAGGGGTCGTAGGAGAGTGTATGGCAGCTCCAAACGGGCGAATACACTATGGGACTGAAGGGGCACAAGCAAACCCAATACAACCTCGCCATAGTCAGGCACGAGGACGGTACAAAAAGATCCTTCGCCACGAATCTCGACACCAAGACCGGCGAAGGCCTGTGTAGAACACTCTCCCAAGCACCGCCGCGATGACGAGAGCAGGAATGTTCCCTCCTGTTGCTGTGTTCTTTACTTGTATTCAGCTGCAATATAAAAGAGAAATAGCACGCAACCAGTCCTCCAGGAATGTTCCATGGCTCACCAGCCTAACTGCACGTTCCGTCCGACGGCAAGTTGACCCTTCAGATTGACTGTCATTCCAAGCCCCCTTGTGCTTCCGCAAGCTCCACTCGGACTTCGACCACTCTTCAGACTTCAGGCTTGCCAAGGGGCAGCTCGGCGAGGCTTCCATACGGATCGACTGGGTCAGCCTTGGCTGATTGCGGAACGCATCGCCCGTGTGCCGGTTTCCTTGAGGGTCTGGTCTGTCTCGCTGACGATGGGGCGCGATGTCAGACTTGCGTGCGATCGTCCAAGAGTCTACGCACAGACAAAGCTGGGAGTGCTCCTACTGTCTGAAGTCCTAGCAGTGCGGCGAGCATCTGAAACACCACCTCGGTGGCCTCGGCGAAAGAGAACTCGATCACCAACATGGCCTCGAAGATGATCATGACCACCACCGATGTCATCAGGATAGCATAGAACACGAAGAGGTAGGACCGCGAGCGTGCCCCAACGTAGAATCCGGCGCCCATTGGTCCGCAGAGGAAAAGCAAGAGGCTTCCATATCGGCCGATGTCTAGCCAATGCAGAAGGCTCGCCTTGTAGGTCATCCAGCAGGCCACAACGAGACAGCACATGAAGACAACCCTGCCGATTAAGGTTCTTTTGGGACCATCCATTCTAACCCTCACCTAACTCCCGAACACGTTTGCCTTCTGCCCCTGGCGTGTCAGCCAGTAGGATTCGAAGTGTGGCCTATCTGGTAGTTGTTACTCTCGTCATACCAATGCATCCAACCTCCTCCAAGATCGCAACATCGGTCAACGTCTCCGTCGTTGTCGCTAATGAAAGATATTCCGTTCTTCCCAGAGAAACTCTTGTCTAGGTGGATATGCGTCACGCAAGCCCCAGTGCCGCTGAGGAGATGTACATCTGAGCCTGCGTAGATTGTCTCGCCGTCTCCTACGGAAACCAGATCCTCGTGCCAGAACATTTCTTCGTCGACGTCAAAGAGGCATCCACAATATGTGTTCTCATCCAGGAACGTGCATGTCTGTTTCAGGTCATGATACCCCACTATCTTCGACTGGCTGTTGAAAACGAGCCAAACTTCTGCATAGACGCTGTAGGAATCAGGCCCACCATCATATCGTTGCACAGTCTGCCCGCCACTGATTGTCCGCTGGAGCGGATTCGGATCAAAATAGTCGTTGTATGCGTCGTCGTCGGTGTTCGGATCATTGGGGTTGGTCCCCCGGTACTGCTCGTTGAAGGTTTCTCCAGATGGTCCCTTATCCGAGACGCCATCTTGATCACTATCCTTCCACACCGTAACATCTATCACTATCCCGTCGTACCCGTCCTCTCTGTAGAAGCTCTGCGCTTTTGGCAGGTAGCTGGGAGTCTTGGAGCCCTCTATCCTAAACCACCCAGTCTTGTCCCCTACCCTGATAGAATAATGGCCATCCTGTCCGGAGTCTTGGTACCAATGTGTACCGCTGGATTGGTGGTACAGGTGAACCAGCACTCCTGTAACAATCTGTCCATCGTCATTCTTGGTGTATCCTTGCACCTTATCTGCGTCACCTGACTCGGGAATAAACCACGCAGCCACCACAGCCACTGAGCAGACTAGAATTGAGACAACCAACACGGATCTGTGTCTGCGAATGATCTCGGAGACTCCCCCGCCATAGACCGAATCTCCCCCGAAAGCTCTTCTCACCGGTCTCACCTCCCAGGTGACCCCCACGGCCCCGCCCGATTCCTGGCCCCCCGTTAGTTTATTAATCTTTCGCCAGCGGCGGCCAGCGGGCGGGCGGCCAGCGGCATTAGATCCGAATGAAGCGGAGAACCGTTCTGTCGATAGTACTCAACGGACCATCCCTCGGTTCTGCGCCTCTAGGCCGAAGCTCCCATGGCGGCGGAGGCATGTCGCCCACCTTCCATCTTGGGTCAGGCCAGAATCTGAGGCAGGGTACGAAGCGGTCCGCTAGGGCTAGAGTCCAGCCGGAGTTGCCGTCGCGCTTTGGCTGTCCCTCGTCCCGTACGTGAGAAGAGTAGTGAGATGCTCTGGTGCGAGAGGTCCCGAGAACTGACCTTGTCCAGACTCGGCGACCCACAGATTGGTCAGAAGCCATGCTGTGGCGGCTGCACTTGATGATCTCACGCAATCGGTGAAAGTATCACGGGACTGGTACGCCCCACGGACAAAGCTCCGCAGTTTCGATATTCCTCCTCAAGGGGGGTGAAGAGTTCACCCCGGATGGAGTCAAGGCCTACCTGATGCCAACGGTTGGAAGGGCCGAGATGCCTCAGAGGCTGCAGAGCTGGCTGAGGATGTTCTTGAAGGCAAGCGGCTCCGCACGGACAGCCCCTTTATCCCTGAAAGATAGACATGTTGAAGAGGTGGAAGCAGAGGAAAAAAGGGCGGCGGGTACGAACTCGGATTCGAATACATTCCCCGCCATCTCCAATTTGTAACCGGAGCAATAACCGGGCTGTCTTGGGCAATGACGCTCGCCGGCAGGCGCCCAGAAGGCGTACACGCGCGCGTCTACTGCCCCCAACAGGCCGAAGTGTCGACCTTCCGTGCTGATCCTCGACGCGGCCCCTCCACTCTGGCTAGCTCCCGACGCTTCTCGTGGCGGATACCGGACGGAACATCCTCCTCTTCACCATGAGCGACCAGATGACGACTCCAGAAAGGGCCGACGTCGAGGTCACGGTGAGCCACTCAACGAGATAGGCCCACGTCAGCGCCCGTTCCTTAAGTTCCACGGACTCCGCCTCGATTTCTAGGGCAAGGTCAAAAGCTTCTCTCATTTTGGATTCCACCAGGTCGAACTCATGCTCAAGATAGAGTTCGCCGGCCTCGCTGCCCATGAGCTGCAAGCCCGCCAGCCTTTTCTCGACCCGCTGGGTGTTCGCTCCGAAGCTATCCGCAAACTCGATTATGTTGCCCACGAGAGTTATCCTCGAGCGGAGACGGATGAAGGAGTCACGCAGGATGTGAACCCTTAT
>Ga0209102_1000368_pt1 | contig 30389 bp, 20 predicted proteins | sample ConPoolayeHmetaG_FD_185483 | JGI IMG/M metagenome (GOLD analysis project Ga0209102, IMG submission 185483) | Hot spring microbial mat communities from California, USA to study Microbial Dark Matter (Phase II) - Cone Pool mat layer H metaG... ...
GGATCTGCTAATACGGCAATAGGTAATTCATCTGGTACTTTCTCATTAACATCAACAGGTCTTAATGTATCAACTGATGGTGCTTTAACTGGAGTTTCATCAATAGATACAATCAGTTTCTCAGCAATAAGTATAAATTTTGCGGGAGCGGGTACGCTTTCATCAGGCGGATCTAACCCCCTAACATTAAATGCAGGAAACAATACCATAGTTACAAATGCATCAACGGTAACCGCAAATTCTTTAGCAACTTTAACCAGTTCAAATTCACTTTCTCTTAATCCAACATCAGGAACAAATTACACGCTTACCACCTCTGCAACGGGAACACTAAACCTTTTCAATACAAACGTGACTGATGTGAATATTTTTGGTGCAGCAAATACAATAGACATTGGAGCGTCGGGGGTCATCACCAATTTAGCAAGCGGTGGAGAACTAAGACTAAGTGGTGCTACATCGGGATATGTCGGATTAAAATCTCCAGCAAGTCCAACTAGTTACACCCTTATTTTCCCTACGACAGACGGGGATTCTAATCAAGTTCTCTCAACAGATGGCTCAGGTACACTTTCTTGGGTTAGCGTTGCAACAGGCGAAACTCCCTGGGACCGCACTGGCAATAACGTTTACTTGGATAGTAACTCTTATGTCGTCAGCATAGGTTCATCCACTCCCTACTCTGGATCTCAACTAACCATTGCGGGAACTTCTCCTAGAATTACCATTGGCGATGGAGGGGAAGAAGATACAATGCTTCACTTTTACGGCAACGCTGTTGATTATTATATTGCACTCAACGACACAGATGATGCATTAAAAATAGGAAAGGGTAAAGTAGCGGGAACAAATTCATTTATAAATATCGACTCCAGTGGAAACGTTGGAATCGGCAAAATGCCGTCTCTTGATCTAACCAGCGGTGCAACAATTATGGCCACCGGCTCTGCACAATTTACCAGCATATCAGGAGCAGGGTTGGTTGATGATTGTGACCAGGCAGTTGATGTAATTAAATGGGACGCAAGCACAAAGAAATTTATATGTGGTTCAGCAGTCGGTCAAGTGAGAAGTTTTGAAGATACAACTCCTGATGATCTTGCTGACAACAATACTACAGATTATTGGGACGGAACATACCCTAATTTAACACTTAACGATTCCAACAACGACATCTTGGTTCAAGTGAGTGTAACAATGCAAAGCAATAATGCGAATGACCAAGTGGGAGCTTTTCAGGTTCGTATGAGAACTGATGGAAGTAACCCCACATGTAGCAACACAGCAGTTGGAGGTGTTTTTTCTATGTTCAATTCAACCAATACAACCCCCGTATCGGTTGCACAAATTATAACTGCGACACCAAATTCGTCAAATAATATTAGGTTTACCGTTTGCTCCAGTGACCAGTCAGATATTCAAGGTACAGCCCCAACTGTACTAAGAATTAATATGATTTTGACCGAGGTAAGTTCTACCTCCGACCTTGCCGAAATACACCCAACAAATGATCTCTCACTTACGAATGCTGACGTAGTTGTTTTGGATGAAAATCTTAAAAACGGAGTGAAAAAATCGGAATACTCTTATAGTTCACCATTTATGGGGATAGTTTCAACAAGGCCAGCAAAGATAATCGGTAGTAAAGGAACTGAAGGAGTAAATGGTATTCCCGTTGCACTCTCCGGAAGAGCACCAGTAAAAGTGACTTCAATAAATGGGTCTATCCAGCCCGGAGACGTTCTTACTTCCAGTTATATTCCAGGTTATGGAATGAAATCGAATAAAACTGGTTATATTTTTGGGAAAGCACTTGAGGGAACAAGTCACTGGAGTAGCGAACAGTGCCCCACAATAAATTACATCGATCAAATTGCCTGGCCTTATGATGATGGAAATAACCCCGACGCCCCTTGTTTCAAGGTCCCCACCGCAAACGTACCTAATGTTCCGGAAAACTACACCGGCGAATATGTTTATGTCGGAAAGATAATGGCATTTGCAGAACTTGGTTACTACACACCCAAAGAGTTTATTAACAACAACCAAAATCTTAGTATTCAAAAAATTTCAGAATCTACACCTTTTTATAAACTCACAGATGCACAAAGCAATATCTTAGAAAACGAAATGGCCTTCTCCAACATACTTTCCGCCAATGGAAACTTTGGTTACCTATCAACAAGTTTACTGTCAACAGCAACAATGAGTGTAAGCTTGATTAATCTCGGAAACGTTAAAATAACTGAAACTTCTGGAATTTTGTCATTCTTTAACAGTTTGGATCAAGAAATCTTCTCACTTGACACACAAGGAAACGCTACCATTTCTGGAACCCTGACTACATCAGGTGGAAATTATGACATCGCAGAGGATTACCTAAGTAGGGATTTCAGTTTAGAGCCAGGAGATATTGTAATTTTAGATGAAACAGAGGCAGGTTTTGTCAAAAAATCTTATATGCCCTATGACAATAGAACCTTGGGTGTTTACTCCACAAGTCAGGGATTCAAACTTTCCCAATCGGTAAATGAACCCGGGACAAAAACGATTCCGGTCGCTTTAGCTGGGCGCGTCCCAGTTAAAGTTTCATTACTATCACAACCAATAAAACCGGGGGATTATCTTACCACATCAAATGAACCTGGAAAAGCAATGAAGGCAGTAAGAGCTGGACAAACCATAGGTAAAGCGCTCGAATCTTGGGATTCTGAATCTGGCAAAAATACAATTCTCGTAGCTGTTTCAACATCATATGCCGATCCTAATAAACCTTACGAAGAGAACGAGGAATTAAGTATTGTATACGGTTCTAGCTTGACAAACCTCGATGAGAAAGATATCAGCAAATATTATCTTGTCGATAGCAACAACAATATAATTACAAATTCCCAAGCTTTCTCAAACATAATTTCGGCAAATGCAAGGATAGGAAACCTTGCCTCAGAAGAGATTCAAACCAATTCTTTGTCCACTCTCAAAATTAACTTGGGCGAATTTACAATTGAGCAAGCGTCAAATTCAGCACAAATTATTCTCGAAGATAAAGAAGGAAAAATTTTAGCCGGATTTGATAACAGAGGAAATCTTAACATATCAGGAAGCTTAGACTCAAAAGGAGAAGCTATTGCAGTTGAGTATTCAAGTTCAGATAATTCACTTGAACCTGGTGATGTTCTTTCTCTCGATCCTTTCAATGAGGGTAACGTTATAAAATCATCTTCTGCCTATGACCAGGGAATAGTTGGAGTTTACTCTGAAAATGAAGGTATTAAACTTTCTCAAATTGAGGGTAATTCTATTCCAGTTGCAATTGGAGGAAAAACACTCATCAAAGTCAATAATCAAGGAGGATCAATTAAAAAAGGTGATTATCTAACATCATCCTCAAGCAAGGGAGTTGCAATGAAAGCCATTCTCTCCGGACCGGTTTTAGGCAAAGCTATTGAAGATTTTGAATGCCCTGAACTATCAACAGATTGTATTGGAAAAATTATGGTTTCCCTAAATATAGGTTTTGCTAACCCCAAAAACAACAGTCTTGAAAACTCTGAAAATCAAGAAAACCTGATAAGCTTAAGTGTAGAATCTATCAATTTACAAAGTGGAATCAATCTTGCGGGTTATGAAGTAAAAGGAAACTTAAACAACATTCTCTTAGCTATCGGAGACACATTAAATGCCCAAAAAGACTACATTGATACTTTAAAAACAAAGGTTGACCAACTTGCAAAAGAAACCTCTATTTTTGAAGAGAAAATTGCAAATCTCGAAATCGGATATTCATTAAACTTGGGTTTAATCAACGAAAACAAGCAAAAATATCAGGAGAACCAAGTAATCTTAGATAATCTAAACCGAAAGCTCGCTGAAATATCCGATAGTACCACTGAAAGCATTCAATCCTTAAGTCAAAAGGTCGACGAAATAATATCTCAACTTAACATCGACAAAAAAGAAAGTAGTTTTGATGAAACAACACTAACTCCTTATGAAATACTCTTAACTGGCGAGTTACCCAATGAAAACGAAGCTCAAATATTATCTGACGCTGAAATACCCAACCTTATATTAACTCGTTCTGCCATAATTTCTGACACTCTTAAATCTTTTGGAAGGTCTTATCTAAGTGAAACTTTTGTTTCGGGAAACTTGTTAATAAATAACAGCCTTTCAATCAACCAAAACTCAATAAATTCACCCGGCACTCTTTACCTGCAAAACTTACCTCTTGCCAGTTCAATCGATCTATTTAATGGCGCAGTAATAATCGATAAGCTCGGAAATTTAGCAATCGCCGGAAACTTGGAGATCAAGGGTAATCTAAATATTGAGGGCGCAATAACCATCACAGCAACTGCAGGGGAGGATCTTAAAGCCAAAGATATTGTCTATATCTCGGCCTCAAATCAAGTAAGAAAAGCAGACATAACAGATATTAACCGATCCAATGCGATTGGTATCGCTTCAACAGGTGTCCTTTCAGGACAAAAAGTCAGAATAATAATTGGAGGTAAAATTCAAGGATTGGATAATCTTGAAATAGGAAAAAGATATTATCTTGGAAAAGATGGTCAGATGACAACTGAACCATTTTCCGATGTAAAGAGTAATTTGATTATTGGAATAGCATTTTCAGAAAGCGAACTTTTAGTTCAATTTTCCCAAGCTCCCCTGAATCTTTTAGAAATATATGCCAGTCGTGCTCAATCACAATCTGAATCGGAAGATAACAAAGTTCCCAATATCAATCCTTCTCCAACACTAAACCCAGTAGTTACAGGGTCTCCAAGTAATTCCGCTGAAACTACAGAAGAAAGCGAAACATCCAGCGAAGCGAGTAATTTAAACACTGAAAACCAGTAATTTTGTATTTATACTTTAAATTAATTATTACCAAAAAGTCTCATTATCTGAAACGATATCTTCTTTAGTTAATTTTTTGCCACCCATTTTCTCCATTACATTATTAGCCAAACTTAATATCTCATCGTTGTTTGAAGAATAGTGCAATTTTTCCAATATCAAAACGTTTCGCGAAAAGAAACCATCCTCATAAACCATATCAATAATCTTTTCCAAACCTTTATTATCACTATTGAAATAAACATACTCCATATCTTCTTCATTGATCCTTTTCATCATCTGTTCAATTATTTTTACATTTGCGGGGTAGGCTACATTTGTCTTGACACCAAAATTTTTTTCAACAATCTTCCTGGCAAAATACTCGGTTAAACCTTCGGTATAAAACAAACTGCCCAAACTCTTACCCTCATTGTTATAAGCAGAAAAATGCAAATATTCGTGAATTAAAACAACAAATACATCCGCCAAAGCCTTCTGATTCTCTTGAGAAGTTTTAGTTATTTTTATAATATTCGGGGGATTAAATACCGCATACTCACTAGGAATAAAGTCTATTTGCTTTTTTATTAACTTCCTTTGATTACTATAAAAATCCAAATATTTTTGATTATCCAAAATTTTATTACGACTTTTATCTATCAATTCCTTTAGATTCTCGATTTCTTTTTCATCACTTTTCAAAAGCATTTCTTTTTCATTTCTTTTTTCCAGGCAGTATTCTTTTGAATTTATTCTGAAGAAGATTCCTGATTTATAATAACCTTCATTAACACATTTTATATACTCTTTTTCTTTATTTTTCCTTTCTTTCTCCAAACTATTTTCTTTCTTTAGTAAATCATTTTCCTTCTGACCAATTAGAAAGTTAAGATCTTCTATATTTCTTTCAACACTTTTTATCAAAGTGTCTATGTTTTTTACTTCATCATCAAAATTTCCTTTTCTAAACTCTAAGTAACTATTTTTATCCATTATGCTAAATACTGGATATTTTTTTATCAAACTTCTAGGAAAATAATCTTTTATCATAAGATAACTAACTATGGGAGCAATCTTTTCAAAGCTTTCAGAGTTTATTTTATTAACAACTAGATTACTTCCTACCATAACCAAATCCTGATCAATATTATTCATCGGAATAATCATATAATTTGGTATAATCGGTATAATATAACTACTATAAAAATTATCCTTACCGGCTTGGGAAATAACTAATGACCTATTTAAAACCCGATTTTCATTACCGAAAACCATCAAAGGAACTCTACCCTTTTCTTCAAGATATTGTGTAATTTTATCTACCCTATTTTCGAACCCGATTAACTTGTGAGAAACATAAGAAAAAATTGATAAAATATTTGCGTGCAAAATAGCAATTAAAACCAAAAATACCAAAGAAGAAAACAAACCAATAAAAATCAGTTTTAACAATCTCCCAAAAATTAATAAAAACTTCCCAATTAGCAAATCTCTTTTTGATACAACTAAAATGACGAAGAATAATATCAAAAATAGAAAAGTAAAAACATAAAAATGTCCAATTACAAATTGGAGCTGTAATTTTAAAAATGCAAACATCAAATTATCTTCACTTGGATAAAGACGAGACGAAAAAGCAACAGATATAAAATAAGACAAAATCAGAATAAATAAAGGTATCATAATATCATTAATTTTAACTCTACCCTGTTTTTATTGTTTATTAAAGAAAGATTCTAACAAAAAAGTCTCTAAGGTAAATTTAGGCTGGGATTTTTTTCAACCTCAGGGGGAGTATTTACCTTAGGAGGATTTTCTAAGCTGGGAATATTCACACTAGGCAAAATAGGTTTATCTGAAGATGATTCTTCCTTTTTATCCTCCTTTCCTGCCAAATCCGACTCAATTTTCTTATTTATTTCATTTAATAAATCAGTAAGAGTATTATAATCTTTCATTTTAACCGCCCTTAATTCCTCCGGAAGCGATTCTTCTTTCTTCATTTCATTTTTAAGAAGATTAACTGTATATTCCGCAATCTTTTTAGCATTCTCCAACTCCCCTTTACTCTTATACGCCACGGCCAAATTATAATATCCATTGACATAATCAGGTTTCAAATTCACTGCATCAGTAAAAAATCTTACCGCCAATTCATAATTTTGACTTGACTGATAAATTAAACCAACATCAACTCTAAGCCTAGGATTTAGGGGGTCAAGTTGAATCGCTCTTCCATAAGCATCCAGAGCAAAAGCTAAAGAATTTTTAGCCACTCCACTAATATTTTTATAAATTAATGCCAGAACTTGCCAGTTCCTCGAAGACCTGGGAGAGAGAGCCACACTAGCTCTACCTTCATTTATTGCTTGAGTTAACAATGTCTGAACAGTCTGTTTATCATCATCACTCAATAATCTCTCCGGATTATCTTTTGTAGGACCCTTTTGACTCACCAAAGCATTTGCTAGAGCGAAATTGGTTTGAGCCATATTTACTCTATAAAGATCAATAGCGGGATTCAAAACTTCTGCTTTCTGTAAGTACTCATAGGTTTTGGCTCCATCTTTTTCTGTTTGAATCAAAGCAAGACGGTGATAATAATCAGCTTTAACAGCTTTATAAATTCTTCCCGCCAAAAAAACAGCTATAATAAAATACAAAGCAAACATTCCCAAGGAAATCAAATCGATTTTCACTTTGTTAAGATTAATCTTCGGTCCGTTTGAAAACTCAATAAAATTCTCTCTAATGTGCTTTTGTAAAATAAAAAAGGAGGAAATAATTAAAAACATCACAAAAATAAAGGTCAGTGTTGATGAGTGAACGCACAAAAGAATAATTGAAACCAACACAGAACAGGCTAATGCTGGCAATAAAATATGAGTTTCATCTGAAGAGCTATCCAATCTTCTTAAAAAAAGATACTTATAAGAATAAATAAATAAAACAATACAAAGAACGAAAATTGACAAAAAGCCCAAAAAACCTAAAGTCCCCAAAAATTGCAAAAACTCATTATAGGCAGTCCCAAAAACAAAATTCCAGAAACTCAAATTATTAAACTCTACTGGCTTATAACTTGTGAAATTATATAAAAAGGTTGCGGGTCCTGTCCCTATAAGGGGAGAGTCCCTCAAGGTGGTTGCAGCGATTTTCCACGAGATATTAAACGGCAATTGTACTTCCTGAGGGAAAGTTTTTCGTATTTCATAAATCTTATTGCCTGGGAATTGCAAAATTGTAAGTATAAAAACCCCCAGAGAAAATAAAATCGGTACCAACAAATAGGGTAGATTTGGTTTTGAAAGATTTACAAAAAAACAAAGTAAATAAATCGCCAAAAAAATCAGATAAATTACGGTTGATCCCGTTAACAAAATAGCCAAACTAAAAAGCAGTGATATAAAAACGGCTATAACTTGGGGTAAATGGACATTTTTATTTACACTTAAAAAAAGTGTCAATGGCAAAAGAAGAAGTAAAAATGAAAGCACAGAGAAAGTTGAACCAGTGGGAGAAAAATTCACTGTTTTCGCTATATCAAAAGGTAAATACAAACCAAAAAAAGAAACAATAGTTATTAAAGAAAGCAAACCTGCACTTAAATAAAGGGTATAAAGAAGAGTTTTAATTTTCTTCACACTTTCCAAGTTTGAGACAGTGACAAAATACAAAAGTATATAAGTTATCCAAGAAACAGCTGAACCATGTACTTCTGGTAAAATTCCATAAATAGATGAATTTTTACTTGTACCGAAAATTGTTGAAATAATAACCACAATAAGTAAAAACAAAAGTGGTATGTTAAGTGGCGTTTTAGAAAGAACAATCTTTCCCCCAAAAACAAAGGATAAAATCCACAATCCATAAAGAATCAAAGTTAAAACAACCAACAAAACAAGTTTAGGAATATCAAAGTAATTAGTCATCAAACCGGAAAAGACAAGGGGAATTAAAAAAGAAAGTAATATTATTAACAAGAATATCAAACTATTGATAAATCTATATGCTTTATTTTCCATTGAACTTTTGATCCAATCTAAAATCTAAACGCAAGGCAAAACACGTAAGTAATAATACCCAAAAATCAAACTAAATATCAATAGCTCACCATTCATAAATATACTTATCTTTAATAAAAGAACTATTAACTACCCTTAGCTTCAGAAAGATACTTTTGCACTCCCACCCAAACATCTTCTCCCTCTTTAGGAATCAATATAAACTGTCCATCTTTACTTTTAGTTTCAATAAGAACATTTTCCGTGCTTAAATTCAAAAAATTTAACTCATACTCACCTGGGTCACCAAAAACTTTGAAAAGTTCCCTCGCCACACTTAAATCTATGTCTGTTCTGAGCATTTTGCTAAATTCCAAATAGAAATCATCAATATTTTTTATACTCTCAAGGGAGAGTAATTTATCTTTTATAGCCAAGATTACATATTTTTGTCTTTGGGATCTGGCAAAGTCTCCTCCGTGTTCTAAACTAGCTCTAGAGCGAACAAACTTTAGTGCCTTTTCTCCATCCATAAAAGTTTTGCCTTTATCAAAATGAATATGCTCATAGCGGCACTCAAACTGATGATGAAGTTGAGTATCAGAAAACTTCTCATGCAATTCGGCTATTTCAGCAGAACTTTTTCCACAAGTATCGTTTTCCCTACCCTTGATAGGATAAAAATAATCGTCAAATGTAACCGGTACTTCAACATCTACTCCCCCCAAACTGTCTATTAAATCTTTAAAACCGGAAAAATCCAACGCAATACAATACTCAACAGGAAAACCAACGACCTGACTTACAACCTTTTTTGCCATTGCACCACCGCCATACTCTCCTTTATATTGAGGCTCCTTAAGTGGAAAGTTTTTATCATCATTTCCTATTGAGTAAGCCGCATTTATTTTATAGTGCTCTTTAAAATCAGATCTAACCGGAATCTCAACCCACAAATCTCGAGGAATCGATATAAACACTGCTTTTTTCTCTTTGGGTTTGATACTTAATAAAATAATAACATCTGAAAGATAACCCCCCTCATGACCTTCACCTCCGTAACCCAAAAGAAGGATATTGTAAGAATTCCAAACTTCCAACTTGTCCTCCTGCTGATGAAGATCAAAAACTATTTCATTTCTCACTCTAATCTTTGCTAATCCTGCCAACAAAAAACCACCAACAAAACCTATCAAATAAGAACCTAAAAATAAAACCCCGAAAACTATATATTTTTTGTACTTTTTCATTTTAGTGCAACCAACAAATTAGACTTATTGAATAATAATGCCACCGAAAGAAGGAAAAGGAAAGGAACTGCAAACGACAATCCTAATTCCAAAAACAATGACGAAAAAATAATAATAAATATCACAAGAATATTTTCCAAGTTAAAATTATTACTACCTTTATAAATATCAATAAGCAGCCACAAAGGTACAATCAGTAAAGCCATATCAAAATATCCTCCATGAATGCAAAACACAAGTGTTAAAAGGGCTAAAATCGCAAAATTTATTTGCAGTGAGAACTTATAGTGATTTTTAGAGAATAACCAAATCGAGAGAACATAAAAAGCCATATTAATTATGAGGAGATATTGTTTTGCAAGAGGTAATATCTGAGACATAGAAGAAAAAAGGGGAAACATTGTTGTTGCTTTTGTACCATAAACCGGACTCTCTGTTTTAATTAGCATTCTTATATATTCTTCAAAGAAACCAAAACCCGAGATATAAATACTTCCCAAAAAAACAAAAAGTGTCGATATAAAAAGACCTTTAAAAAATTTAGGTTTTTTATTCAAAAGAAAACATACATACGGTAGACAAAGAATATACTGGATCTTGAGAAATAATAAACCTAGAATAATTCCTACAATAAACGGTTTATCTTTTCTCAAATAATAATAAATCGACATAAAAGCCAGCACCAAAAACGTTGAGTTCTGACCATAAAATATAACACTCAATGTTGGGTAAAATGCAAAAGGTAAAATAAACCAGTATGAATTTTTCAAATTTTCAAAAACTCTTGTTGAAAACCATGATATAAAAGTTGTAAATACAATAAGTACCAAAGCATAAATCTGATACGCAGAATAAAGAGATATATATGTAAGAGGAATATAAAAGGAAGCTAAAAGCGGCAAATTCCTATATGGCAGTAGAATCAGTTTATTTGGTTTAGTAACAATTGATTGATGTTTCTGTTGAACACTAAGATCATAAAGATTCTCTCCCTCGCCAAATCTTACAATTCTTGCACCGGTTATAAAACTAACTATATCCGTTCTCCACACAAACTGATCAATTCTTGCCATAAACACAACCAAAAACAGGGAAACATAAAGGCAAAAAGAAAACACCTGGATTATCTTTTTTATAATTTTGTTATTAAATTCTCTAACTTTCATTTTTATTTATCACTTTTCTATTAAATCACAAACCAAAGATAAATCAATTAACAGAACACCGACTTTTATTATCCAACAATCTCTCTAATCTTTTCTGTTTTTATCCCAAGATCCAATTACTTTATTCCCCCATTCTCAATATCAGGTTGTTTTAAAAAAGCATTTTCTGAAAAAAAGATTAAAAAGAACAACACAAAAACTATAATCAAAATGTAAAAAGGGTACACATTCAAAAACAAAAAAACGATAGAAAATACAAAAGTAAAAATAATAAAAAGCCAACCTTTTTGTATTTAAGACTAACCTTTGTTAAAAGAACAAATAACAGATAAATCAATATCGCAAGATCATGGGTATTAATGTGCACACCAAAAAGCAAAATAGATATAATCCCAATAGATATTACAACCTCATAGGATAACTTGTTAACCTTTAGAGAAAAAGTTAAAACAGTCACCGTAAACAAGACAAAATTTATGGCCAAAATAATTAATAAATTCTGATTACACAAAAATAAAAACTTCATTAATAGAGGATATAAAGATAAATATCTGTCAATAAAACTTCCATAAGTAGGAGTTTCTGTGTTAAATAAAAATTTAGGATAGGATAAAAAACCCTCAAAACTTATCAGACGTAAAGTTATTAAAAGGTTCAAAACAATTCCCAAAATAAATCCCTTTGCATAATCTATTTTTCTATCCAATTTCAGAAATAAAAAGGGTATAAAAAGCAGATAACGAGGTCTTAATATTAAAAAAGAAGAGGCAAAACCGCTTAAAAAAACTTTTTTATTTTTAATTAAAATAAAAGCTAACAATAAAATGGAAAGAAATACCAAAATTACCTGTCCCCGAATAAAATTATCGCTTAAGGGATAAAATGAAGAGAAGACGAAAACACTATAAAGTTTATTTAACTTCAACTGTTTGCTAATCAAACAAAAAACAAAAACTCCTATTGATAAATTGACAAACGTCCAAACAATATAAGCCGTATAATAATCAAGGAAATTTGAAAATATAAATAAAATTAAGATAGGAGGTAAAGTTCTAAATGGTAGAAACTCTTGAGATTTAAAGTTGACTAATTGATTAAAAAGCTTATTTTGAGTTTCTATGTCATAAAACAATTTAGTTTCACCATTACTAAGTAGTTTGTAACCTAAATAATAACTTATAAAATCAGAAGTTTTGACCGCATTTTGAGTTACATTTTTGGAAATCCAGAACAAAATAAACAAAGGGGTAATAATCAAAAAAAATAACGGTATAATCTAAAGTAAAGGTGTGATATTTTCATCCTTTAATATTCCAATTCTTGATTTTAATCTTTAATAAATATAATCAAAAAAATTTATTCAAGATAGTCTTGAAGCTTTTTGCGTCGGCTGGGGTGCTTTAATTTTCGAAGTGCCTTTGCTTCAATCTGTCTAATTCTTTCTCTGGTTACCCCAAAAACCTTACCTACTTCCTCTAAGGTCATTTGTTTGTTACCTTCTAAACCAAAACGAAGCTTTAATACACGAGCTTCTCTATCCGATAAGGTTGCTAAAACTTCGTCCAGATGATCTTTAAGAAGTTGTTTTGAAGCTGCATCAACCGGTGAAAGCTGGCTTTCATCAGGAATAAAATCTCCCAAAAAACTCTCTTGATCCTCTCCAACCGGGGCCTCCAAGGAGGTTACCTCCTGGGCTATTTTAAATATTTCCCTAACTCTCTCAGGATCTAGATCGGCTTCTTCCGCAATTTCTTCAGGAGATGGTTCTCTTCCCAACTCCTGCATCAGACGACGACTTATTCTGTATAATTTATTAATGGTTTCCACCATATGCACAGGTATTCTTATTGTCCTTGCCTGATCTGCTATAGCTCTGGTTATCGCTTGCCTTATCCACCAAGTTGCATAGGTAGAAAACTTAAAACCCTTTCTCCAATCATACTTTTCAACAGCCCTGATTAAACCTTGATTACCTTCCTGAATAAGATCCAGTAAAGAAAGTCCACGGCCTATGTACTTTTTTGCTATTGAAACCACCAATCTCAAGTTCGACTGTGTAAGTTTGTCTTTGGATGCTTTATCCCCCTTCTCATACTTTTTAGCCAATTCTATCTCTTCTTCGGCGCTTAAAAGATAAACTTTACCAATTTCCCTTAAATATTGCCTTACAGGATCTGTAGATTCGGCACCGCTTAATTTGGAAAGAATCTCTATTTCACGCTCTAATTTCTCTTTGTTCTTCTCATCACTTTCACTTTCTTCGGCTTCAACCGACTCAAAAACATCTATCCCCTCGGCAAGAAGCTTGTCATAAAGGTCATCCAATTCATCCAACCTTTCTTCAGCATCCTTAAACACTTCCAATATTTCATCCTGCGTCAAAAAACCTTGATCCCTACCCTTTTTTATTAAACTTACAATCTCTTTTCTATCCATAAAAATCCTTCTTCCTGAATTATAACGAAAATATTTTTATTTTCATCTCTAAAAAAACTCAACCAGCCTCAATTTCCCTTAAAACATTACTAACTTTACTAAATTCCTCCTGTTTATCTCTAAGAACTTTCAAATCTCCCTTCCTTTCAGCCTCCTTTAACTCTAAACTTACCAATCTTAATTTCTCTTTAGCTTCCAAAACTTTAAGATTTTTTACTATCACCCTTATTTCATTTTGGTAACTTTCCGGTTTATCTTCCAAACCTCCAACCTCCTTTAAAACCATACCTAAAAAGCCCTCCAAAAGTTCTTTTGGTAAATTTTCTGCAAAAAGAGATGGATCAAACAATCTTCTCTTTTTCATAAAATCCCGAAAAGCGTGCAAAATCCTTTTCGCCAATGGTGTCACAACCAAATCAACAATATCTCTATTTTTTAAAAGGTCTAAATCAAATCTAAAGGCTAAAGCCATCAATCTTTCTTCCATTTTTTCCCTTGGGGATTTTTCTTCTTTTGTTACCTTTGAAATTTCAAGCTCAGGCTTTTTCTGCTTATCCTCTTTCTCAAATTCCTCAATCTGTCTATAAACTACCTCCTCTGAAACATTTAGCTTTCTAGCGAATTTTTGTACGTAGTGTGCCTGAACAATTTTATCGCCAATTGAAGCTAAAACAGGAATTAATTCTCTGCTTAATTTTAATTTTTGTGCACCTGTTGTAAATCCAAATCTCTCATAAGCTGATTCCAAATAAAAATCCCAAACCCCAACCGCCCTTTTTATACATCTTATAAGCTCTTCAGGATTTTCTTTAGCCAGATCATCAGGATCTTTATAACCTGAAAGTTTAGCCACCTTTATTTCAAAACCCTCCTTTTCAGCAATCTGTATACCGCGTCTAGCCGCCTTGTCTCCGGCAATATCAGAGTCAAGCGCTAAAACTATACTTTGAGTATATCTTGATAAAAGTTTAACTTGTTCTTGAGTTAAAGCCGAACCTTTTATTGCCACAACATTATTAACCCCCGCCTGCCATGATGAAATCATATCAAGTTCACCTTCTACTATAACTGCAAAACCCTTTTCTTTAATGTTACCTTTTGAAACATTAAGCCCGTACAAAATATTTGATTTATGGTAAATTGGCGTTTCTGGAGAATTAATATACTTTGCCAAATCCTTATCCTTTTCACTCGGTAATAATCTTCCAGCAAAACCCAAAATATTGCCCCTATGATCATAAAGTGGAAAGACAATTCTCCCCCTAAACCTATCGTAAACAACCTTATCCTTGACAAAAACAAGTCCTACTCCCAACAAATCTTCTTGAGGAATCTTTTTTCTATAAACTAAATATTTTTTTAAAACAAATGGATTTTCAGGAGAGTATCCTAAACCAAAAGTCTTTATTGATTCCATTCTTATTTTTCTTTCCTTCAATAAATAATCCAGAGCCTTTCGACCAATTCTATGTTTCAATAAAAGAAAGCTATAGAGTTTTTGAGCAAGACTGTTAATCTCGTAATATCTCTCCTTTTCACTTCTTAAGCCTGGTTTTATCGGCTTTAACTTTATACCCACCCTATCAGCCAGAAATTTTAAAGATTCATAAAATTCCATACCTTCATACTTCTGTAGAAAATCAAAAACATCTCCTCCCTCTCCGCAACCGAAACATTTAAAAATCTGAAGTTCTTGAGAAACCATAAAAGAAGGAGTTTTTTCCGAATGAAATGGACAAAGAGCTTTATAATTTCTACCAGATTTTTTTAAATCTAGATATTCAGAAATTATTGAAACAATATCTACTCTTTCTTTTATCTGGGCTACCTGGTCTTTCATAAAACCCTATTTTGGTCAAAAGATATTTTTTCAAAAAAAATAATCCCCTAAATTAAAACTATTAATTGAAGTATAACATAAAATCCAAAATAACCCCGAATAATTAACTTTTTTGATAAATTACAGAAATATCATCTTCATAGACTCTTATCCAATCGTCATTTTCAATACTTTCTATAAAACTAGGGCTATCTTTTAGTTTTGCAATACTTCTCATTACCTTAAATAAATATTCATAAAGTTTATTTTCATCTTGTTTTACAGCTAAAACAGTATCGATATTAAATTTTTTAAAAACTTCTCCATAATCTACTTTGCCAGATAGAATATCGTCATACACCTTAAAAGCGTTGTTTAGATCTGGCAAATTTTTCGGGTCCCATCTCCAACTAGGCATCCTTCCATCAATAAAGACCTTTTTTTGGGGCAAATTCATGATTAAATATCCTCCCCAGCCGTAGTAGGAAAATATTTCCCCCTTTGGCAAATTTTTTTTAAGATAATTAACTGCACCAACGGGATAAAAACTTTCAGGTCTTAAAAAATAAGCAGACCTCAAAGAAAAATACATTTGTACCAAGAAGGTTACAAAGCTTATAGCCAAGGCAATTTTATAAACTTTTTTGAATCTTAAAATCCCACTTTTCAATTTTCTAACATCGTTTACAAAAAAATTTATTGATTTAATAAGAAGAGGGAAGGAAAAAATCGTCAAAAAAGGAATTTGTCTCCTGCTCGATAAGGCTTGAATAAATAAAAAGACAAAAACAAATAACTCAAAGGAGCTATACTTTTTAAAATACTTTTTAATTAAAACAAAAGACAAACTAATCCAAAAAACTATTGTCAGATCAAACATAGTCAAAGCCGGCATCCACTCGGCAATTTTAAAACGCAAATTAGAATCAGACACACTAGACCAAACCTCTCTCCAAACACTTCCTTTATAAGGATTTATAAAGGTCGCCATTATAGAAAAAAATAAAATCAAAAGATCCTTAAAGGAAATTTCTCTCTTCTTAGTAAATTTAAGAAGAACATATATTACAAGAATCGATATTCCCAATGAAAAACTACCGTGTAGATTCACCCAGATTAGGAAAAGAAAAGGTAAAAAAAGCCCGTATTTTAAATAAATCCTAGTCTCTGAAAAAAGATAAACTAAAAGCGAAAAGAAGAGCCAGCCTATAACCTGAGCTCTAACACCAAAAAAAGGTAAAAAAATTGAAGCACTAAAAAAAAATAAAAAACAATTAAAAGGATGTATATCTAACAATTTAAGCTTGAATAAATAACTTGGAATAAATCTGCTAGAAATAACAAAGTTCAAACCACCAGATTTAAACACATTATTATTCTTTATAAACCTAGACAAAATAATCATTACTACCATTACCAGAAATGTCGCAAAAAAAACTAAAACGGGATACCCAAGATATTTATTCACCAAATAAAAAACAAGCGACATACCCCAGGCGTGATCAACCCAAGGAAAGTTCGGCATAGTATAAGTAAACACATCTGTCTTAGGGATTCCATTTTGCCAAAAATACTCTCCCGCCTTTATCCTCCATCCAAAATCAGGGTCGAATAAAATAAGTCCTTTTAAATAAAAGGCGGTGAATATTAAAAAATAAAAAAAAGGTTTTAATTTCTGAAGTTTTATAAAAATTACCTTCATAAAATAAAAATTTTATCAACTTTCTATCCCACCCACCACCAATTTACGAAAAAAAGTGAGGTAATCAATAAAGCTAAATAAGATAACAAAAAAAATACATAAAAATATTTACCTTTTAAAATCCCCGCTAGATAGACAAAAATAGGAAAGTTTACAGTCTGATATCGGGAAAACGACATTAAATCTGTAACCAAAAGAGGAGATAACCACAAACAAAAAGAAACCAAACAAAAAATATTTGGCATTTTTTTTCTACCGAAAATCAGCAAGAATAAAAAGACAAAAAAGGTGAAAATCTCAACTCTTGAAGAATGAAATGCATGTAAAGAAAGTGAGGTAAAGCGAAATATCAGAAAAATATTGAATAAGAAAATTATAAAAGGATAAGTCAAAAACTCATCCGGTAACCATAAATACCTTATCTTTAAAAAATATACAAAACTTTCCGTATTCATATAATTGAAAATCATCCACCCAGCAAAAGGGGTAAAAATAATTAATAACGATACCAGAAAAATCCTCAAACTTATTTTTGCCTTAATATAATCTTTCAAAGACAAAAACAAAAAAAGAGCATTAAGAAGAAAACCACTTGCTTTGGTTACATTTAACAAAGACAAAAAAAAGGCTGACTTTATATAATATCTCTTTAAAAGAAAATAGGAAAACCACAAAAGTAAAAATAAATATAATCCTTCGGTGAAGTAACCTCTATAAAAAACTGCGAAAGGAAAAAAAAACAAAAGAAAAGCAGTTTTAACAGCAGTTGTATAGCCGATGCTCTTTTTAATAATAAAAATCAAGCTAATATAATTGATTAAAATAAAAAAGATGGATAGAAAAAAAGCCGAAAGAGAAACATCTTTTAAAAAGAGACTAAAAAATTTTATTAGCAAAGGATATAAAGGAAAGAAAGCATAGTCCACCCGTTCTTTAACACTTTCAAGATTATTTTCTATTTTAGGATAACCTTCACTAGCAATTTTTAAGTACCACTGAGCATCGTACTGTCCAAGTGAATTTAGCAAATTAAATGACCCTCCTAAAAAACGAGGGTCTTCAAAAAAATGGTAGGCACTAGTTTTATAGTAAAGAGTATTAAATTCAAATTTAGAATTAAACAATAAGATATTAACAAAGAAAATAATATTTAACAAAATAAAAATCAAAAAGTGCACTAAAAATTTACGATTAAATACTTTTTGCCAATTAAACATAAGGTTTAAATAATTTATTATAAAATCTAGAACTATTTGCTCCTAGAATATAAATACTTTATTTTATTAAATTCAAAAAATGTTAATATAATGAAACTTTCAACTTTAAAACTTTTTAAAAACAAGTGGTATTCACTTTCTTTTACTTTGGTACTAATTTACATTTCCTACATCAATATATTTATATTAAGATCAACTCCCGAAATAATCTTCATACAATTTGGCATTATCTTGTTTGCCTACAATAAAAAAGGGGGTAAGATTTTCCTAAAAGATTGGCTTCCTTTCATTAGTCTTTTTTTGCTATTTGAATTCTTAAGAGGATACATTGACGATCTCTCCCCCTTTTATGACCAAGTTCTTTATTGGTGCTACTATATAGAAGTATTTTTGTTTCACAAACTTCCTAGCATAGTACTGCAAGAAAAATTCTCATCAAATGAAACCATTTTATACTTATCAATTTTTTTCTATTTAACCTTCTTTTACTATTCTTTTTTAATTGCATTCCTAATTTGGCTTAAAAAACCCACTCTTTTCAAAGAATATATGAAAAGCTTCTTAATTCTCACCTATTTAGGTCTTCTAGTCCATTTCCTTCTTCCCACCGCCCCTCCCTGGATGGTCAGTGAGGCCCAAAATCTTGGAATTAAAAGATTACTTTATTATAAAATTGATGAAATCAATCCCGGCTGGCTAAGTATTTACAAATATTTTATTATGGGAAATCCTGTAGCAGCCATGCCCTCACTCCACATCGCTTGGCCTGCCTTTACAAGTTTGTTTATCATTAAAAAACTAAAAAACAAACTTGCCTACCTACTTTTAATTATTCCTTTTGCAATAGGATTTTCCGTAGTCTTTACCGGAGAACATTATGTCATTGATGTTATTGCAGGATTCCTCCTAACCTTCTTTTTAATAAACTCTCAAAAAATAAAAAAACAGAAAAGTATCTCCCACTACTAATCAAAGATTTATTTTATATACCACACATCAAAAGAATAGATTTCCTCCTTTTTAGCTATCTCTAGATTCGCACAAGCGTTTAACCTATTCCATAATTCATCTCTTTCCCTATCTGGCATATCCACAGTATTAATTACCACCCTGGGCTTATGATTTCTTAAGTCACGACAGACTTCATCGATTGTTTTATCAAAAAGACAAAAGGGCCTATCATAGAAATATTTACTGGCTGAAGGAAGTCTCAGATAAAAATATATTTGTGACTCTCTGCCTAAATTATAGACATAATCCTTACTACTTAATTTTTTTGAGAGATAATTTGATATTTCTTTGGAATTTTTGATTCTTAAACTGTCTTTTCTGCCATAATTATATAAAGTAATATCTTTTGAGTCAGCAAGAATATAGTATTTAAAAAAGAAAAAACCAGGAAAAATTAATAACAACAATAAAACCACCGAAAAAGTACTTTTAAATATATGTTTTTGCCTAATCTGTGTTAAAAAATAAAAACCGACAATAACCAAAAATGGCAATGTCTGGTTATAGTAATGTGAGTGACCCCTACCAAGATATTGTATTAAAAACAAAGATAAAATTAAGTTAAGAACATATAAATAAATGCTTATGTCACCAATAAAATCTCTCGATAATAGAAGATATATAGATCCACAAAGTCCAAAAATCCAAATAGGCAGATTCTCTAAAATTAAAAACCAAGGGAAAATAAAAAATCTGATTAAAAAAGGATTAGCCTCAATATAAGCTCGATTGTAGGTGACATTGGCAAACCAATAATCCCCTAAGGCTCCCATTATTCCGTAAATTAAAAAAATAAAAGCAATGGGAACAATAAAACCCACTAAGTACAAAATTACATTTCTGAAACTACCTTTTTTAAAAAATATTAACCATAATATGAAAGATGCCGCATTTGAAACTGCAACAGTCTTTGTCAAGGTAGCCAACCCCATTAACAAACTGGGTATAAATATCATATTTACTTTAAAACTCAAGCCCAGCAATAATGACAAAAACATAAAAAGGTTCATAAAAACCTCTGTATTAGCTTGCCCACCCTGTGTAAAAGGCATTGATATTGAAAAAAGATAATACCCTGAGGCTATAAGGGAAACTTTTACAGACACAATTCTCTTCATAAGCAAAAAGATTAAAATCGAAATTACAAAATTCACAACCGTAGATGAAGCATTGATATAGTAAGTACTTTCCCAAATAAAACGAAAGATAAGAGCAAATAAAAAATAAGTCATTGGCGGTTTGTGATCAAAAAAATCACGATAAGGCAGGTGCCTTATTAAAATTTCCTGAGCAGCGTAAGCGTAGGCGCCAACATCTCTCTCAATATCTGCACGATGATATTTTTCTCGAACAAACCAAAAAAAGGAAGGAAAAAATTAAGAAGCTAAACCTAGGTAAAAATACTTTTACTTTCTTTAGATTGGTCGACTCGAAAAAATTATTTTTTACTAACTTCATAACAATCTAACAATTACCCTTTTTATAATGATTGAAGAATAAATTAGAAAGTCAATAAAAACAATATCAAGTAGTTAGCATATAAAATCTTTTAAAAAAATTTATTACTTAAAATTACAAATTAACCAGCTTAAATGATCTACTAAAAACAAAGCGGAGGTGGTGGGATTCGAACCCACGTGCCCCTCACGGAGCGAGGTTTAGCAAACCTCTGCCATCGACCACTAGGCGACACCTCCAGACAAAAACTTAATACCTAAATCTTCTTTTTACTCTTTTCTGCCATTTCAAAATTGCTGTAACAATTTTACCTTCCTCAATTATAGCAAATTTGCTAGCAAAATATTTTATAAGTATTGTATACTTTATTTGATGCCCGACACACAAACCTTTCCAACAAGCGAAAACCAAAAAGAAGAAGTAGAAAAAGATATCTTCACTTGGACTGCTCCATCAAGACCGTTTATCCAAAGAAACAGAGAGTTCTGGGTTAAGGTTATTGCAATATCCTCAGTTTTTGCATTTATCCTCTTTATAGTTGAGGGGGCAATGCCGGTTTTACTAATGATTTCTTTAATCTTCCTTTTCTATGTTCTTTCCACCGTTCGACCTGAAAATATCGAATATAAAATAACCAATCTTGGTGTAAAAATAGGCGGAGTAACTAATCGTTGGGAATACATTCAAAGATTTTGGTTTTCAAAAAGGGGCAATGATCACGTCCTAATCCTAGACTTACCCACCTTGTCTGGAAATCTAGAACTTGTTTATAACGTAAAAGACAAAGATGAAATAAGATTCGCTCTTAAAAAATTTATTCCGGAAGAAGAGACACTCTAAGGTAAAACTAACAGATCTGATAAATTATTTGACTCCAGGACCCAATTCTAATCTTTCCTCATTTCTGATAAAATAAGTTAGTTCCAATAAAAAAATAAACTTAGCCCTTGTAGCTTAATGGATAAAGCACTGGTTTGCGGAACCAGCGATACCAGTTCGATTCTGGTCAGGGGCACATTTTTAAAAAGAATAAAAAGATTCGCAAGATCCAATAATTATTAAGTATTAAATACGGAGGGTTCGCATAGTGGACAATTGCACGGGTTTCGAAAACCCGAGGGTTTACACCCTACACAGGTTCGAATCCTGTACCCTCCGCATATAATTTATTACTTGCATTAATTTTTGTTTACAGGTAGTTTAATCATTAAAATTTATGAATTTAAACGCTAATAAAAATTTAGTTTTGATTTCCGGCGCTTGTATATTTAAAGAATTAAGAGGTAAAACAAAATGGTTTTTGATTAAACAATGCGAAGAAAATGGCTGGGAAATACCCAAAATTATTGTCAGAAAAGGTGAATCTTCTGTTCGTGCCGTTCTTAGAATGATGGGGGAGAAAGCAAACATGGCCACAAGAGTGTTAGAAGAAGTTGGCAGATTTGGCGGGATAACAACACTCAATGGAAAAAAACTTCCCCAGCGGCAGATATTTTATTTAATGATGCAAAAGTTCCAATCAGGTGAAGTTATTGGCTTTCCCGAAAGTAACTGGTTCGATCTTAATAAAACAATTAAAAACTTATCATCCAAAAGAGAGAAAGATGTCATCAAATCTGCTAACTCTATATTAAAAAAATTAAAAAAGAAAGGATTTAAAATAAAGAAACTTTATGAAGAAGATGAAAGCGAGGAAGAAATTGAACTTTGAGTACTCTTCAGGAGGAGTTGTTTTCAAAAAAGAAAAGGGCAAAATTTTATGGCTGATCACAAAATCTTCACCCAGTGAATTATATCCAAATTCTATCTGGCGTTTACCCAAAGGCTGGCTAGATGATGAAAAAAAAGGTCCAGGTCCCTTGACTCGCGGAGAAAAAAGAGCAACTGAAAATGACCTTAAAAATACGGCAATAAGAGAAGTTAAAGAAGAAGCAGGTATCAAGGCTAAAATTATCCAAAAAATTGGAACAACAAAGATATTTTATACAAAGAACGGCGAAAGATTTATTAAATATATAACCTTTTATTTGATGCGTTGGGAAAAGGACTTAGCCGAGGGATTTGGCTTTGAAACTTCCGAAATTGGCTGGTTTACATTTAATGAAGCGCAGAAAAAATTAAAATTTAAAAATGAAAAGGAAATTTTTAGAAAAGCAAAAAAAATTATAGACTCAATTTTCCAAGAAAGCTTTCTATAAAAAATCTCGAGAAACTCGTCTTAATTAAATTTTCTTACGCAAATTAGAATAAAAAAGGCTTGAAAAAATAATCCCAGAATAATATCTTTTTTAGTTTAGACACTTATCCTCAAACAATTTAAGTTTTTTTTCGCTTATCTTAACAATTTCATTATCAAACCCTTCAAGGGTTAATTCCCTCCTATCTTTAGAAAGCAGCAATATATCCAATAAATTACTACATTTATCCTCCGTTAGTTCCTGAATTAACAAACCCAATCCATTCTGTGTCCATCCGTGCGAAACAATTAACACACTCCCCCCATTATTTTTAAATGGTTTGGATTTAATCAAAAGAATATAAAGATCCCTTTTATTAAATTTTGTTCCCCATACATTTTTAAACACTACCGGTACTGACTTGTATCTAAAAAGGACATAATCAGGATAAAAAACATCATCTGAAAAATTTTTCTCCAAAAAAGCCAACAACAAACCCGTCTGCTTGTCGGTTATTATTAGACTGGTTTCACCTAAGTTTGCATCAATAACAGAAATAAATCTTTTTGTTTCCTCAACCGTATTGGGAAATTCCTCATAAGCAAATACTCTATAAAAACCTTTAGCAAAAACGAACAATACACTTAAAACAGAAAAACAAGTTGTAAGTAAAAAAATAAATGTTTTTTGAAAATTCCTTAACCTACTAAAGAATTCTTTTCTTAGAGCCCAGATCGAAACCGACCAAATGAGAATAAAAAAGGGGTAAAGATGTAAAGAATGCCTTGATCCCCAAAAAGGATATAAACCCAGCCTATTAATAAAAACGGATATTAAAATTCCCACGGTAAAGATAAAGAAAATAAAACGGTACTTTTTTTCCTTTAAAGAATAAACCAATCCAACTAATAAAAGGAAAATAAGAATATTTGAAACTATATAATCAGGAATCGAAAAGTATAATAAAATTACAATAAAATTAAGAAGATAAGAGATTAAATTTTTCGGATAACCAAACACCATCCATTCATCTCTGTTATTGGAAATTTGAATACCTGAATAACCCCACTGACCTTTACCGTTATGATTGTAAAACACAAAGGTAATAACCCCCAATAAAAGGTTTGCAATTAACCAAGAAGGAATTTTTTTTGATTCAGCCTTATTAGAAATAAAATAAAAAAGATTATAAATAAATAAAGAGAAAATCGGTATAGCCATCAGATAATGGCTTGAAATAGAGAGCAAAGAAAAAAGAAAATATAAGAAAAGGTTTTTACTTTTTCCAATTTCTTTAAATTTTATAAAAAAATATATAGAACAAAATACAAAAAAGAGAGCTATGGTATATTGGCGGAGAACTTGGGACATTAAAACAGGTCCATAACCTATAGAGACAAAAAAAGCCATACACAATCCTTCAAACCAGTTAGTCAAATATTTAACCAAAATAAAAACCAAGGGTATTAACAATACCCCAAATATTAGTGAAGGTAAGCGATGAACTAAAATACTATTCCCAAGCTTGTCAAAAAAATGAATTATTAAATAGATCAAAGGAGGGTGTATATCAATTCTGTTTCGATCTATGACAGCCAAAGGAGTCTCCGCCTTGGCAATAAAAAGGTGAAAAATATCATCTCCGGAGTAATAATAATCCTCCCAATCATACACCCTCACAAAAATACCTAAAACTATCAGTAAAATTAAAATAAAATATCGACAACTTCCTCTTTCTCTCCAAAAAGTAAAAAAATTTTTCATACTAATTTAAAGCGCTGTATTTAAAGCCTAACTTTCTAAAAACTTTGACACAATGGTTGTCAAAAATGATATCGAAACGATCTGAAATTGAATTTTTATCACAAAAGATTTTATTTAAAATATTCTCTTTCCCCCTAAATCCACTAACAAAAAGGTAATCAAAATCTTGGTAATTCTCAAATAGTACATCTTCCAAGCAATATCTTAACCCCTTACAACCATCCTTATAAATAAAATAAGAACTCGCTTTAACATAAAAAGAATCATTTGGTAACCATTCACTACCCTGGGGAGTCAGTATACTTTCCCTATCAGAAAGAGCGGGAAACCACTCTAAAACCGGGTCCATTCCCCACTTCTCATTTTCAGTAATTATCAAAAACTTGCTCGACACATCAGTATTCTTCTTAACCCATTCCATCGCCTCCAATTCACCAGGCTGAATCGAGTCAAAATAGGATTTTTCCGCTAAATATGACAAAGACAAAGTTGAAAATACCAAATAAAAAAATAAATAGATTAAAAATGCTCTGAAGACAAAAATATAAATTCTTGGTTTAAATCTTAACTCTCTTAATAAACTTTCCTTTCCCTTATTTAAAGATAAGTAAAGGAAATTTATACTCTCTGAAACCGCAAACGTTAAGGGAACAACAACCAAGTTCGGCGAGCTTCTCGGAGCAAAAATTAAGGGAGTTAAAAACCAAACAAAAAGAAAAAAACTCCCTCTGGCAAGACTTAAAAACAAACCAAGCAAACCCAAACTCCCCAAAATACTCAAAAACGGCTCATCGGTAAAAGAAAGCGTTATTAGATGCGGATAAGTTGCAAAATCTCTATAAACCGATCCCGCTTTAATAAAATTAACAAAAGGGTCAATCCCATGCCTTAACAATACAGTTAACCACCAGGGTAAACTAAATATCAAACTAAACAAAAACATTAATAAAACAGCATAAAAAGACTTCATGCTTTTTCTCAAATATAAAAAAATAAAAATCAAACTATAAATAGCAAAAAAGTACCACTCTAAATGAGAAAGTAATGTTAAAGTTAAATACAAAACACTTAAAAATAGATACCTTTTTTTTGTAAAGATTAAAATACTTTACTCCAAAAAATAAAGAAAGAATTGAAAATAAAAAACCAAAACTTCTGGCAACCCCACCACCCATAATCATCCACATAAAACTTCTAGGAAGTACGGTAAAAATAAAACTTGAAATAATCGCAAATTTTTGAGAAAAGAGCTCTTTTGCCATTAAATAAAACGCGGGAATTGTTAATACAGATACAACCAAAGGCAAAAACCTAAAAACTTCTATAAGATTTATATTTAAAAAGCTTGATAAAAATCCGGCAACATAAAATCCCAAAGGAGGGTAGGCAAAGGGAATGTTTGCGTGATTGTAGGATGTATAAAGAGGAATTTCAAAATTGTTTTCCACGAGTTCCTGGGTCATCTTGTAAAAAAATCCACCATCATTTAAGGGAAAATCCGCCCTCAAAACAAAAAAAGCTCTAATTACAAGACCTATAACAAGGATGAAAGTAAAAGGGTTATCCTTGATAATGCTTATTAAATTATTTTTATAATTCCTAAAATTTCTAACCAACACCTTTATTAGAGATTTTTTAATCACAATCATTACTAAACAAATTTACCAGAAAGATAATTGGTTTGGTATAATTAGGTTTGCGAAGTTTTATCTGGTGGGTTGGCCGAGTGGTTTATGGCGCAGGTCTTGAAAACCTGTGGGCGTTAAGCCCTCAGAGGTTCGAATCCTCTACCCACCGCCTAAGGTGAGGTGTCTGAGTGGTCTAAAGAGCACGCTTGGAGAGCGTGTGTAGCCGCAAGGTTACCGTGGGTTCGAATCCCACCCTCACCGCTCGTACAACTCGCGGTTCGGTTGGCGTTCGATAGCGCATTATAATGTACTTCGTACCATGCACGGCGAATCCCACCCTCACCGCCAGTTAGAAAAAGAGGTTGCTAGCTCGCCCTCTGTATGAGTGTTCATAAGAATAATCTAGTAGATTTTAGACGCAAAGTAGGATTTTTTTGTCACCTTACAGCAAAACAACTGGTTAAAAACAAACTTTTTTATTTAAAATTTTTTGGTAAAATGAATCTGAAGAAGTTACTAATAAAAATTTGAGTTTTTCTGATGGTAAAAATAGTAAAAGTTTTAGACTTTTGAATTGATAAGCTATAAAAAAGTAAATATAAATATGAAATTTCAAGATTTAGTAAAACTTTACGAACACAAAAAAGCTAAGTATGGAGTAGAAACCTTTAAGCATGTTTCAGACTTATTGAAAGAGGAAAAAAATTTCATAAAAAAGATTGGCAAAAATCTCCAACTCCGAATAAGGACCACGAACAATTTTGGCATACTTTTAAAGACAAAAAATTGGAGAAATTAAAATATGGACAAATCAGATAAAATTGTAAAAGTTAAATATCTTGAAGAGGTATATAGTAAAGTAAAAATACAAAACCTTATAGCATTTGGCGTTTATTCAGTCATTGAGAATGGTGAAATATGTACATACGAACGTCTTGTGGCTGAATGTTTTAGTAATTTTCCAAAAGTTTTTGGTTTCAAGCGATACCCCCAATGGCCCGATTCTCTAAAATTTGACCGACCCTTAAGAATTTTGAGAGAAGAAGGTTTAATTATCGGAAGTGTGCGAGACCGTTTCGAACTAACTGAATTCGGCAGGGAAAAAGCGAAAGAAACTGGAGCTATTTTAGGTAGGACATATATTACTACCAACAAAAAAACAAGGACTATAGGTAGAAGTGTAGATGATAGGTTAATTGAAAAAGTTATAGATAGTGATCCGTTTAAGCGATTTATTCGCAATCCTGAAGACTTCGCTATTTCTGAATCAGAATTCAGAAGTCTTTTGCGATGTACCCTAGAAACACCAAAAAGAATTTTAAAGCAAAACCTAAAATACTATAAAAATGTTGCTGAGTTTTATAACGAAGAACGGGTGTTAGATTTTTTAACTACGTGCGAAAATAACTTAATTAAAATAAAGAGTTGAAATGGTTAAAGAATTACCAATTAATAAGAGAATAGTTAAACAATTGGCAGGAGCAACCGTTAAAAACTTATTAGATGCTCTTGTAGAACTGATAACGAACAGTGACGACAGTTATAGACGATTAGAGGAAAGAGGGAATGAAGTTGGTGGAGAGATACTAATTTACGTTAATCGGAGGATAGGTGGAACTTGCGAAAAACTCGTCGTTAAAGACTTCGCTGAGGGAATGACAAAAGAAGAATTAGAGAAGGCAATTGAGTTTGCAGGTGAAACAAGTGGATTTGAAAAAGGAAAAAGCGTCCGGGGATTATTCGGAAGAGGATTAAAAGAAACTATTATAGCCTTAGGTGAAGGAAAAATAAGGACTGTTAAAAATGGAAAATTGTATATGACAAGGCTGTGGTATGACGAAACAACAAAGACTCCTCTATACGACGATGAGCAGCTTTATCAAACTCCCATAGAAACTTCAGAAAAAAATGGGACAACCGTAGATATTACTATAACCAATGAGAGAATTAAAATTCCAGAATATGAAAAATTTAAAGAACAACTATCAAAACATTATGCTTTAAGGGACATAATGGCTTCTAATAGAAGAAAAACTGAGTTAATTTTTGACGACCTAAAACAAAAGTCTAAAATTACCACCCAGATATCCTTTTCTTATTATATAGACCAAGTAATTTTAGAAAAAGTAGAAAAAGATGTTACCCTACCTAAATATAATGATAAAGCTAAGATTGTAATTTACGAGAGCCTGATTCCTTTAGATTCCCCACGAAATAATCCTTTTGGATTAGCGGGAATTTTGATAAAAACAAAAGGAGCAATTTTAGACAATCAATTATTTAAATTTGAAAATGATCCAGCAGCCCATTTTTTCTATGGTGAAGTTATATGTAATGGGCTGGAGGAAAGATTAAGAAAAGGAGAAACAGAAATAATTGACCCCAACAGAGGTGGATTAGAATGGCGCCACGATTACTGTCAAGCGTTAGAAGCTAGTATCGAAAAGGTTTTAGAACCATTAATTCTCAAAAAAAGAAAAGAGTTAGAAAAAAAGCCAGAGAAAGAAGTAAAAGAACCAACGAAAAAGATGCTAAGAAAGTTGTGTAGTCTGTTAAACGAATTAGCTAAAAAAGAATTTGAAGAGGTGACTGAAGTTCCTGTCGAACCAGAACCAGATATTACAGGTTTGTTAATTAAACCCGAAGCGGCAAATATACAAAAAGGGAAACCTCACACATTCTCAATTTATGCTCCTACGATCATTGTGAACGATAAGGGTAATGAAGTGCATGTTAAATCTGATACTGTGGACATTCAACCTCTTACTTCTACAGTGAAGTTGGAAAAACATCCCAAATACCCTAATAGAACCTGGTATAGATACTTTAAAGTAGTTGGAAAAAGTGAGGGGGCAGAGGGAACTGTAACTGTTACGTTGGGAGGAAATACCGCTTCAACAAAAATCAAAGTTGCCCCTCCTAAAGAAAGAAAACAGGGTGTAAAGCTTACTGGAAGAAAAGGTGGGTTTATTTCAGATATTAAACCTGATGAGTTAGAGTTACCTACACAAAGAACATTCTACGACAAAGAAACAGGTATTATTAAAATTTTTTTGAACTTCCCCTCAGTTGCAAAATTTATTAAGAGTGGTTTAGAGGGAGTTGAAACAGAGGAGGGAAAAATCTTATTAGCAGAATTGGTGGGTGAAGCATTTTGTAGAGAACTGGCTCGTCAAAGGTTAGAAACCAATCCTCCTATAAGGGGCGGTGAAATCGACGCGTTTAATGACGAGGTTAATAAAATACAAAAGAGAACTTTACATAAAATCCAGGAAATAATATTCGCGTGGAAGTTTAAAGCAGAGAAATAATAGAAAATAAAGAAATTCTATGTGATCAATATAATCTCATTAAAAAGGCTCTAAAACAAAACTGAAATAGGGAAGAAAACGTTTATTCTTTCTAATGACTTAGCAAAAAGCGAAGGTAACGAAGAATTGGAAAAATTTTTGTTCTGAAACTTTAGAAAGCTATGAAAAACAAAAGATCAACAGCCATATAGTTTGGATAAAATAAATATGGACTATAAAAATGAAATAAGAAAAATCTATAAAGAGTATTGTAAAGAAAAAAACATTAAATCTTCAAAAACCAACCTTAAAGATTTTATAGAATTTTTAGAAATAGATTTTTATGATTGGGTAAGAGAGAATTTAAGACAACATTTTAGAGATGTATTAAATAAAGTGGAAGAAATATAAATAACTCACTGACAAAATTAGAAAAAAATAATCAAAAAATACCAAAGATATTAGAAAGCCGGTCTAATAGAACTGGACATTCCGCACCACCTCTACAAATTACAAATCACATCTAAAACCCGTCACTTCTTCACCTTGCAATCGTTAATCCCCAGACGCTTTTTGCTCCGCTTCTTTTTAAAACCTTCGCCATCTCTTTTAATGTAGA
>Ga0209102_1000370_pt1 | contig 30321 bp, 30 predicted proteins | sample ConPoolayeHmetaG_FD_185483 | JGI IMG/M metagenome (GOLD analysis project Ga0209102, IMG submission 185483) | Hot spring microbial mat communities from California, USA to study Microbial Dark Matter (Phase II) - Cone Pool mat layer H metaG... ...
GCGCGGGAGATGAGGATTGTCGGGTGTGGAGTCTTGTACGTCATGGTCGGGGTGAGTGGATTTGAACCACCGACCTCATGGTCCCAAACCATGCGCGCTAGCCGCTGCGCTACACCCCGCCGTTTCACACCGCAACGCCTGCTGCGACACTGCAATCGGATGTTCTAGGCATAATTTAGTATACCATGAACCGCGGCGCGATGAAGTGAGCGCCAGTCTCCTACGCCGGAAAGGCAGCGGCCTTCGCCTTGAGTCTGGCATATTCCTCATCTATGTGCTGCTGAATCTTCGCAATCTCTTCGTCCAGCAGATGTCGGAAACGCCCTTGGGGTTTGAGATATTCTTCAACCGGTCTGAGCTTAGGCCTGTCAACGTTCAATTTGTAGCGACCGTTCTCTACCTCATAAAGAGGAAAAACGCCTGTCTCTACCGCTAGCCTGCCTATTTCAATCGTCAGGTCAGCTGAGCATCTCCAGCCTGTGGGGCAAGGCGAAAATATATGGACATAGGAAGGTCCCTTGATTCCCCTAGCCTTCTTGACCTTGTTCATCAAATCGAAGGGGTAGCTCGGGCAAGCTGTGGCTACATAGGGTATGCTGTGAGCCACGGCAATTTCGGGCATATTCTTCTTCCAGGTAGTCTGACCAATGCTGAACTTGCCTGCAGGCGCCGTAGTGGTCGAAGCTCCATAAGGTGTGGCACTCGACCTTTGAATACCGGTGTTCATATAAGCTTCGTTATCAAAGCAAAGATATACAAGGTCATGGTTTCTCTCGAACGCTCCCGACAGCGCCTGAAGTCCGATGTCGCTCGTGCCTCCATCTCCAGCTACGGCCACAACTTTAATATCCTTAGCTGGAATCCGGCCTTTCTTCATCAAGACCTTTAATCCTGCTTCGATGCCCGACGCGGTAGCGGCAGTATTTTCAAACAGGGTATGTATCCAGGGAACCATCCAGGACGTTACGGGAAGCGGCGACGTGCAAATCTCTATGCAACCAGTAGCGTTGGCGATTATGACGTCCTTCCCCAGAGCTTTCAGGGCCAGCCTCAGCGCCAGAGCCTCGCCACAACCGACACAAAAGCTATGACCCGGAGCAACCAATTCCTCGGTAGGAACAACGTTCTTGCCAAATTTTTTGAATTTGCTCTCCATCGTCACCCCCTTATGCCTGTGGCCGGTCCCCTCACTCCCACTACATCGTACAGCTCCTCTGCCCCTCTTGCAGCCATCTCTCGACCTCGGTCAATGACATACTCAAAATCCTCTACCGACATATCCCTGCCGCCCAAACCACCGACCAAACCTACAACCGTTGGCCTCTTTTTTGCATTGTATAGGGCTGACCTAACCTCGGAGCACACTGGTCCCCCAGGTCCACCGAAAGAAATGCAGCGGTCGAAAACGATAAGAACATCGGCATCCTTCACCGCTTCACGAAGCTCTTCGAACGGGAAGGGCCTCCATAGACGCAGGCTGATAAGCCCTACAGATTCTCCCCGCCTTCGCTTTCTATCTATGGCAATCTTCGCTGTCTCACTAAAGCTCCCCATGGTCAACAGCAGCGTTCCAGCCTTTTCCGTTCGATAAAGCTCCACGGGACGATAATAACGCCCAAAGACGTCTCCGAACTCTTTGAAGCCCTGTATTATCACCGCTCTGGACTTTCTGGTTGCAACCTCCTGGGCGATCTTTGCCTCTGAGTATATTTCGGGTGGACCGAAGGCCCCGTGAGTTGTTGGCCTGTCGGGGTGTAATGGCAAGGGATAGCGAAACCGTGGCAGAAATCGCTCCACATCCTCGTGTTCCGGCAGAATCACCGGTTCTGTCACGTGGGAAAGATGAAATCCGTCCAGATGAACCATTACGGGGAGCAGCACTGTGGGATCTTCACCGACACGAAAAGCCCACAGGGTCATGTCAAATGCCTCCTGGTTGTTCTGGCAAAATACCTGAATCCAACCTGTATCTCGCACAGCCATAGCATCAGAGTGATCTCCCCAAACGCTCAGTGGGGCTGAAAGCGCTCTGTTGCAAACCGCCATAACGACCGGATACCTCATGGATGAAGCGACGTAAACCACCTCGTGCATGAGTTCCAAGCCTTGGCCAGCAGTGGCAGTAAAGCTCCTCGCCCCCACGGCAGCCGCCCCCAGACAAGCGCTAAGCGCCGAGTGCTCCGACTCCACAGGAACGTAAGCTGCGTTCAATTCGCCCTCAGCCACCATCTCAGCAAGACGCTCGGGAATATGCGTCTGAGGCGTTATGGGATAGGCAGCAATAACGTCAACATCAGCCATCCTGACCGCCTCGGCAACGGCGTGCGAACCCTCTAGACCCACTCTCTTACTCATGTTTCCTCCTCTTCCATAGTTATCGCATCTTTTGGACACAACTTGGCGCAGATGCCACAGCCCTTGCAATAGAACAGCTCAACTTCGTAATACCCATCGTCACAAGGCTTTATGGCTGCGTCGGGGCAATGGAGCCAGCACAACCCGCACTTGTTGCATCTTTGTTTGTCGATTATCGGCCGCTGGGTTCTCCAGTCGCCAGTCCTGCGCAAGGCAGCGCTGCCCACCTCCGTAACTATGTTTCCCACCTCCATATCTTTCCAAGTGAAATCAAATCCCGTTTTCAGCCTTTCTTTCGACATTTTTCACTCCTTTGTTACGGTCTCCGTATAGGCTCTCTTCATAGCTTCGACATTTGATCTAGCCCCCGTGCCAAACCGCTGCTGTAGCTGCGCAACCACAGAATCGAGCTTCACGACTTCACAAACCTTTAGCAGGGCACCTATCATGGCCGTGTTGGTGATGGGGATCCCGATGGTTTCCCTGGCAATTGTGCTAGCGTCAACCACAGCTACGGAACAGCTATATCCGAACTCTGACTTCAATTCGGATGGAGACCTCGCCGAGTTAACTATGAGTTGACCATTCTTTTTGAGCCCGGCGGCAACGTCAACCGCGCGCAACAATTTTGGGTCAAGTACAACTACCAAATCAGGTTCAGTGATGGCTGTCCTGATCCTGATGAATTCGTCGCTTATCCTCAAGAAGGCAAGGACTGGCGCACCCCTTCTCTCCGGACCAAAGCTAGGAAATGATTGCGCATATTTTCCTTCACTGATGGCGGCAAGTGCAACTATCTCCGCCGAAGTTACTGCACCCAACCCCCCTCTGCCATGCCACCTTATCTCAACAAGTCCAGATGCCACGTAGCACCTCCTTTGTATATGTGGAACGCCACCCCTATCCGGCCAAATCTGCAGGTCTCCTCAATCACAAGCCAAGTTGCAACAAGCGCCCCTGAAGGGACTCGAACCCTTGCACCTGGCTCCGGAGGCCAGCGCTCTATCCTCTGAGCTACAGGGGCCGATAGTCCGAGAAGCAACTACAGATAGTAACACGAGATAGCACTTTGTTCAATTCTTGTTCGTGGCTCATTGCTAGCTGCGCTTTTGCGGAGGCTGAGATACATGGGTAACACTCATGGTATGTTTAGTGGCAATGATTTACCATGAGGAGTTACCGATATGAGAAAGCCAGCCAGCTTCTACTTCTTCAGGAGAAAGCCTATCGCCCCGACAAGTCGGGATAGATACGAATCCTGGCGGGGTGTGGCCAGTCTCTCGGGTTTTACAAATCACGAGAGATTGAGAGTGGAATGGATGATCTTTTACCACACGGTGGCTAAGGAGAATGCCACCCTCACCGCCCACCACTTCGGCATCTCCAGAAAGACCTTCCACAAGTGGCTCAAGCGATTTGAGGAATCTAAGCACAATGTCGAGAGCCTGGCCGACCGGTCTAGAGCCCCTCACCACAAGAGGAGATGGGAGATTACACTTATCCAGGAAGACAGGATAAGACAGCTAAGGAAGAGATATCCTTACTATGGCAAGAAGAAGCTAAAGATGCTCTACGAGAAAGAATATGCTGAGGAGATCTCCACCTGGAAGATCGAGAGGGTGATTCGAAAGCATCAACTCTATCCAGACGCACAGAAAGCAGAGAAGGTGGCCAGGAAGAGAGCCAGGGCACGTCACAAACCAAAGAAGAGGATCACCCAGCTAGTGAAAGAGGGAAGACCCTGTTTCCTCTTCCAGCTTGATACCATCGTCATCTATTGGGACAACCTGAAAAGATACCATGGTACTAAGATAGGCTATGCCCGGATGTACAAGAATAAGAGCTCAAGGTCTGCAGCAGATTTCCTTTACCGTCTTCGCTACCTTGTGAACCAACCGATTGAAAACTTACAGACAGATAATGGTAGTGAGTTTGCCTGGGAGTTCGAAAAGGCTACTGCCAGGCTGGGTATCCAGAGGTACTTCTCCAGAGTCAAAACCCCCAAGGATAACCCGGAGATAGAGAGATTCAACCAGACCTTAAAGTATGAATGGCTTTACGACTGCAACCTGTCTTTAGATCCGGAAGAGTTAAATCCCCGGCTCACAGAATGGCTGGTAGAATATAACTTCAACCGCCCGCACCAATCTCTTGGCTATCTCGCTCCAATGGAGTATATTAAGAAGGAGCTTGCCAAAATCCGCAGCCCAGTGTTACCTATGTGGTCAGCCAGCACAGATACTTGACACTATGCCCGGAAGAGATAGAATGTAGGAGAGACCAAAAAGCTCACAACTGTCACTGGGAACCACCGTCTCAACAACATTATCCTGCGTATAGCGCCATTGACGGAGGTGGGCGGCTAAAGGAGAAGGCGGGAATCCACAACACTTTAGGCCTTCGGAGGAGGTGATGCGTATGCCCGAGTAATTATCAGGAAAGGCTGAGTCGGTATCAGGGAAGATTCACGAACAATTAGGAGAGGAGAAAATAAGGACAGTGAAATCAAAAATGTGGTTGATTAGCCTGGTGCCAGCAGTTGTGCTGGTAGTGGGTGTTCTCGTTCCCGGATGCGCAGGGGGACCGACCCAGGAATGGCTGCACAGCCCGTATACAAACGAGAAGATTGAGTTAACCCTCACGGTGCCAACTATGCCGATAGACTATGTAAGCATGGGCGAGATGATTGTGGAACAACTGCGGGATTTCGGTATAGATGTTACGTTAACCACAATGGACCACGAAACTTATGTGAACATGATGTATGATCCGTGGGAGGGTGGACTCCAGATGTTTATTTATGGTTTAGATCCAGCGTACGATCCGTGGTCGGACTGGATCTGGTCGTCACTGACTGATCCATATACCTGGGGAAACTACTGGAACGGTAGTTACTGGTACAACGCCAGATTTAATGAGCTGTACTGGCAGAATTACCACACCGCCAATCTGACGGAAAAACAAGGCGTTCTATATGAATTGCAAGAAATAATCAACCATGAGTTGCCAAACTATATGCTGGTAAGACCAGACTTCATAGCCGCATACAGAACCGACAGATGGACGAGCTGGCACAATGATATAGGCGGTGTACATCTTTGGTCTAATGTCTGGAGTGTCTTGGACGCACAAGCGGTAGACGGAGCAACTACGATGGCTATCGGCTTTCCGACGGATATGTTCAACTTGAATATGGATAACGACGTGCTGGATCAAACCACCCTCGGCTGCGCATATAAAAACCTGGTGTATGAGTGTCTATCAAGATGCACCAAGATTGAAGAGGGGCATGCAGAGGACGCCTATGTCTTCACGCCGGTTCTGGCAGTGAACTACAGCGTCAGCACTGAGACCAGGATCCATCCAGTGTATGAGACACCTTGGGAGGCGCAGGTGTGGACGGTGAAGTTGCGGGAAGGTGTGAAGTGGCATGACGGAGAGGACTTTACCGCATACGATGTGGAATATACCTGTAAGAACATATGGAATCCGTGGGAACCCGACAAGCCGGTGACCTGGCATGCGTATATGGAGAGTGAGGATGAGAATGATCTGCAGTGGTGGGTCGAGGTTGTTGATGAGCACACGATCGAATTCATATATGACGAACCGATTAATCCGGACTATGTTCCTGGCTGGTGGAACTGGAACTGCATAGCTCCCAAGCACATTTTTGAGCCAGATGAGCGTGACCCGCATGAGTGGGATGGATACTCGATCGGCACCGGGCCATTCAAGTTTGTGGAACGTGTGCCAGGTGAGTATCAGCACTGGACGCGCAACAACGGGTGGTGGGGAGACCCGCCGGAGGTGGAAGACTTATATAACTTTGTATTCCCCAGTACATCGGCTATGATAATGGCACTGGAGAAGGGCGACATAGACACGTTTGTTGAATTCCCTCTTCCGGCGGCCCTCATAGACGATGTGGAGGCGGACCCAAATATCACGGTTGACATAGTGCCGGGGATTACAATAGTGTATCTGGGATTCAATCTCTACTCCGACGGATACCGAGATGAGGAACTCGGGGGACCACACCTGGAGCCGGAGGTGAATCCGCTACAAGACGAAGTCCTCAGGCAGGCTATTGCTTACGCCATAGACATGGAAGAGATTATAGATGTGGTGTATCTGGGCTATGGCGAAATGGTGGACAGCTTCGTGTATCCCGAGAGCTCAAATCACAACCCGGATCTGGAGATGTACGAGTTTAACCCGACCAAGGCTCGTGATATACTCGAGGCTGCCGGATACTACTGGGAGTAAGTACGCGCGTTAGTATTTACTGAAGCAAGCCCCAGCGTCTAAGTGGTGATGGTGGCTCCTACGATTTCCGTTCTAGCCACCGTCACCACTTTAATAGAGTCAGATTCATCCGTGACTTCTTGAGGATGTGGCCAGGTAGGATTATGAAGCGGGAGGCTGAGTGTGAGGTCTCGGAGAGGAATTACAACATCAAGGAGATATGAATGAGTATGGTTAGCGAAATTGAGAATCAGATAATCCGTGGTATATCCGCGATTAAAGCTTATCAGCACGTAGAGAACATTTGTAGGTTTGGAAACAGGTTGGCTGGCAGTGACGCAGATAACAAAGCTGCAGAGTACTTTGCCGCAACATGTTCGGAATACGGCCTCTATACCTGTTTTGAGGAGTTTGAAACAGATTGCTTCGAGCCCATTGCCTGCGAGCTGTCCGTTGTGAAGCCCATAAGCAAAAACATCGACTGCCAGCCAATGAGATTTTCGCCTTCTACCGCAGAGGAAGGCATAACCGCAGAGTTAGTTGATGTAGGAGCAGGAAAGGAAGAGGATTATAGGGGAAAGGACGTAAAGAATAAGGTAGCGTTGCTTAGACGGGGCTTTCAAGAGACCAATTTCCTTACCCAGATTTGTATTGCCAGTAAACATGGAGCCGCGGGAGCTATTGTGGCTAATTATGAATCGTGGCCTCACCACGGAGTTTTGGAGCCCGAGCTGTTTGAACTTGAAAAGCGACTCTTGCCAATTGAGCCAAACCCAATCCCGGCCATAAATATTTCCTTGGAAAGTGGCCAGTATCTACGAGAGTGTTTGCTCAAGTACAAAAGGGTAAAAATGCATCTGCGTTTGCAGGCGATCACTCAAAAGCGTGTTACGCAAAATGTAAGATGTCTTTTGCCTGGAACTCTGTTGCCCGAAGAACGGGTAGTACTTTGTGCTCACCATGACACTGAGAATAGCCCGGGGGCCGATGACAATGCTTCAGGCTTAGCTGTATTGCTCGAGATAGCTAGAGTCGCCTCGCTACATCCCTGTAAGAGAACCATAGAATTTTTCTCACCGGGCTGTGAAGAGGGTCGCTCGATAGGCTCATGGGAATACTGTAAGCGCCACAAATCTGATTTGCACTATATCCGTGCTGTCATCAATGTTGATGGAGTTGGTGGAGGGGGTGATTTATGTGTAATTACGGAGGGGCGGTGGCCTGATAGGAAAATTCTTACTCCCGAATGGTTACGCCTGTTTGTCGACAAGGTAGCTAAAGAGCTCAACTATAAAACCAAGTTTGCCTCGAATGATCTCGGAACAAGTGACGAAGGCAGGTTCATTGATGCTGGGGTGCCGGCGGTATTCCTGTATAAACCCTGGGAGGCGCATTATCACAGTATGCTGGATATACCGGAGTATGTCGACCCAAACTCACTAAAAGTAGTTGGTGAGATTAGTGCCCTCGCTGTGTGGCGGTTAGCAAATCGCTGACGTGATTTGAATCTGCGGTAAAATGCGGACGGATAGGATTATATTTGCTCATTTTGCTGATAGAGAGTTGTGCCGGTACGTAAGGAGAGAGTTGTCTAGTCGACTGTCAAGGGAAGTCGCTGGTACGGCAAATAGCCGGCGATGACTAATCGAGTCTAGGGATCCATTGTGTTGGTATTCCTTTGCCACTTTCGAGTAAGGACTGCCGCATTCTTTGAAGGATAGCTGAAGCATAGGGAAGTTCATTGCTACTGACTAAGTGAGCGAAGCAGAGTCAGTCACCCCAGATAGCTGAGATAAATAGCAAAGAGGAGGTGTCATGCAGCAAAAAGCTAGGAGGTCGTTGGAAGTAATCGAAAGGGAAAGGGCTGCGCTGGGGTCAGCAGCCATCTCGGGCAGATCTTACCCTTTAGTTGCCGAAGACGGCAAGGGGAGCTATATAACTGATGTAGATGGAAAGAGGTATCTTGATTTAGGAGGAGGAGCAGCTGTTACAGTCGTCGGGCATTGCCACCCTGAGGTTGTTGCTTCAATCAAGAAGCAGGCAGATAAACTGATACATAATTGTTTTGCCGAAACGTCAAACGAAGTGCCTGTCAATCTGGCTGAGGCTCTCATAAAATTGACTCCTGGTGACTTTGCAAAGAAAGTTGTGTTCGGCTTGTCTGGTTCGGATGCAAATGAGTGCGTTGCCAAATTAGCTCCGTATTACACCAAGAAGAGTCGTTTTATCTCTTTCATAGGCGCTTACCATGGTCAGAGTTTAGGAGCTTCTGCCCTCTCGGGACATACCTCCCAATCTCGATTCCCGAGCTATCTACCTGTAACCAAGGTTCCATATGCGTACTGCTATCGTTGCCCATTTAGGTTGACTTATCCTCAATGTGATTTGCATTGCGTAAAGTTCATAGAAAGCTATATTCTTCAGACTATATCCCCCCATAACGACACCTGTGCTCTCATTATCGAGCCTATTATGAGTGATTTTGGCAATATCGTTCCCCCGGATGATTACATTCCCGAGCTGAAGAGAATGTGTGCAAAGTACGGGATACTCTTCGTAGTAGATGAGGTAAAAACAGGCTTCGGACGAACTGGCAAGATGTTTGCAATAGAACACAGTGGAGTCGTTCCCGACATGATGACTCTGGGTAAGGCGATAGCTTCCGGTATGCCCCTGAGCGCCTGCGTTGCTAGGGCGGAAATCCTGGATAGCGCGGCTGGTGGTCATCTGTTTACCACAGGAGGAAGTCCTACATGTTGTGCCGCTGCCTTGGCTACTATCGACATAATCAAAAAGGAAAACCTGGTGGAAAATGCTGCGACTATTGGTGAGTACTTTATTGAGCGATTACAGGAATTGAAAACTCGCTCTAAGATTGTCGGGGATGTCAGAGGTAAGGGTTTGATATTGGGAATAGAATTCGTAAAAGATAGAAAAACAAAGGAACCAGCCAGTACCGAAACGGTCAAATTATGCTACAGAGCGGGGGAGAAAGGACTTGTTATTGGCTACATGGGGCTGTATTCCAACATCATTGAAATTACTCCTCCTCTGAATCTAAGAAAAGAAGACGTGGATTTAGCGGTGAAGATACTTTCTGAAGCCATAGAGGACGTAGAGCAAGAACGTGTACATATTCGACCATAGCATGGTGAACGGGCAAATAAGCCTTCGTGTGGGTTTGCGCTTTGGAAACCGACATTTGTGGATTTGACTAGCAGTCTTATTAGCAGCGTCACCTCTTGCAGCAGGCTTGGCGAAAATCAATGCTTTGACTTGTCCACGAATTCCAGTTTGTGAGGAGTGCGCCGACCAAACTTGGTGACATTGTCATCATGCTTTCCTCCTCTCTTCTGGTTATCTTTAAGTGGGTCCACCTCGCCGGCGGAGATAAAAGATATACCGCCAGCGTTGAGGATGATCAGCTTAGTCTCCGAATTTAGCAGCCCGCTGGCGGATGGCAAAGCTAAAATCGGAGGAGTACTTTGCAATTCGACAGAAGAATGGAACATTGTAACGTAACGTCGTGCGATCTAACCTCTAGACAAGGAGATGTGACAGGGCTGCAGTCGCGGTGAAATGTGGGTTAGAACAGACAGTTCCCAGTAAAGGTAGTAGTACTCGTAGCTGGGCAACAAAGCGTATGAGGCTTTCGAGATAGTGGCAGCTAGGCCTGCAGCAAATCTCCAACCAATGTTACCCTGACGGTAGAGGGCCATGGTGGTGGAGCCGCATTTTCCTTAGGTTTGGGTTAGCTGTGTGGGTGTCAGATTTGGGTAATGCATTTGCCAATAGTAGTGACGTGTGCCAGTTGCGCCTGGTTTACAAGTTCGTACTAGGCGTTGCACATCGAGCGGGTAATCACAGTAGAATTTGATGTGGCGGGGAGGGGACTCAGCAGATATGGTCCCCTCCCCGCGCGGCTATCTTATTCTTGGCAGCAAACTACTGCAAGGCGGCCCAGTAAATTGCATTCGCCAGAAGTCTAAAGGTCTTTTTGGGATGTGCCCTGAAGGTAGGATGTATACCCATCAGAACAACCCCGTTTGCGACCTCGTCACCCCTGGCCACTGTGTCTCTGATCACTACCGCATGGCCCGCCGCTAGCTCAGGTTCCGCCCAGAATCCTGCCAGGTAGAAGTCTTCCTCGGGCAAAGATGCTACAACCTGCGCTGTGACAGGGTAATCAGTGAACCAGACGGGTTCATAGGCATACACCGTGTCACGTTCTCGATACGTCGAAGCCAGCGGATCATCGAGGTCGAACAATACTTCTAATATTCCGTTTTCGTCCACCTCACTTACTTCATAGGTGGTATCCAAAATGCCGGCATCCTTGGCAAACTTGATTCCTCTTTGGAGCAGTCCGATGTATGCGCCACCCCGATCAAGAAATTCCGTAACCATGGCGCGCCCTGTGGCTCCAATATTAGCCCATCTAGCCCAGCGGTTTACAAAGACGTCATAGTCCGCTAGGTTTACAATCCCGTCTCTCAAATCTGCCTCGGTAATGCGGGTGACTTCGAACCCGAGCTTCTCCCTCAACACCCATGATACTGGATCGTTCGTGCGGTCACAGACAGCGACTCTTAACGGCCGCAATGGCACAAGGTTCTCGGGTAACTGAGGCAGAGCAGCGAAACAAAGCTCAAGATCCCTGACCAACCTGGTGATTGTGGATCTATGAGCTTCGACTACTACGGTGCCGGGGACGAACTCTCTCCCGTCACATGTAAAACCATCCTCCGAATAGAGAACCTGTATTCCCTCGTTAAGAAGTCTGTTGACAGCTATCGCGTAGTTGTTTTCACTGGGAGCCAGGGCATAGGCTACTGCTTTGCCTGGCTCAATCTCTCCTTTGGGGTAGCGGGGTTTCGTTACGACGGAGAGCTGGAGCGGTATCTCCTCTTCGATGGGAATCGCATCGTAGCCCCACAGCCTTGGGTGGCTCCAAGCCGCTATGTCATACGTTGCTTCTATGCCCGGGAACAGGTCGTGCATGCGGTAGCCATCCTCCAAGACGATATTGGCCAGACATCTCAACGGCTGCTCCATTAATACCACGTAGCTCCCTTTCGGATATGTCACCCCGTCAATCACCACCGGCGATGTCAGGCTATGAACCTGGATATCGTTAAACAGCAGAAAATCAATCCCCTCTGCCAGCTGGTGGGCACTTGGTTGCATTGATTCATGTGGAATCAAGTAGGCCCAGGGCATGTCCACGATAGCGGTTTCTTCGCCGAGCGCACCGCGCCTGAACACCTCTATCTTGTTGCGCATCAGCTCATCCTTGTGTTCGGCCGCGAAGTTGAGTACGGCCCATAATACCACGTAATGGGCTTCTACGCCTTCCCAGCCGCGGTCGTGGGTCTCGGGAGCGGAACCTATGCTAGCCCAAAACCAGGCATACACATCCCCATAAATGGGAGCCCAGCCGTCCCAGTCACCGAATTCCCAATCATAATACGGCTTGTATACTTCAAAATCTTCGCCAAAATAATCCTTTAACGCCGCCTCGCACACATCCGCGATCTCCAAATCATACCTGAGGAAGAGTTCATCGTAAAAGTCTAAGTTCGGATTGTCAGGGCCAGTGCCCGGATCAGGCACGACGTAACGATCGTAGAACCCGTGCAAAGCGATAAAGAAAAGCGGATTCCACCTCTTGATCTGCTCGACCACTGCCCTGACCTCCGGTTGGGACTGGGTGACCCAATCTCTTTCCAGATCGAAGCCGGCGAAGGTCTGCCGTGTCAGTGCAGTTCTGCCCTCCGGGTTGGCGCAAACGTTTACAATCACGATGCAATTCTCGAGTATGTTCATTACCTCATCTGTATTTTCATAGGCGAGGGTCTCAATAAGCATCATGGCTGCGTCAACGCCGGGCGCCTCATTGCCGTGGGGCGTTGAATAGACATAGATGGGCGCCTTGAAATCCATGCCTTCCTCGATCATCCTCTGTGCCCTCTCGGGATCTTTGAGCATCATCTGGTAGAGGGCTTGGTACTTCCCTAGTCGTCCGAAAGCAGAGGGCTCTGAGATGATGACCTGGTATAGGGGATATCCGGCAGTCCCGGACCTGCCGATGATCTCGACCTTAACCCTGTTACTGGTCGTTTCGATCTCACGTAGCTTAGGTCCTATCTCGGAGTACAGAATCATGTCGTAGTACGGATTTTCTTTTTCCTCTATGTCTGGCAACTCCCAATACCGACCCCTGTTAATTGGTTCCGTTTGGGCGGAAGCCGGTGTTCCTACCAGCACGGTTGTCAGTACTGCCAGGGTCAACAAAACTGCCATAGCTTTTTTCATTTTCATCCCTATTTCCTCCTTCTTCTATCGGTCTTTCCCGATCGGTCATAGGTCTTTCCCTATTGCCAATTTCCCATAGGCATCACCTCCTTCAGGCTGACTTGAGGTACTGTTGTCTGCAGCGTTTCCAAGTTAGTCAGCCAGCGTCCCAAATTCTTTGGATAATACGCGACCTAGCGCAAGCATCCCAGATCACTGCCGGCAAAACGAGAAAGCACTGACACATGGGCATAGCAATCTGGCATGACTGGCTGCCCACACGAATAATCCACCACGTCCAATCGCCTACCTTGATGCTTCGCCTTCCGCAACCGACTACCGACCCGCCTGAAATACGGTGTGGATTAAAATCATTGAAGCATCACTTCCAAGAAAAGTCAACCTAGAGTGAACGCCTGGGTCTGGACGCTAGGTCCTAGGAGAATTAGGGAGATTTGCAACGGTCGAAGTATGGTTCAAAGGGGAAACCATTCTGTTACGAAGGGAAAGAGAATTATCAACTTAGAGTTTAAGGGCCGGGTGGGGGAAGATCTGCTGAGCGGCAATAGTGGTGCTGCTCAGACCTGTCGTAAATACAATAGCTGCGCCAGCTTTCTGTACCACTGGAAGGAAAGCGTAGCTGAGCAAGCTTAACAACGAACCTAGTTAAGAAAGTGCAGTTAAGAATAGGATAGAGAACGTGGAGTGTCTGGTGAGTGAACTGACGCTGGAGAACGAGGTTTTGCGGAAGGGATTACAGAACAGCGTCAGCGCATCTTTCAGAAAGGAACACCATCGGGGTATGGAGCTGCCGCCGTATTGCTACCCGATGGGAGCGTCAGGTGATAAGGCTGTCCAGGAGTAGCCTCCACCACAAACCTAAAGCTAGAAGCCCTGGAAGCGATACCAGAAGGGGTGGGTTCAAGGGACAGGATTGAGGCTATCCGTCTTGAGTTTGCCAATCTAATCAAAGGCATGACCGTCGGGAGTTTGAATCAGGTATCCCTTTCAGATATCACCCATATCCGCATCCGAACGGACTTTGTTTACCTGGCAGCCCTCCTTGAAGCCTTTTGGCGAGAGGCGATTGGTTATGCCGTTTCTATGAATCTGGATATATCTGATAGCTTCTTCAAGACACTGAAGCACGAAGAGGTCAAAATGCTACAGTACCCAGCCTCTAGCCTGAGAGTGATAAGCAGGAAGTTTTCCGTTATACTTAGGGCGATGGACAAGATGTTCCTGGTGGACAAACCAAAAGGGCTTACCTCTTCCAGAGTAGTGGAGCAGATCAAGAAGAGGTTCAATGTCAAAGCCGGCCATACCGGGACCCTAGATCCCCTGGCTACAGGCCTTCTGATCGTGCTCACCGGCAAGCGCACCAAGAATGCGTCGCTTTTTCTGAAGCTCGACAAGGCTTACGAGGTCAAAGCCGTTCTTGGTGTCGAGACGGACACGTTCGATTGCGACGGCAAGGTTGTGCGTCAAACCGACAAAGAAGTGACCAAAGAAGAATTGGAAAAAGTCTTGAAGGTATTCTTAGGTGACATCTGGCAGACGCCGCCACCATTCTCGGCCAAGAAAGTGGCAGGGCGGAAAGCTTACCAGCTAGCTAGAAAAGGTCTGAGCGTGGACATACCGCCCAAGAAAGTCAGCGTCTATTCCCTGGAACTCAAGGAATTCCGGTTCCCGTATTTTACTTTTGCCTGCGAAGTATCGTCGGGCTTTTACGTTCGAAGTCTTGTTCATGATATTGGCGAAAAGCTGGGAGTGGGTGCCACCGTGCTGGAAGTCCGCCGCACCAGGGTGGGCCCCTATCGGGTGGAGCAGGCCAAGAGCCTGGATGAGATTCTGGGCTGCAAGTAAGAAAGGATTGCCGGCCCCGGTCATGTGAATGGCTCTAGCACTGAGTCTCGTTTGATTGCGTTACGCTTGCGTGATATAATGGGCTGAACGTGGCTACTGAGAAAGAAAAGGCTGTCGAACTAGCCATCGAGCAGATTGAAAGGCAACATGGCAAGGGTTCAATCATGAAGCTGGGCGAGGCTCCAGCCAGAGTGGCTGAGGATGTCATTCCCACTGGCTCGCTGGCGCTTGATCTGGCTCTGGGAATCGGGGGCATACCCAGAGGACGAGTCACCGAGATATTTGGTTCCGAAGCTTCCGGCAAGACTACACTTGCTCAGCACATAATCGCCGAAGCTCAGAAGGCCGGCGGTATCGCGGCTTATATTGATGCTGAGCACGCCTTTGACCCTCACTACGCTGCTAACTGCGGCGTCAACCTGCGCGAACTGCTTGTGTCCCAGCCCGATACCGGCGAGCAGGCTCTGGAAATTACAGAAACTCTGGTCAGAAGCAGCGGCGTAGACGTCATAGTCATAGATAGTGTGGCGGCATTGGCGCCCAGAGCCGAAATAGAAGGCGAGATGGGCGACGCCCATGTCGGTTTGCAGGCACGATTGATGTCTCAGGCTTTGAGAAAGTTGAGCGCCGCTATCAGCAAGTCCAGGACAGCAGTCGTCTTTATCAATCAGTTGCGAGAGAAGGTCGGGATTGTTTTTGGCAATCCCGAAGTAACTCCCGGTGGCAGAGCGCTCAAGTTTTATAGTTCAGTGAGGATAGATTTGAGGCGGGGCGATGCCATCAAACAAGGGACGGAAGTCGTAGGAACAAGAGTGAAAGCCAGGGTGGTTAAGAACAAGCTGGCTCCTCCCTTTCGCAGCGCCGAGTTTGACATTATGTTTAACCATGGGATAAGCAAAGAGGGAAACCTGATTGATCTTGGGTTGGCCAGCGGGTTGATCAAGAAAGCTGGCGCATTTTTCACATACGGAGACAAGAAGCTGGGCCAGGGCAGAGAAAATGCCAGGGAATACTTGAAACAACATCCCGAGGTTGCTTCTGAACTGGAGAACAAGATAAGGGCCTCGGCGATGAACGTGGGCTTGTCTCTGGGAGAGACTGTGGAAACACCTTTGCAAGAAGATTGACACAACCTGACGGACGGTCAATTTGGCAGCCAACAACTCCCTACAAGATTGCCTTGATGCAGCTTATCGCTTTCTTAGCTATCGTGCGCGCAGCGAGGCCGAAATCAGGGGCTGGCTTCGCAAGCGCGGCTATGCCAGCGAAATCATAGACAAGGCAATCACTAAACTCAAAGAGCAAAACCTGATCGACGATCTTGCCTTCGCCCAGTTCTGGAAAGAGAATCGCTTATCGTTTAAGCCCAAGAGCAAAAAGCTCATAGCAAAGGAGCTAAGAGACAAGGGAATAGCAGCAGAAGTCATTGAACAGGTAACTGAGGACGTGGACGACGACCAGATTGCCTATAAGCTGGGCCTTAATCGGATGCCTGCCCTTGCCCATCTGGACTATACGGGCTTCTATAGACGGCTATCCAGTTACTTGGCTTATCGTGGTTTTGCTTACGATGTGATAAAGCACACCGCCGCTCTCCTCTGGCGAGAGAAGGAGCAAGATCTGAGATGACAGAGTCGCGATTGCGCGCAAGAATCGTGGGACAGCTTGGGCTTCATTGTCGGCGGCCCGGCGATCCTGCGTGCGTCAGTTTTCTGGTTAAGGCTTGACGTATGGGCAGATTGGTCAGAAGTCAGCTCAGCTCTGGCTAAAGTGAGGTCAATATGGTTGATTCGAGTGTGATTGCCAAACTATGGACCGCCTACGGCGTAAACATCATTGTCCTCACTGTCCTGCTGTTAATCGCCTGGGCGATCGGACTGGGGCTGCGGAGGTTCGTGATCAAAGACAGAGGAGATTCAAAGAAGGGATAAGGCGATGTTTGGCTTGTATGAGACGGCTTTTGGCTTGTTGACCTGGGGCAATATCATTATGATCGTTCTGGGCGCGGCTCTAATCTATCTAGGCGTTGCCAGGGATTTTGAGCCGATGCTATTGGTGCCCATCGGCTTTGGCATGATTCTAGTCAATGTCCCTCTCGGGGGTCTGATGATCTATTCTCCTGACGGTTTTCCTGCGGAGTCAACGACTCTGGGGCAACTCCTGCAGGACATCGGGGACGGGAAAGTCGGTCTGCTCAATGTCCTATTCGCCTACGGTATCAAGACCGAGATAATTCCGCTTCTTATCTTCCTGGGCCTGGGCGCCTTAACGGACTTCAGCCCCACCATTGCCCGCCCGATATCCCTTTTCTTTGGAGCGACTGCCCAGCTAGGCGTCTTCGTAGCCTTTACCGTCGCTTACGCCTCTGGACTATTCACGGCAAACGAGGCTGCCTGCGTCGCTATTATTGGCGGCTCTGATGGCCCACCTACGGTCTACTTAACGGCTGCTCTAGCTCCCCATCTCCTTGGTCCGATTGCCCTGGTTGCCTACTCCTACATGGCGCTGGTGCCGATCATCCAGCCTCCCATAATAAGGCTGCTGACTACCAAGAAAGAGCGGGCTATATATATGAGTCCGAAGGTACGGGAGGTATCCAAGCTCGAGCTAATCCTTTTCCCCATTGTCATCTTCATCGTGGCAGCATTACTTGTTCCTAAATGCGTGCCCATCATCGGTATGCTTATGTTTGGCAACTTGCTCCGCGTGACTGGCGTCACTGATAGGTTAGCCCAATCTGCCAGCAGTGTATTTGTTGATGTTTTGACTTTTCTGCTCGGGTTAACGGTTGGCGGGTTGATGACTGCCGAGGTGTTTCTCACGCCGCAAACCCTTGCCATCATCGGGCTGGCGGCCCTCGCCTTCGTCTTTTCGACAGTGGGAGGCTTGCTGGGCGCCAAGTTTATCAACCTGTTCCTCAAGGAAAAGATCAACCCCATGATAGGTGCTGCCGGTGTGTCAGCGGTACCGATGGCAGCCAGGGTGGTGCAGAGGATGGGGCAGAAGGCCAATCCAAGGAATTTCCTGCTAATGCACGCGATGGGTCCCAATATGGCTGGCGTCATCGGCACTGCGGTGGTCACCGGAATACTCTACGGCATGCTAAAGGGCTAAGCTGGCCCAGTCTACCGTTAATTAGCTTGACAGCCATGGCGTCAAAAAGCTATATCTTGCCCTACCACGCCCCGGCAGCTCAATTTGATTAAAACACAGTGCCGATAAGGCACGAGTCTGCTGTTGCAGCTCATAGGGGCCAACCAATCTTGGTCAGTTTTGCCCGCTGTCCGAAATAAGGGCCGTCCTATCACCTGTACTCTGGCTCGATCAGCCCGTAATTCCCATCCTTGCGGCGGTATAGAAGATTGACTTTCTCAGTGTCGGCGTCTACAAAGAGAAAGAAATCGTGACCCAGAAGCTCCATCTGGCTAATGGCTTCGTCTATCGACATTGGCTTGACCAGAAATCGTTTCGTCTTGACTACCTTTCTAGGAGCTTCCACTTCCTCCTCCGCTGCCGCTTCCTGTCGCGCTAAGGACGCTCCTTTCTTTCGGTCGTACAATCTGCCCTTGTATCGCTCAATTCGCTTTGACAGCACATCCACTACTTTGTCAATGGCAGTTCGCATATCCTTAGACTTTTCCTGAGCCCTGATTAAGACCCCGTTGCTGTTGAGAGTAACCTGCACAATAAATCGTTGGTCTGGTAGCTTGGCGTCTTCCCGGGAGATTTCCACTTTGCCTTCTCTGATACTGCGTAAGTAGCGACTCAGCTTGCCAACCTTTTTCTCAACATATGCCCGGATTGTCTCAGTCACCTCCACATTGTTCTTTGCGATAACCTGCAGCTTCATATGACCTCCTTCAGTTGTAGATCTCTCTAGCTAACGTTAGCCCCCACACCGACTTGGCACCCCCCTTCTTAAGCGCCACCGCACAGGACTCCAGGGTGGCTCCAGAGGTACATACATCATCTATCAGGATGATTTGCCTGCCAGTCACCATTTCGCCCCGGCAGACAAAAGCATCGGCTACATTCCTTCGGCGCTCCTCTACATCAGCTGCTCTTACCTGAGGCTTTGCCTGCTTTACACGAAGGAGACAATCTTCGATCACCGGCAGACCGATGCACTTTCCTAGGTCCCTGGCCAACAAAGCTGATTGGTTGTAACCCCGTTCTCTCAGTCGACGCGGATGAAGCGGTACAGAAACAAGGGCTTCCCCGGGCAAGGGATTTGATCTGACATAATCGGCCAGAAGGTCAGCCAGGCACGCCGACATTGCCCTGACGCTTCGATACTTCAGCTCATGGATGGCTTTCCTTATTACCTGATCAAACTTGAAGGGCGAGCGAATGCCGTCGATCTCGCTAGGCGTCTGCCGGCAGCTTGCGCACATGATGCCGCTCGCCTGCGGTCTGCCGCAGCGTGGGCAGAGCGGCGGCACCAGCCTGGGCATCTCCTTGATGCACGCGCAGCACAGGAACTGGCCTGTTTTCCCACACCCAACGCACCGGCGCGGAAAAAAGGAGTCCAGCGCCAGCCCAGCCAACTTATCTAAGCGAAGCAACCTCTTTACTCAGGAGTGTGTTCTTAGCGAGAGCGGGTATGCAGTTCACCGCTAAGAATAGGCTCGTTAAGGTATATCTCACCGTTCCTGATCTTTATGTTGTAACCGCAGTCAGGACGAGTACACACCCAGGCCTTGTAGTGAATCGGTGCGCCCTGACTGCCGAAGTCAGACAGCGGCACCAGATCGCCCTTTCCACATTTCTGGCACTTAGGGAACGAAAAGTTTTCCAAGTTCCACCTCCACTGTTGATTTGTCTGTTAATCAAAACGGGTGATTATATACTACCCACAACCACTTTGCAAGAGCCATTTTCGCCCAAAAGCGAGATTTTTTCAAGTTTTTCGTCAATGGCGCAGCCCAACCACTGACAGACGGCTGTAAATAGCGCCAGCCGGCGTAAGCTCGCTTCTCATCAGGCTGATACTCTTAACCTGAACATCATACTTCTCATCAAAAGCAATAGCCATCACCAGTTCGCCAAATGCCTTTCTTTCCGGTGGAGATGCGCCTTCTCTTATGCGCGCCAAAGTCAAATGTGGCACGAAAGCTCGCTCTTCTTTGGCGAAGCCCAAGGTCGCCAGCTTGGCGTCGACATTTTGCTGCAGCCTGGATAGCTTATCCACCTCACCACGCAGGCCAACCCAGAAGACTCGAATCTGCTTCAGATTAGGGAAGGCACCTAATCCCGAGATCTCAATAAGGAAGGGCGCGGTCACACTTGCCACCTGTTCCAGAGCTTGAGTTATTTCCGGTATTCGTTTGAAGGGAATGTTGCCCAAGAACTTCAGAGTCAAGTGGATTCCCTCAGGGTCCACCCACTTGACAAAGCCATGTTCTTTCCTCTCCAGCCGCTGTCTCAGCCGAGCTAATCCTCTTCTGGCCTCTTCAGGCAGCTCAATGGCAACAAAAGCTCGGATTTGTTCGGGACTGGGTGACATTTCAACTCCTTATGTCCCAGTGCAGCAGCTTCTGAGCATTAGCGCCTAAGATTCTCGCTCTGTCCATCTCGGAAAGCTGCGCAGACTGGATTTGGCTGAGCACCCGACTCTGGGGCATAAGCGGGTAGTCGGTGCCGAAAAGGATCCTGTCACTGCCGATGATGCGGGTCACTTCTTCGAAGATCTGCGGCTTGTAGAGAAAGGGACCGGCGGCTGTATCGAAGAACACGTTGCCCAACGCCTTGGCTACCTCGGGCATCAGAGCGTAAAAGGGCAAACCGCCACCCCAGTGCGCACAGACCAGCTTTAGGTTTGGGAAGGCTGTGATAAAGGCATAGAGAATGTCAGGGGTGATGCTGCCTTTGCCAAAGTAATCATGCCCCACCGGCTCAGAGGAGTGCGTGAGAAGAATCAAGTCGTGCTTGAGCATGGCATCAACCAGAGGTTTCATAGCTGTCTTGTCCGTGGGGTCAAAGCCCTGCACATCGGGCCTTAACTCGCCGATGCCCCTAGCTCCGGCACGGGCACACCGCTCAAGCTCAGCCACAGCATCTTCTCCAGCCCTGGGCTGAATTGCACAAAACCCGATAAGCCTTTTCGGGTGGCGCGATACTGAATCCAAAATGTAATCGTTCGTTTCTATGCACAGTTCATGGCTCAGCCAGCCTATGTTGAGAACCACAGACATATCAATGCCCGCCTCATCCATGCTGGCAAGCAACTCCTCGGCGGTCACTATCCTGGCTTTCGGCTGAGAATAAAGCGACGCGAAGCAAGTGTCCCGCTTGATATAGTCGTCCCGCCTTTCTCTTAGCCACGGGGGGAAAATGTGGGTATGAAAATCTATTATCACGTAGGGCATTATACCCAAACGCCCAAAAATACTGAATACCGCAACTGTTTGTTATCCTCGCTATTGGAGGCTGGGCGATAGCCCTGCGTGGCTAGATTGAGATTGCTTCTGCCAGCTTCCTAGGCTTGGCAACCATCCGTGACCAGGAATAAACTTGCTTCCATTGGGAATCAGGAAAGCTTTGGGCTGTGTGTGGGTGATATAATACGAGCAAATATTCTTGATTTAAGTCATTACTAGGGAGGAATCATAGATGTTGGATATCCGCAGGATCAAGAAAGATACCCTTTATGCCGTCATGCTGCAACAAATGTACAGTCTAAATTATATGTGGCTGAGATTTGAAGCTATTCTGCAGGAAAAACTACCTCAATATTACGGAAGCGAAGAATACTACCGACTCGTAGGAGAGTACGGTTCGGAGGAAGCCAGACGATTGGTCAAAGCTCTGAACATGCCAAGAGAGCAAATAAACGACCTGGCGGAGTATTTGAAATACTCTCACTGGACTATCTTTGAGATCATCGAGATAGCAGAGCGAACCCCAACCAGCTTCAGGATGCGCACGCTGGACTGTTCAGCACAGCGCGCTGCCAAGAGGTATGGACGGGAGTACTACGATTGTGGAAATGCGGGCCTGCGAATTCGCACCGGTTTCTTCACGGGGCTTAATCCCAAGGCAAATGTCCAGAAAATTTTCTCGCCGCCCGAAGCCAGACCTGAAGGCAGGCACGAAACAGTTTCCTGCGAGTGGCTTATTTCGCTTCAGTAAGGCTTTTCCCAGACAGCGAAAATCGGCCTCTTTCTATACTGTGATCGTCTTGCCTTCGGTGGGCAGGATGATTTCCATCTTCCTGCCTCCCCGCTTGCTTATAAGCGAGGCGTACGCCTGGTAGAATTCTGGCTTTTCGGAGTGCACAGGTATCAGTACCTCAGGCTGAATCTTTCTGGCGACTTCGAGCAGGTCTGGACCACAGGCATGCCCGGAAGCGTGTAATCCTCTTTCTTCTTCGGGTATTTCCCATTCCCCATCCTTCTGCACAGGCAACCCAAATCCACGCATGTCAAAGCGCTTAAGCCAATGGTGCAGCCGCCAGAAGTCCATCTCCTGTTCCTCATTGTGAGGTTCGCTGGAGCTGAAGACATAGAGGCTGCCAGGTCGCGGATGTATGCTGGGGAGCTCATTCAGATCCCAGAAGCTGAAACAAAGGATGAAGTCGCCCTGGTTCGAGGCGACGTCTTTGGCCAGAACGAGCTTGGTAGAGTATTCCTTGTAAATACTCCGGAGCCAGGCATCAGGGCTTCTGGCGGCGGTCGTCTCGTGGTAGATAACAACGGACTCTTCCTGAGCAACGTCTGGTATGTCTGAGTCCAGCAGTCGCATCGTCCTCAGAAGGTAGGCATCCTTGGGCAAGATCGCCAGTTTCCTTCCCGTGTCTCTGGCAACCTGTAGGAACGTTAGCAGACGATTTACATCCCTGGGGGAGAAGTCAGCGATGACCAGACCCACGGCGCTCTTGATAGCCTTGACGGCATTCTCATATACGTCCTGCTCGGAAACGTTCGTTTGTCTCTCCACATTTGTGCCTTCTAGAATCAGTGCTCTCGGATGCAGTTGAGAAGCCTGTCTGATGAACGCCTCGGTAAGGTCACCGTGCTTGCCATGGAGACGCAGGTCGCCGCTGTAAACCACCCAACCGCAGCTCGTCTCAATGCCCCAGGCGCAGGCTCCAGGAATAGAGTGGTCAACGGGGAAGCAGCGCAGTGCTAGGCTGCATTTGTCAATATCATCGAGCGGCTGGGCAGCGAATTTCTTCTGCCGGTTAGTCGTGACCCAGAACTCTTCCGCTTCCTTACTCAGCCTAGACCTATCGGCGACGCAAAAGCGCCGCTGACGGTCGCCGCCGCTGGCAATGTAAGCTCCTTGCCTGAGTCCTTCCACACACTGCTCCTCGCGGGGAGTGAAGTAGCATACCTGCTGGTCAAATGACGCTCTGCCTGTGTCCTGCATAGCTTTGGCGATGAAGGCGGTCGTGGCGGTGGAATACACAGGAATGTCGTCTGCAAGGAAGGCTATGTGTCCAGAGTGGTCCAGATGAGCATGGGTCAGCAATACCGCGTTCACACCCTCGAGTCTGCGGTAACGGTCGCTTCCCCGGAATTGCTGCCAAAAGGTTTCCGCCCCTAAATCGGCACGATAGATCCCCTCTAGGGGAGGCAGCAGCCCCATCACCAGCAGGTCCAGTAGCCCTGCGCCGGGGCGAGGTTTCAAATACTCCTCGTAGTAGATGCGATACTTGGCATAGGGATAACCGAAGTCAAGGAAAAGCTTGCCTTTATCGTCTTCCAGGAGAATCTTGTTGCCCCCGATTTCCCTTACGCCGCCATAGAAGGTGAGCTTGATCATGTCGCTACCACAATCAAAAAACAACGCCCGCAACTATCCTACCATATCCATTCCCAAACGCGAAACGAGCGTCAGTCTCCAGTGACCGTCAACTGTTGGTTGGCGGGGATGATGGAATTGGTTTCTCCTCATCAAACCTCTTCTCAGGCTGCCCCGTCATAGCGAGTTACTCAGGAGCGGAGCTTACCCGTGCTGCTTGAAGTTACTAATCTCGCCTCGCTTTGAGCTCCCCTGATCGTCCAGTTCATCTCCCTTTGTTCATTCTACTGGCGACCAGTTTATCTATGCTGCCCTGTATAGCCGGTAAACGTCTAAGACCCACCCATCTACTCGGATACTGTAGCCCGTTAAACTAGGCCGGCTTTCCATCAGGTTGGGTAGGCTGGTAACCGGGCAATCGCTTTGGCCTCATCACCACATGCGTTTGGCTGGTCTCGTGACTAGAAGCCTGTTTACCTTATCTACCTTGCCAAAACCGATTGCCATCCATAATGCCACAGATAAACTGTCTCGTCCTTAACTCGATACAGGCCGTTACCTACCCCTTGTCATCCCTCATAGGCAATCTCAGCTTTTGGCCCGGTCCATGTTGCTCATTCTGTGTGGAGAGCGATACTTGTGCCATCAGCTTCAGTGAAGACATAGGGTAGTCCCTTTCCCTGACTTGCCGGGATCACTCCATCTTCAAACACCTGCTATCTCTCCCCCTCTTTCAACTCCCACTCGCCAAAACGATACAGTACGTTGAGCATAGCTCTTTGCAATATTCTCCGAGAGCGGCTATAATGTCGGGCGGCCGATGAAAACAACAACCGAAATCAACGCTATTAGAGAAGCACTAAAGTCCTCAGAGCTGTTTCAGGGGTTGACGGATGAGGAGCTTGACAAGCTGATACCCCTCTGCCAAGAGCAAATCTACGAGGCCGGGACGGTTATGTTTTGTGAGGGAGACCAGTGCCAGTATGTGCAAACCGTCAAACGTGGCAAGGTGGCTCTGGAGACAGAACTCGCCATTAGTCGAGGCTCAGTTGAAACGGCTACAATCGACGTGTTGTCCGATGGCAATAGCTTCTGCTGGTCAGCTCTGATGGAGCCTCACGTGCTTACCTCGTCAGGGCGGTGCCTGGAGAAAACTGAGATTATTGCTCTGGACGGAAACAGGCTCAAAGCCCTGCTCGATGAGAACCCCCGAATCGGTTACAAGGTAGCCAACAATCTTGTTAAGGTGGTTGCTTCGAGGCTGCAACATACCAAACAGACGATGGAGCGTATTCTGTCTATTATATTTCATGACCTTAAGGCGCCGTTGGCTGCCGCGGAGAGCTACAATCGGCTGCTGCTCGATGGCTTTGTAGGGGAGCTGACGGAGGAACAGAAGCAGATAATACAAAGAAGCAGTAAGAGGCTTTCTGACCTTCTTAACCTGATAAGCAATATGATCGATTTGTCCCGAGTTGATTTCGGGAGATTCGAGAAGGAAGAGATTTCGCTGGCAAAGGTCGTAGAGGACGCTGCCGAGACAGTGCGTCCGCTCGCCGTGGAAAAGGGGCTGCAGCTCATTGTTGAGATGCCGCGACAACTTCCGCCTGTGCTGGGGAACGCTGACCGACTAAAGCAAGTGATGACGAACTTGCTATCCAACGCTATCAAGTTTACTGCATCAGGAACGATAACAGTTAGAGCTAGAGATGCCGGGAATTGTGTGCAAGTTGATGTACTGGATACCGGTAGCGGGATTCCAGTTGAGGACCTGCCCAAGGTATTCGATGGGTTCTACAAGGGATTGAATGCCGAAAAGAGAGGAGCTGGTTTGGGCCTTTCCATATGCAAGCGGATAATCGAAGGCCATGGTGGCAAGATATGGGCCATAAGTCCGTGCCCCGAGACAGGCAAAGGAAGCAGATTCAGCTTCGTTGTGCCCAAGGCAGTGGAGCAAGCGGAGTGAGGTCAAATGGCAAAAGTTCTGGTAGTGGATGATGACCCGGACATGCGTCTGGCGATTTCTAGCGTGTTGAAGTCGCGTGGCTATGAGGTAATTGAGGCTAGCAATGGATATGAGGCTTTAGATAGGCTAAAGAAGGAACGGCCCGATATAATGCTCCTGGACCTGCTAATGCCCGGTATGGATGGCTTTGCCGTGATCAAGGAACTGGAGGGTTGCAAAGAGAAAGGATATCCCGATATTCCTGTTCTGGTTATAAGTTCCGTTAGAGAGGAGGCGAGCCAACGGCGATATGAACTGGAATTAGGACGCAAGCTGGCTGTGGATGACTATATTGAAAAACCTATCGAGCCATTTGTGTTGCTGCACCGTGTAGAGAAGTTATTGTCTAAAGGAGGGAGGGATGCCCAAGCAAAAGCAAAGCAAGATTCTGGTCATTGATGACGACCCTGATGTCCATGCAGTGGTGAAGAAAATCCTCGAGCCTAAGTCTTATACTGTGGTGTCTGCCTATGATGGGTACGAGGGGTTGAGGAAGGTAGTGGAGGAAAGGCCTGACCTGATCATTCTGGACGTGATAATGCCGGGCAAGCATGGATTCGATGTTTGTCACGAGCTTAAGACGGACGAGAAATACTACTTTTTCTCGAATATTCCGGTGTTGATGCTCACTGTCTATCCCGAAGAAAGGGAAAAAATGCATCTTTCCATGCGGGAGGGAATGATGATGGAGGCGGAGGATTACCTTCAAAAACCGGTGGATGCCAACGAACTGCTGAAAAGGGTGGAGGACTTGCTGAAAAAATAGAAAAGGGCTAAAATGGCACGGTTTTTGGAATTTCGAGTATGAGCTTGGAGAACAAAAATGTTCTGGTTGTCGGGTCGGGTGTTTCAGGACTGTCTGCAGCGTTAGAACTAGCCAACGCTGGCACAGATGTATATCTGGTGGAGAAAGGGGCAGTTGTGGGTGGAGTCGCTGCCTCTTTCTGTTGTAAGGCAACAGATATCTGCTCCAGGTGCTCAGTCTGCGTAGTTCCGGATAAGATCAAGCAGGCGTTGAGCCATCCCCAGATTCGCCTGTTCACTCGTTCCACAATAAAAGAGGTTAGCGGCGAAGTCGGTAGTTTCCGTGTTAAGGTGCTTCGGCAACCTCAGTACGTTGACGAAGAGAGATGCATAGCTTGTGGCCTTTGCGCCCAAGTCTGCCCGACAGAGCCCAAAGCAATCTACCCGCCTTTGGCGGGGGCGACTCCGTTCTCTTATGTTCTGGACAAGGGAGGCTGTTTGCGCTTCAAGGGCGAGAAATGTAGCCTCTGCAAAGACAGTTGTCCCACTCAGGCTATCGAGTTTGATATCAAGCCAAAGGAACAGGAGTTGAAAGTTGGCGCCATCATTGTCGCTACGGGTTTTGACGTTTTTGATGCCAGATTGAAGGGTTCCTTGGGTTATGGCAGATACCCCAACGTCTTGACCGGGCTCGATCTGGAGCGGGTTTTTAGCCGCGAGGGCTATCTCAGGCTTCCCCCGAGTGGCAGGGAGCCTGGCAGGATTGCCTTCATTCAGTGCGTTGGTTCCAGAGACGAAGGTCACGGATATTGTTCGCAAGTATGCTGCAAATATGCTATGAAGCTTGCTGGGCTCATTAAGTATCAGAATCCTGATTCTCAAATCACTATCTTCTACATCGATCTGCAGAGCGCTGGCAAGGGGTTTGCTCAGTTCTATCAAGAGTACAAGAAAATGATACGGTTTATCAGGGGAGTGCCAGTGGAAGTTTCGCAGGTTGTCCCGGGTGAGCTCGAGGTGAAATTTGAGGATATTTCTCAAGGAAAAGTCTGTCGCGAAGTGTTTGACCTTGTCGTGCTCTCGGTGGGGATCTCGCCGGGAAAGGATTCCTGGGATCTGGCCAGGATTCTGGGCATAAACCTGGCTGACGACGGGTTTTTCGGTACGAAGGACTCCCTTGCTTCCAATGAGACCAACGTGGACGGTATTTTCGTAGCTGGTACTTGCCAGGGACCCAAGGACATTCCTGATTCCGTGGCTCACGGTATGGCGGCCGCTGCGAAAGCAATACAGGTGCTGGCAGGAGTTGCCAGCCATAAGACCAGGTAAGGACAACGCTGCGTGGAACCAAGAATAGGCGTTTTTCTTTGCAACTGCGGCGGAGCCCTCAACAACATTGACTTTGAAGCCGCCGCTAAGGAAGTGAGCAAGCTTCCCGGCGTTGCCCGCGTAGAGTTCAGTTCCAGTCTTTGCTTCGAAGAAGGAAAGCAAAGAATGGTTTCGTGTATCCGGGGAGATAATCTGGACAGGGTGGTTGTGGCGGCGTGTTCACCCAACTTTCAGGAGCCCGGTTTCCAAGAAGTAATAGAAAGGGCCGGTCTGAACCGTTACTTACTATCTATGGCGAATATCAGGGAACAGTGCTCCTGGGCTCACACCGGGGATGTTACTGCCAAGGCTGTGAAGCTTGTGAAGATGGCAGTGAATAAAGTTCGGTTGCTACAGCCCTTGCAGACTAAGGAGGTGCCGGTCAGCAGAGAGGTTCTGGTGGTTGGCGGGGGATTCTCCGGGGTTAGCGTGGCTGTTCAGCTTGCGCGAGTTGGTTTCTCAGTGACTTTGCTGGAGGAGGGGAAGGTGTTGGGAGCTGGGATGAGCGAGCTGGAGAGTTTCTACGGCTTTGACGCTGGCCAGGTGATAAATGGGGCAGAAATGGACGAAAGAATTGAAATCCTCACGTCTTGTCCGGTGCTGGAAGTGACAGGAAGGGTGGGTAACTTTACGATAAGGATTTCTAAAGACGGACAGGAGATTGTTCGAAAGTACGGGGCGGTAGTCGTTGCCTCCGGGTATCAGACCAAGCTTACCTCGGGTTCTGAAGCGAAGTCTGGTCGCGGCATTGTCTCGCAAGAGGAGTTCTGCCGCATGCTTGGCGACTCAGGGTTAGCCAGACAACCAAAAACTGTAGGCTTCCTGTTCGACTTTTCTGATGAAAGCTCTCGATTTTCTACATTGGCTACTTTGAACAATGCCCTGACCGCCAAAACGAAATGGGGCAGCGAGGTCTATGTCTTTTACAGAAGCGTGAAAGTAGACAGCCAGGGAACGGAAAGGCTGTATCGAGAGGCCAGAGATTGTGGAGTGGTGTTCGTGAAGTGCGAAGCACCGCCCAGCATTACTGCCGAGAACGGGCGTGTGAAGGTGAAGGCCAGAGATGTGTTTGCAGGCGAGGACGTAGTCCTGGCTTGCGACGTTCTGGTAGGCGAGGAACTTTATCTCCCTGCCGAGGGAACTGAAACCTTGAGCTCATTGCTGAATATCAGGAGAGACTCGAGAGGCTTTTTCCAGGACGAGAATGTGCATATCTATCCGGTTGCCTCAGAGAGGAGGGGGATATTCTTTGTAGGTGAGTGTCGCGGCGACTTGGGCAGGCCGCGGGTATTGGCAGATATCTCCAGCGTGGTGGCGGAAGTCCATGCCCTGTTATCCTCGGGCAAGATGAGGGTGGAAACAGAGAAAGTGAAGGCCGACCCGCAGAAATGCGTCGCGTGTCTCACTTGCATTCGCGTTTGCCCCCACGGTGCTATCCAGTTAGTTCGAGCGGACGGAGGCAAGGAGGTGGCCGGGATCTCGGATGCCGCCTGCTTTGCCTGCGGCGTGTGCGCCGGTATATGTCCGGCCAAGGCGATAGCATTTCAGGGTTATCGGGATGAGGAGATTCTGGCGCAGATCGAGGCTATATGAAGGCAATGGACAAGCAGATTATAGCTTTTTGTTGTGAACACTCTGCCTATGCTGCTGCAGACCTTGCCGGCAAATTGAGGCTGCATTACCCCGAAAACGTATTGGTCATCCGGGTTCCCTGTGCCGGCCGAATTGATGTAATTCATATTCTCAAGGCTCTCGAGAAGGGGGCAGCCGCAGTGCTGGTGATGGGATGTGAAGACGGCGCCTGCCACCACATCACTGGCAATACAAGGGCAAAGGAGAGAGTGAAGTACTGCAACATGCTGCTCAAAGAGATTGACTTAGATGGCAGACGCGTTGAGATGTTCAACCTCAGTCCGAATGCACCTCACAAGTTTGTCAAGGCTGTGAACGAGGTAGTTAACACGATAAGGCAGCTCGGGAGGTAACATGATAATTGCTGAACGAAAACCGATGGAAGAGATCAAGCGGCTGATAGCCCCGTATAAGAAGATTCTGGTGGCAGGATGTGGTACCTGTGTCACCGTGTGCTGGGCTGGTGGGGAGAAAGAGGTGGGACTGCTTGCCTCACAACTTAAGCTGGCTCGAAGTGCTGAAGGGAAGGATGTTTCCATTGTGGAGGCTACGGTGGAGAGGCAATGCGAGAATGAAATGGTGGCGGAGATTAAGGATAAGGTTGCCAGTGTTGATGCTGTTATCTCGTTAGCCTGTGGGGCGGGGGTGCAGACCATGGCTGAGATGTTTGAGGACAAGCCGATATTGCCAGGGGTTAACACCACGTTCATTGGCAGGCCTCAGAAGGAAGGAGTCTGGGTGGAAATGTGTGGGGCTTGTGGCGATTGTTTTCTAGATAGAACGGGGGGTGTTTGCCCTATCGTTCGCTGTGCCAAGGGGCTTCTCAACGGCCCTTGCGGCGGCACCAGGAGGGGAGGAAAGTGTGAGATAGACCCGGACAAGGACTGCGCCTGGGTTCTGGTTTACCGCAGGCTGGAGAAGCAAGGCAGGCTCGATATTATGCGACAATACTATGCCCCGAAGAACTACCGGGCTGTGAAAAGGCCAGGCAAAGTCCAGGCGGCAAAAGCCTAAGGGGGTGAAGGATGGCAAAACCTTTCAGAGAAGTTCTGAAGTCAAAAAAG